>LNAP01005567.1_pt1 | contig 11139 bp, 9 predicted proteins | sample 602601 | NCBI WGS metagenome assembly LNAP01 (sample SAMN02440304, study PRJNA202911) | soil metagenome | biome: Subtropical and temperate rainforests or woodlands; isolation source: soil samples (1 kg each in a 20% v/v slurry with milli Q water) were... ...
CGAGTCTGGACTCGATGTCAAGGCATACACGTTCCTTGCTCTGGAAGACAAACGGACAAAGAGCCGCGCCGCCGTTGAAGAAAGGTTCATCGGCTACGACGCCTGGGTTAGCCCCACGACCGCCGACTTCGCGCCGCTGATTTCCGACCTCGAAGACCCCGAGAAAGGGATGCAACTCGCGCTCGGCATGACCCAGAACACGCAGCCGGCGAACCACCTGGGCCTATGTTCGATCTCGTTGCCGATGCCGGTTGACGGCCTGCCTATCGGCTACCAGTTAATGGGCGCACCTGATACAGACTTAAAGCTGCTGGAAATCGCGGTGGAGATTGAAAAGGCTTTTGCGGCTCAGAGGCACTGATTAGAAAAGGCCAGAGGGGAAAGCGGCGGGCTTTAATTCAATTCCGCCGACGGTAAGCGCCATGTATGGAAGCGCGACAGACTTGATTCATACCCTTAGCAGTCCAGGTCTGGCGCGGGTGTACCCGATTCCGCTTTTTTTAAGAAGCGCCACGATGTAGCTGTCGGTGAATCAGGATTGCTCCATGGTGTCAGATTTCTTTATTGTGGGCATTCGCCCCGGTTCTTTAGGTGCATAGGGAAGAAGGTATCGTTACTGGCGAGCCGAGCCGAGCCGAGCAGTGCAGCTCTACTTGGCGCCCAACGATTGAGTGACCCTTGCCGCTTCTCGTTTGAGCATGTCGGCAACTTCTTTGCGTCGCTCGACATTCATGCGGCCATGGGAGGCGGCGATACTTAAGGCGGCGGCGGGCTGCGTGCCAAGATATATGGTTACTCCGATTCCACACATCCCTTTTAGCAAATGCCCGGGGTTGAACGCGTACCCGCGTTTACGCGCGTCGGCAACCGCCATGCGCAGTGCATCGACACTGACGCTGGGGTAAGGCGCCAGTCGGTGGCTGTTGCGTCTCAACACACTTTCGACTTCATCGTCGGGTGCCGCTGCAAGCAGTGCAAGGCTGCCAGAGCCGACACCTAATGGGCGCCTTGTCCCCACATTTTGAGTCAAGACCCTCACAGGGAAAGAGCCCTCACGTCTATCGATACATACGGCGTCAAGGCCACTGCGTATCGTCAGCATGACGGTATCGCCAGTAGCGAGCGCGAGACGCTCCAAGCTCGGCTGCGTCACCGCTCGGATATCCAGCCGGTTAGCCGCCCGCTCGCCCATGGAAAGAAACTCCAGGCCAAGGTAATAGACACGGCTACCGGCAGCTTGTTCGACAAATCCGCCGATCAAAAGAGACTTGAGCAGTCGATGCAACGTGCCCTTGCTTAAACCGCTCTGTGCTTGAAGGTCGGAAAAGCGCATACCCGACGACGATGCGTTGAACGACAGGATATGCAGGATCTCGAGTGCACGTTTGACGCTTTGCACCGTATCCGACGATGCCGGGGTGTCGTCAGCTTTTTTTTCTCTCATAAAGGCAACCTGGTTCTGTACTACGGGACCTTTGTTCCACTTGACGGAACTTCTAGTGACTTTAACAGGATTTCACGTCATAGCCTAGTAGATTCTCCAGCATAGGCCGGAGTACCAGGCGGATACAGAGGAGACAATTGTGAGTGCGATACAACCGCAACCTTATAAATGGAGCCGGAAACTATGGCGCGATATCGTCAGCGCCGATTTTTTGGACGAACTATGCGCCGCGGTAGCGGCCGACGTACTGCCGTTTGCGGATCAGGTAGATCGGGACGATCTCTACCCGACAGAGTCCATCAAACGGCTGGCGCAAAAAGGCTATACGTCACTGACGCTCGAGGAAAAATGGGGGGGGCGCGGTGCCAGCTTCACTGAGTGCGCAGCCGTTTTTGAAGAGTCGTCGTACGCAAGTGCGGCCGTCGGCATAAGCCTGATCACCATCCTTCAGGCCCAAACCTTGATCAAGCTGTTTGGCAGTGCATCACTGCAGCAACGGGTACTTCCACAATTCAGGCTAGGCCTGATCACCTCTTATGCCTTGACGGAAGCGAATCATGGCAGCGATATCCGTAGCCTGGATACCAAAGCGACGAAAACGCCAGATGGCTGGAAAATCAACGGGCGTAAATCGTTCATTACATCGGGATCAGCGGCGGAAGCCTATATCATCCTGGCCGAAACTGACGTGGGCGTATCGACTTTCTTCGTGCGCAACGACATGCCGGGCGTATCCACTGAACAAGGCCCCAACGCCAGTACCTTCGGCTTGCGCAATGGCCCGCATGTCGATTTGATTCTCGACGATGTGTTAGTGCCGCCAGACCATCTTGTCGGTGAAGAAGGTAAAGGTGTGCGTCAGGCAGTGACAACCTTGGATTTTTCGCGCACGGTCGCGGGGGCGATCAGCATTGGCATTGCTCGGGCAGCATTTGATCGGGCACTTGCTTTTGCCGCAGGCAGGACGGCGTTCGACCAACGAGTTATCGGATTTCAGGGCATTCAATGGTATTTCGCCGACATGATGACCGAAATCGATGCGGCCCGACTACTGGTGTACGAGGCATGCCGCGCCCTGGATCGTCATGAGGATATTGCACGGTACTCGAGCGAAGCGAAACTCTTGGCTAGCCGTGTCGCAACGCGAACAGCGGAGCAGGCGGTGCAGATATGTGGGGCCTATGGCGTGACCGAGAATGCGCCCTTTGGACGATACCTTCGCGACGCCAAGGCCTACGAAATCGCCGGCGGATCTTCCGAGATTTTGAAGAACACCATTGGAAAGCATCTCTTCAAGTTCAGCCAGAGTATTGAACAAGCTAAAGACCAAGCAACCCAAGAGGAGAAAACGGCTTGATCACCGACCAGCTATATTTGCATTCCGCCAACCAACCCGACAAAGTTTTCCTGGTTTATGAAACGGCCGAAATAACCTATGGTGATATGGCGAGCATGGTTGCTGCCTTTTCAAGGCGGCTTCACGATATAGGCGTACGTGCCGGAAGCCGTGTCGCATTACTGTGTGGAAACCGTCCGGCGTTCCTGGTGAGCTGGTTCGCCATCAGTGAAGTGGGGGCCATTGCCGTGCCGCTGAATGTCGGCCTCGTAGGAGAAGGACTCCGGTACACGCTAAGCCAGAGTGAAGCGCAACTGGTGCTGATCGAGCCAGAGCTTTACGAGGCGAAACGTGACGTCATCGATGGCTTGGAAGATTGCTTGCGCAAAGAGATCATCGACGCCGCACTGGATGTCCCCTGCTTAGACGCGCCGACGCGCTGGCGCCGCGACCGCGAGCCCGAGTCGACATCAGCCAACAGCATACTTTACACCTCCGGCACCACCGGTCTACCAAAAGGCGCGGTGCTGCCGCATCAGGCGTATGTATCAGCAGGCATCGATATGGTGCGCTCGCTGGGAGTCTCGGCAGACGACCGCATCATGGTTTTCTTACCGCTGTTCCATGCCAATCCACAAATGTATGCTGTGACGTCAACCTTGCTAGCGGGCGCCACCATGGTGTTGTTGCCCAAATTTTCGGCCAGCCGGTTCTTCGAGGACGCCATTGCATACGGCGCTACGGGGTTTACTTACGTAGGTACGGTATTGTCCATTCTCGAAAAACAGCATCCTGGGGAGCGGCGCGATCATCAGCTCAGATGGTGCGTAGGCGGGGGTGCCCCAGAGCGTGTGTGGCGAGAGATCGAGAGCCGTTTCAGCATCAGAGTGAATGAGTTATATGGGATGACGGAGACGGGCGGCTGGGTCACGATGAACACCGCGGATGAAACGCGTTTAGGCTCCGTCGGCCTACCACGTCGGGGTGTCGAGATCTCCATTCGAGACCCAGAAGGCCAGCCACTGGGTGTCAGAGAGAAGGGCGAGATCACTGCATCATCGTCCGTCGGGGGCATGTTCTTCACCGAATATTGGAACAATCCCGAGAGCACAGTGGCGACGCTCAAGCAGGGCTGGCTGTATACCGGGGATCGGGGCTATCTAGACGAGGATGGCTACTTGTACTTCGACGGCCGGGTGAAAGAGCTGATACGCCGCGGCGGTGAAATGATCGCACCCACCGAGATAGAACAGCAATTACTCAAACATCCCGCCGTCGCAGACTGTGCGGTGCTGGGCGTGCCAGACGAAATCATGGGTGAAGAGATCAAGGTGGTGATTGTGGCGTCGCAAGCCGTAACGCCTGAGGCGCTGCAAAATTTTCTGACGGGGCGTATCCCCGACCACATGATTCCACGTCTCTTCGGGTTCGTCGAGGCGATTCCGAAGACGGAAACCCAAAAGATCAAGCGGCATGAGCTCATTCGTCTTACAGGCGAGACGGTTGACACGCGCGCGACACACAACATCAGAGAACGCTTGCAAGATAAAGGAGAATGACGTGGCAAAACGCTGGAAAAACAGACCCGAAGGCTCGAACTGGGGCGAGTTCGGAGACGACGACCAACTGGGTCGACTCAACTTTTTGACATCCGAAAAGGTGCTCGAGGCGATTTCAGAAGTGAAGGCGGGGCGGGTTTTTAGCCTTAGCTTGCCCCTGGACCTGCCTGGTGGCAATGTGCTCAATCCGGCCAGGCATCCGCCCAAACTTACCGCCACAAAACGCGTAGATGGCAAGTCGGTCTTCCTGCATTCTTTCGAGCACGACCACAATACTACCGACGTCGCCTGCGACGATATGGTGACCATGAGCCTGCAGTACTCCACCCAGTGGGATGCCTTGTCGCATATCGGCTCACGTTTCGATGCCAACGGCGATGGCAAGGCAGAGATGGTTTTTTATAACGGTTTTCGGCCAGAAGATGATTTCTCTCATCCGGACCATACAGCAGATGGCTCATCCAAGGCTCATCGATTGGGCATTGAGCATATGGCGGCTCACGGAATACAAGGGCGTGCCGTCATGCTCGATTTGCGCCGCCATTTTGGGGATGCACGCAGGCTGGTGAGTTACGAAGATTTGATGTTCATCATAGAAAAGGACCAGATCGACGTACGACGCGGGGATATGGTTTGCCTACACACAGGGTTTGCCGACTTGATCCTTTCCATGGGCGGCAAACCTGATGCCGATAAGTTGGCGAATTCGTGCGCGGTGTTGGACGGGGCCGATAGCAAGTTGCGGGACTGGGTGGATCAAAGCGGGCTAGCTGCTTTGATTGCCGATAACTACGCGGTGGAGCATCGGCCTTACGACTTTCACGGAGATGGTTGCCATGCGCTCTTGCCTCTGCATGAGCACTGCCTGTTCAAGTTAGGCATCCATCTGGGCGAGCTCTGGCACTTGACCGAACTCGCCGCTTGGTTGCGTGCGAACGGTCGCCATGCTTTCATGCTGACCGCCCCGCCGTTGTATTTACCCGGAGCAGTCGGCTCTCCGCTAAATCCGATCGCAACAGTGTAAAGAAGTCCTTATAAAACGTTCTGGAATTCTGGAGTGAGACATGAATAAAACTACACGTACATTTTTATCTTTCGGTGCTGCTTCCCTGTTGATGCTGACTGGCATGAATAGTGTTCTTGCTACGACAAAGTGGCCCGAAAAACCCATACGGCTTCTCGTAGGATTCGCACCCGGCGGACCAACGGATAATGTGGCACGAATCCTTTCCGAACAAATGGGCAAGGAATTGGGCCAGACCATCGTGGTGGAAAATAAGGCTGGCGCTGCCGGCAATATTGCGGCGGCCTCGCTCGAACAGGCGACCGCCGACGGCTATACCTTGCTTTACAACACCTCGTCCATCATCATCGCACCGTGGGTATACAAGCAGGTGGGCTTCGATCCGCTGAAGGATTTCGCCCCTGTCGGCCTTACCGCTGCGGTGCCGCTGGTGCTGGCGATCAACGCTAAAGTCGAAGCCCAAACTCCCAAGGACCTGATCGCCCTATTGAAAGCCTCGCCGGGTAATTACAACTATGCTTCTTCCGGCACTGGGGCGATAGAACACCTGACGGCCGCGCAAATATTGAGCACTGTTGGAGGCGAAGCAGTGCACGTGCCCTACAAGGGTACGGCTCCAGCACAGGTCGATCTGATCGCCGGCGCAACACAGTTCACAACGACGACGCTAAATACAGTAATTTCGCCCGTGAAGGCCGGCACATTGAAAGCCTTGGCAGTCACAAGTAAAACCCGCTCGAAAGTCATGCCAGATGTTCCCACCGTATCCGAAAGCTTGATCCCGGATTTCGAGAGTCTTGCTTGGCAAGGAATCGTGGCGCCCGCAGGTACGCCACCGGAGGTGATAGAAGTGCTGAACAAAGCGATTAATAAGGCGCTGAAGTCCCAAGACGTCAGCAAAAAACTAGAGCAACAAGGCACGATTGTCTTGGGTGGCAGCGCCGAGGACTATGCGGCCTATATAAAGAGCGAGTATGCCCGCTGGGGCGCGGTCGTGAAGGCCGCCAACGCAAGTAACAAATAAGTTTGCAGTTCGCCACGGCAATCGTGCTTACGCATAGGGATGGCACAAAGTTGACAGTCCATCCATATCTACACTCGCCGGGCACTGTGGATCTGTTCTAGTGCAATTTAGCTTCACAAGGAAAGAGATGATGAGCGATGTACAAATGCTTGGCCAGGGTATTTACTGGCAGGATATTACTGAAGGCCAGCGATTTAACACGTTTCGCCGCACGATCACTGAAACCGATTTGGTCAACTTCATCAGCACGACCGGCATGCTGGAAACGATATTCATCGACACCACGTTCGAGCATGGCGCGATGAACGGCAGGCCTGTACCTGGCGCATTGACCTACGGACTCATAGAGGGCTTCATCATGCAAGGCATGATCCAGGGCACAGGCCTGGCTCTCTTGGAGGTCCACAAGAAGATGCTTGCACCGGTCATGGTGGGCGACACAATTCGAGCCGAAATCGAAATCACGTCCATTCGCCAGACATCGCAGCATAATCGTGCCGTCGTGGTGTCGAAGATCGATGTAAAAAATCAGCAAGAAGAAGATGTCATGACCTACACCGCGACGCGGTTGCTTGCGGGTCGGTAAAAACCGCTACCTTGAGTAGCGTTCGGCACTGGAGTTTGAACGCAGATCCATTTTCCGCGAGTCGCCTTTGCGCGATAAGGCGCCGCGTCTGCCACCGTATAAAGTCGTAAACATTAGCACCGTGCTCGGGGTGGCAAGCAATGCCTGGGCCACACAGCGATACTGCCTTTGATGTTGTGAATCAATACCCATTCTTTCACTGACGCGTTCCCATCTTCTTATAGAGGTAGGCTGGAACGCTATACGTTTCATGGTTTTGCAGCAACCAGGAGGGTGGTCCAAAACCGTCGGCCATTATTGGGTCAGGCTATTAATATCTTGATCCGGGCCACTGCGCGACATTAACCTTCTGCTGCGGCAACACAAAGAGAAGCTGCGATTCTTTCCGTTTCGACAGACTATCGTTCAATTCTGCTAAGGATAAAGACCAAACGAGTATGTCAACAGACCTTGGATTGTTTTTCCAAAAATCTTCACCTATTAAATAATCGACAGACTTTATTTATCCTTTTCAATACTGAAGAGCAGAAATAAAGTTTGTCGATTACTTTAGTCTGACAACCGATTAGATAAAATTGACACAAGGTCTGTCAATATAGCCCGCGGGCGGACCATTCTTTAATGAAATTGAATTAAAGTCTGTCGAGACAAGATCGTCGACGTTCAAAAAGCGCCCACGCATCTTTAATTGTACCGACGATACTGCGCCGCAAGGGCGCGATTGATTGCGACTTTAAGTACGCACTCGGCTCCCAAACAGCGTTCTACCGTGCTTGCAGTGAGGTTAAGCAGCCCCTGAGTTGTATCTCGCGTTCCCGAAGCTTGGATAATGCTCGTTAAAGCGGGGCGCTTTTGTGTACGCTGACAAGTTAGCCGCCGCCTATAGCTCGCAGGACGGCCACCTTGACTCTGTACGATATTTACTTAGGCTCGTATCCGATGGCCTTGACCACCTGCGCCCACTTTTCGATCTCAGTTTTTTGGTGCTGTGCCAAGTCACCCGCGCGTCCTCCACGCGGTGATAGCCCGGCTTTCTTGAACGTTTCCAACACGCCCTCGTCGGTAAGCGCCTTGTTAACCGCGCTGTTAACCGTATCGATTATATTTTGCGGTGTGCCATCGGGCGCATAAAGCGCGATCCATGACGCCGAGTCAAACCCCGGTACTGCCGTTTCGTCCACGGTGGGCACTTCTGGCGCAAGCACCGAACGTGTGCTTCCTGTGACAGCCAATGCGCGAACTTTGCCTGCTTCAGCCAAGGGTGCGGCCGATGGAACATTATCAAACATCACCTTTACATGCCCGCCCATTAGGTCGGTAAGGGCAGGAGAGCTTCCCTTATACGGCACGTGCGTCATCTTGATACCGGTCTGCATGGAAAACAATTCGGTTGTAAGGTGAACAGAACCACCGGTGCCTGTCGTAGCATACGACACGTCTCCGGGATGCGCCTTGGCGTAGTCGATGAATTCACTGATCGTTGCGGCCGGCACATCGGGGCTCACAATGATCATGAGCGGGGCCGAAGCGACAAGCGCCACCGGATCGAAATCCTTGGCTGGATCGTATGACAGATTGGCGTAAGTGCTGGGATTGGTCCCATTTGTGGCACTGGTGCCAATAAAGAACGTATAGCCGTCGGGTTTGGCCCGCGCCGCCTCGGCTGCGCCTATCGAGCCACCTGCACCCGAGCGATTCTCGACGATGACCGATTGGCCGAGATCGCGGCTGAGCCGATTCCCTATCGTGCGCCCAACGATGTCTGTGATGCCACCCGGAGGATAAGGTACGATAATTTTGATGGGTTTAGTGGGGTAGGCTTGGGCGCTGACTGCACTTGCAAAAGCAAGCGTGACAGATACGGCGCAAAGCGTGAATATCTTCCTCATGAGAATAGCTCCAATGGTTTTAGTGTTGTGAAAGTGACTCAAGACTGGCCGCCTCCGGGGCCTACAGCCCTCTTCCGCCTGAGACGACCAAAGTTTCGCCGGTAGTAAAGTTCGCCTCATCCGAGAGCAAAAACAGAACGGCATTGGCAACATCGCGCGGCATGCCCAGACGGCGCAGTGGGGTTTGAAGCCGTATGTTTTCGTTAAACTCATCCCCTGCTTGAGCGGCCATTGGTGTTTGGATGCGCCCAGGAGAGACCGCATTGATGCGAACGCCAAACTCCGCCACTTCGCCTGCGAACTGACGTGTCATAGCTTCCACGGCCGCTTTCGATGTAGCGTATGCGGCGCCTGCAATACTCGAGTATCGACGCCCGGCAAGCGAACTGATGTTTACGATCGCCCCAGCGCCCGAATCAATCATAGCCGGGAGCACCGCATGCATCGTATGAAAAACGCCATTCAGGTTCACCTGGATGACTTCATTCCACTGCAACGGACTGGTCTGCCAGGCCGAATAGCGGAGGCCGTCTGCGTTCTTTGGAGAAATGGCAGCCGCGTTAACCAGAAGATCAAAGTGCCGGCGACCATGCTCTGGCGGATACGCACGGATGGCCTCACTGATGCTAGGTTCGGACACTGAGCCGACTATGGCGCCGGCCTTCCCCAATGCAGAGCCTAGCGTTTTGGCAGCATGCTGTGCCTGCTCCCTATTGACGTCTAACACGCAAACGTGCGCGCCAGCGCGAGACAGACAAGTCGCTATCTCTAAACCGATGCCGCTTGCCGCGCCTGTAACAAGCGCCGTTTTCCCGCTGAAACCATCCCTGATAGCCATGGTCATTCAGCCACGATGGTGCCGGATTGCGCTGCGCCGGCCAACTGGGATTCGAAGGCCGTAAGCGGCGGGAAAGCTTGCGGGTCGACCAATACGTCTATAACGTAAGGCGCTCGCGTATCGCGCGCCGCATCCAAAGCAATAGCGAGGTCGTCCAGATTGCTCACACGCATACCGTCGCATCCACAGGCTCTGGCAATACCCACGTGATCGATCGGACCGAAGTGACACACGTCGGTGTGGGTGTCAAAGCGGCTTTCCTCCGCATTGATCTGAAAGCCGAGCACGCCATTATTGAGCACAACGACGATTACTGGTACGCCGTGCCGTTTGGCTGACTCGAGTTCGGCCCAGCAGTGAGCAAAACCGCCGTCTCCAGTAATGCAAACCACACGAGCGCCGGGTTGCGCGAGTTTTGCGCCTATCGCCATCGGAAATCCCCAGCCAAGGCCTGCCAGACCGCGCGGTGTAATAAAGCGCGCCCCTCCCTTTCGGCTCTTGATGAACTGAACCAGCCAGATCGAGGAGTAGCTCGCATCAGCCACCCAAATCGTTTCGTCATCAAAGCGGTCCAGCCCGCGCATAAGCTGTTCAGGCCGCAGCGGCTGCGACGTCTTACCAAGCATGGCGGTAAATTCCTCCGCGTGGGCTTCTCGAGCCTGATCAAATGTTCTCATCATGTGTTCGGTGCGCGCACGGGTATCGGGTGCCGCAGATCCGCTTAATCGTTCGCATAGGGCCTTGAGCGTCTCACGCGCATCGCCAAGCAGGCGCACACCGGGATAGTTGCGCCCAAGTTCTGTGGGATCTATATCGATCTGAGCGTACCGCGCGCTTGGCGGAAAAAGTGACCAGCCGGCCGTACCATTTTCGTTGGTGCGCGAACCCACAAAGACGATGACATCCGCCGACCGAATATAGTCTTTAAAGAATTTCCCAGGGCTGCGGCTTCCCATGGCGTTACCGATCGTTCCAATGGAGAGTGGATGCGCTTCATCGACCGCACCTTTGCCCATGTTGGTTGTAGCAACCGGCAGGTGCGCTATTGCTTGCAAATCGGCCAGAGCCTGACATGCGCCAGAGAGGTGTATCCCTCCACCCGCAACGATAAGGGGGCGCTCAGCGTGCATCAACATGGCCGCCAATGCATCGATCTTATCAGCGGTGGGTACCATGCGATCGCTCGGAAATTGACCAAACTCGGGTTCAAACGTCCGCTCGACGGGTGACATCTGAATCGGGGTAACCAGCACATCAGGAGAGACAAGCAGCACGACGGGGCCGGGCCTGCCGCTCGTGGCTGTCCGAATGGCCTTTTCCACATACTCTGCGGCCCGGTCCGGTGTTTGTCAACAATGATGTCCGCTTTTTCATGCAACAAGCTTCATGGTTTCCGGTAGCTCTTCATTGACCTTATCCGGGTTGAGCCAGACCTTGTC
>LNAP01005568.1_pt1 | contig 11139 bp, 12 predicted proteins | sample 602601 | NCBI WGS metagenome assembly LNAP01 (sample SAMN02440304, study PRJNA202911) | soil metagenome | biome: Subtropical and temperate rainforests or woodlands; isolation source: soil samples (1 kg each in a 20% v/v slurry with milli Q water) were... ...
GCTCGCCTGCTCCCAGTAACGGCTGTCAGCCCAGACACCGGCAAAATCAGCGGTGACGATCAGCGTGCCTACCGACCCATGAAACCCCGACAACCACTGCCGCCCCTGCCAGTAACCCGGCAGGTATTCGGACAGGTGCGGATCGGCCGATGGCACCAGCAGGGCATCGATGCCCTCGCGCTTCATCAACTCGCGGGTATGCGCCAGGCGCTGGGGAACCGTTCCATGGGTCAAAGGCTGCGTACTCATCTTGTCTCCTGCTAACCACTAATAATTTTTATATGTTTCAAACCGCCCAGAAGGCCGGTGCGCTGGCCAGCGAGCTCTTGATCAATTGCACCGCCTGATCGATATCCTGCTCGGTGGTGAAGCGCCCCAAGCTCAGGCGAATGGTGCGACCGGCGCTGCGCGCATCATGCCCCAGGGCAAGCAATACATGGGACGGCGCATTGCTTGCCGAATTACAGGCAGAGGTCGCCGAAAACGCGATACCGGCGCTCAAGGCCGCCGAATTGAACTCACCCTCGCTGAACGTCAGGCTCAAGGTGTGGGGAATGCGCTGGGTGGCACTGCCGTTCAGGCGCACGCCGGGGATAGCCAGCACTTGCTCCAGCAGACGCTGGCGCAGGGCGACAATCCCCGCCGACTCTTCAGCAAAAAATTGCCCGGCCAACGCGAAGGCACTGCCCATGCCTGCAATCTGGTGGGTCGCCAGGGTACCCGAGCGCAGCCCACCTTCATGACCACCCCCGTGGATCTGTGCGGTGACGTTCTGCTGCGCCCGCGGCCCGACATACAACGCACCGATGCCTTTGGGGCCATACAGCTTGTGTGCAGAAAACGACATAAGGTCGACCGGCCAGCGCGCCAGGTCGATCTCGACCTTGCCCGCCCCTTGCGCCGCATCCACATGCAGCAGTGCGCCATGCTCACGCACTCGCGCGCCAATGGCCGGGATGTCGTTGAGCGTACCCAGTTCGTTGTTGACCAGCATCAACGACACCAGGAACGTGTCTTCACGCAGTGCCTGGCTGACCGCCTCGGCGGTGATCAGGCCATCGGCGTCCGGCACCAGGTAGGTCACGGCAACCCCGGCCTCCTGCAATTGGCGCGCGGTGTCCAGCGTCGCCTTATGCTCGATCTGGCTGGTGATGATATGGCCACCGGCCACGCCCCGCGCCTGGGTCACACCCTTGAGCGCAAGGTTGTTGGATTCGGTAGCACCCGAGGTCCAGACGATCTGCTCGGCCTGGGCGCCGACCAACTCCGCCACCTGACGGCGCGCTTGCTCGACCGTGTGCCGGGCCTGTTGGCCAAACGCATGGGAGCTGGACGCAGGGTTACCGAAATTGGCGTTGAAACCCAGGCACTCGACCATGACCTGGATGACCCGCTCATCCACCGGGGTGGTGGCGGCGTAGTCAAAATACAGAGGACGTTTATTCATGACGTTTAGAGACCCGCAGAGCATGTTCCCGAGATCAGCGTCTCAGGGGCAGCGACCAGTACAGAGTTCGTCAGGTTAACCTGATCGGATGCCGTTAAAGAAAGACCACTTTATTTAAAAGTGCGTAGGAACGCTCCTGAAATTGAGCTTAACAGGCTCGACGAAAAGGATGGAAAACAAAAAGCCCGAAGTTCCTGTACGGAACCTCGGGCTCTGGGACACCGCAGTTTGTCTCAGCTCGGACGGTCATGCAGGGTGACGTTGCGCTCGGCATTCATTGCACCCTGGCGATCAAAGCCCATTGGCGCCTGTGGCCGGGCTGCGAGTTCAGTTTTCTTCTGTTGATATTCATCAAACGACAAACCCCGCCGGTTCAGCCCTTCCATTGCCAATTGCCGGCTCTCCTCGGCGGAGTACGGGCGCAATTCAGGCGCCGGATGGCTCGCACAACCAGCAAGAAAAGAGGCGACCAGCAACAAGGCAACAGAAAGTGAATGGTTCATGACGAAGGTCCTGCGAATTGGGCGTTGAGGCAATGGACACAGGCTACTCCCGCCTTTTCATCGGGAAAAATCATCCTCTGTGATAGTCGCTATCAGTCAATCCTTCATATTTCTTTTTGTTCTATAAATATACAAACACATTTGTTTACGGAATAAAAAAGACCCTCTATAACAGACTCCCAGCGTCGCAACTGCCTCCACGAGCCGCTCGGCCTCGCCACTGAACGCCTGCAAGCGGCGCAGGCCTGGTACGAGGTGGCGCACCGCGTTGGGCCAGCCCCTGCCGACATCCACGTCCTATTCCTTGAGGTGCCCATGCAGCTTTTAACCCTTGCGCCCTCGCCCGCACTCGCCACGTCGATTCGCGCCACCGCGCAAGTCTTCGAAGACCCCAAATCCCGGGCCTTGCTCGCGCATATCCAGCAAGTGGCGCCCAGCGAAGCCAGCGTGCTGATCATCGGCGAAACCGGCACCGGCAAAGAGCTGGTGGCCCGCCATATCCATAACCTCAGCGCCAGGCGCAACCGACCGTTCGTGGCGGTGAATTGTGGGGCGTTTTCCGAATCCCTGGTGGAAGCGGAGTTGTTCGGCCATGAAAAAGGCGCGTTCACCGGCGCTCTCGGCGCCAAGGCTGGCTGGTTCGAGGAGGCCGACGGCGGCACCCTGTTCCTCGATGAGATCGGTGATCTGCCCATGGCCATCCAGGTCAAGCTGCTGCGCGTCCTGCAAGAACGCGAAGTGGTGCGCCTGGGCTCACGCAAGAGCATTCCGATTGATGTGCGGGTGCTGGCGGCGACCAATGTGCAACTGGAAAAAGCCATCAATGCCGGGCATTTCCGTGAAGACCTGTACTACCGCCTGGACGTGGTCAGCCTGGAACTGAGCCCCTTGCGCGAACGCCCCGGCGATATCCTGCCCCTGACCCGGCACTTTATCGACACCTACAGCCAGCGCCTGGGCTACGGCCCCATCACCCTCAGCCCCGAAGCCGAGCACAAGCTCAAGGGCTACAGTTGGCCGGGCAATATCCGCGAGCTGGAAAACGTCATTCATCACACCTTGCTGATTTGCCGCAATGGCCTGATTGAACGCGATGACCTGCGCCTGTCGAACATGCGCATCGAGCGCCAGGAGATAGCCAGCACAGCCTCGACCACAGTGCCGAAGCCTTGCTGGAGCGTGCCTTCCAGAAACTGTTTGACGAACAGGCCGGTGCCTTGCATGAGAAAGTCGAGGACGCATTGCTACGCGCCGCCTACCGCTTCAGCCACTACAACCAGGTACACACCGCCAACCTGCTGGGCCTGAGCCGCAATATCACGCGTACGCGCCTGATCAAGATCGGCGAACTGGCGGTCAACAAGCGCCGCCCAGAGGGAAGCCTGCAAGGTGAGCGCATGCTGCATCTATCGATATAGGCTGCACGCCAACGCGTTGTCGGCGCTGCGCTCGATACTGCGCAGCACCTGGAATGAACCGAAGGTCACGGCAGTAGCCTGATGGGCACGAATCAATGCCCAGAAGTTCTCGCCCTCGCTCTCCAGCCGCTGGAACGCCGTGGCACCGTCTTCGCGGGCCTGCCATTGCAGGTAGTTGAGCACCCGCCGCCCGTCATCACTGACCAGCACACTGGCACTCAGAAACCCCTCATGGCCTTGGGCCAGGCGCTCGCTCTGCTCGGACAGCGCCAACACCAGCGCGGACTGCTGCCGGGGCTCGATCTGAAACTCGATCACTTGGGTAAAACCATGACTTTTCACTGAAGCTTGCATGACAAATCCCCTTTAGCTGTAGGTGCCACGCAGGGTAAAACCTCTAGTTAAGTTAAGGTCAAGCCTCTGCTTGAGAAACTGTTGAATGCACCTTTACAGGGCAGTCGTCGGTTGCCCGCAGGCCACGAATGGCCTGACCTATAGTGAAAAGACCGGAAGACCCGGCCCCTCCCCCCCTCAAGGAGAGCGAAATGAGCGTTAAACCCATTCCCGATGGCTACCACAGCATCACGCCCTACCTGGGCATCGACAAGGCAGCTGAAGCCATCGAGTTCTACCAAAAAGCCTTCGATGCCACCGTTTTCATGCGCCTGGACATGCCAGACGGCAAGGTCGGCCATGCCGAACTGCGCATTGGCGATTCGCCGATTATGCTGGCCTCGCCCTGTGATGAAATGGCCTTCGGCAGCCCTGGAGCGCACCCCACCAGCGTTGGCCTGCATCTGTATGTGAAGGACGTCGACGCACAGTACAAACAGGCGATCGCGGCAGGCGGCACGGCTATTTCCGAACCCAAGGATCAATTCTACGGCGACCGCTCCGGCACGTTGAGGGATCCCTTCGGACACGTCTGGTTCCTCGCCACTCATATAGAAGAGCTGACCGAGGAACAGATTCACAAGCGCGCCAAAGAGCTGTTTGCATAAGCCCCGATCCCCTAAAGCCCGCGCGGGGCTGCGTAGCTGCCCCGACCAGCAAGACCACCTGACTCTTGCAGAAACATCGAGTAGCCAGGTTTTGGGGCTGCTGCGCAGCCCAACGCGGGCAAGCCCCCTCGCCACACTTTTTTGTGCTGACTAACTGAACAGCAATGAGCCCCAACAGGGGTTTCCCGCGCACCTGAAACATTTGCTTTCATTTCTGCCTTAGGGTTTTGCGATTCTCATCCGTCTTAACTTAGATACAGCCCGTCGCGTAAGCAAAAGCTACGACCGGCCTTTCCCGGGCCTTTTCTGCCCTCCTCCGATCAAGACCCCCATAGACATGTCGAAGAAGTCACGCTCCAAACTCTGGTTTCTCGTCCACAGCTGGCTGGCATTGCCCATCTGGTTCTTCGTACTGATCGTCTGCGTCACCGGGACCTTGGCGGTGGTCAGCCAGGAAATCGTCTGGCTGGCCAACCCGGAAATGCGCGCCAGCAAGCCATCGGACGATGCCGAACTGCTCACTTACGACCAGATCCTCGCCGCGATCAAGCAGGCCGAGCCAAAGGCCATTGTCGAGTCCATCGTCCGTCCGGACGAATCGCATTTTGCGCTCGACGTCGACATCAGCTACCCCGACGGCCGCTCCGTGGCGGTCTACGTCAACCCGTACACGGGGGTCATCCAGGGCATCAGCCCATCGTTCAACTTCCGCCAGTTCACCCGCGCCTTGCATGGCTGGTGGCTGGTGCCGTTTACCAATGGCTTCAGTTGGGGCTGGTACCTGGTGTCGTTCCTCGGGCTGCCGATGCTCGCCTCGCTGGTCACAGGCCTGGTGGTGTACAAACGGTTCTGGAAAGGGTTCTTCAAGCCAACCCTGCGCTTCAAGCATGGGGCGCGGATTTTCTGGGGCGACTTCCACCGCCTGAGCGGCATCTGGTCGATCTGGTTTATCGCGGTGATTTCCATCACCGGCACCTGGTTCTTGATCCAGGCGCTTCTCGCGGACAACCAGATCACCATCTCCAGCCAGCCGATCGTGCCGGTGATCTCCCGGGACAAGGTGCCGCTGTCGGCCCCCGGTGTACCGGCACCGATGATCGCCCTGGACGATGCCATCAACATTGCCACCCAGCGTATCCCCGGCTTCGACGTCAGCTTCGTCGGCCTGCCAAGCAATGCCTACAGTCACTTGAGCATCGGCGGCCGCGGCTGGTACCCGCTGATGTTCCAGACGGCCGACATCAACCCCTACAACGGTGAAATCGCCGCCACGCACCTGCTGTCCGACCGCACGGGCCTGGAGTTCGTCACCGAGTCCATGCGCCCGCTGCACACCGGCGACTTTGGCGGGATCTGGATCAAGCTGGTCTGGTTCTTCTTCGGCCTGTTGCTGAGCATGATGGTCCTCAGCGGTCTGTTGATCTGGAGCAAGCGCACGGCCCTGGCCACGCTGCACGCGCTCAAGCGCAGCACCAAGGCCACGCGCAATACGGCGCCGGCCAACCCCATCGGCGCCATGCAGGCTGAAACCTCGGAGGGCAAATAATGAGCAAGGCCACCACCGTTCAAGCGCCCTCGCCACTGCGCGCCTTCTGGCTCAAATGGCGCTTTCACATCAATATCCTGCTGTTGCTGGTGCCTCTGGGTTTTATGCCCAAGTACTTTGCCGACGTCGCACTGTTTCGCGGCGACGCCGGCCTGGGCGAGCGCGAGGTCGGTGAAGTGCAGGTCGGCCCGTGGAGCATTACCCTCGCCGAGTTGCGCAATGAAGCGCCCCGCCCCGACCCGGCCGGCCCGATGAAATCCTTCAACGCCGCCCTGTGCGCCACCTGTGGCGACCAGGTCAAGGCCACCTACCTGCGCATCGGCAAGCCCCGCAGCCTGCGGGCCGCCGGGGTGATTTTCTTCGGCACCCCGTACCGCATGGGCGCTGTGCTGCCGATCCCGGAACGCACCCCGCCCGACGCCGAACTGTGGATCACCATGGAAGGCTGGGACGGCAGCATGCAGCAGGCCTCCATTCCCTTGAGTCAGGCTTCGCCTGCCACCGTCGCCTGGTTGAACAAGCAAGGAGTTAAACCATGACTTTACTGCGCCTGACCCGCGCCTGCGCCGTGCTGATCCTCAGCCTGGGTGCAAGCAACTACGCCCTGGCCCACAACCCGATGTGCGAATGCAAGGAGATCCCCGGCGAACAGATCCAGTGCACCGGTGGTTTTTCCGACGGCAGCGGCGCGCCCGGCGTGACCCTGGATGTGATCGGCTACGACGAAACCATCCTGGTGCCCGGCAAGCTGGGGCCCGACTCGACGTTGACCTTCAAAAAACCTGCCGCCGAATTCTATGTGCTGTTTGACGCCGGTCCCGGCCACGTTGTCGAGATCGACCAAGCGGATATCCAGGCGCCATGACCCCCATGAACCCAGGCAGCACCCAGGTAATCCGGCCCGCCGGTGCCGGGCACGAAACCCTCTACGTCCTGCTGCTGTGCCTGATCATCCTGGCCGTCGCCGGCACGGTGGTGTCCCTGCACGGCGAAACCCAGGCCGTCGAGGCCGTGGCCAGCCACCAGCTGGACGCCCGCCGCGACCTGAGCGCGGCCGAGCAAGGCATCTATGCCGACCTGCGGGTGACCCTGGATGAAATCCAGTTGCTGGCGCAGGAACAAAGCACCCTGCCGACGCCGGCGCAACTGGCCGAAGAAGGCTTCGCGCCCTTCGCCCAGGACGCCAGTTCGGTCAGCCGTGGCGACCACCACTGGCAGTTGCTGGCGCCAGCGGCGTACCTGGGCCTGAGCCAGGCCAACGACACCAGCGGCTCACTGCTGATGCGCGTCAACGGCGCCGAGCCGGATATCTGGCTCAACCGCAGCGCCAACCTGGCCGCCCCCACCGACCTGAGCGACCAGGGGCTGATCGCCGCTGGCTGGCAGCAGGTCGTTGCGCAATTCGACGCTGGCGTCACCCGCCAGCATCGCCACTGAATTCATGCTGTCTCCGAGAGAAGATCGATTACCCATGTCTATGTCATCTCCCTTACTCCGCCTGCTGCTGGTGGGCCTGTTCAGCGTGTTGCTGAGCCCCCTGGCCAATGCCGAGGCGGCCAAGCGCCTGCGTATCGGTATCACCCTGCACCCTTACTACAGCTACGTGGCAAATATCGTCGGCGACAAGGCCGAAGTGGTGCCGCTGATTCCGGCCGGCTTCAACCCCCATGCCTACGAACCGCGCGCCGAAGACATCAAGCGCATTGGCACCCTGGACGTGATCGTGCTCAATGGCGTCGGCCATGACGATTTTGCCGACCGCATGATCGCCACCAGCGAGCGTCCGGACATCCCGGTGATCGAGGCCAACGCCAATGTGCCGCTGCTGGCCGCCACCGGCAACGCGGCCCGCGGCGCCGGCAAGGTGGTCAACCCGCACACCTTCCTGTCCATCAGCGCGTCCATCGCCCAGGTCAACAACATCGCCCGGGAACTGGGCAAGCTCGACCCGGACAACGCCAAGGCCTATACCCAGAACGCCCGTGCCTACGGCAAGCGCCTGCGCCAGATGCGCGCCGACGCCCTGGCCAAGCTCACCAGCGCGCCCAACGCCGATCTGCGGGTGGCCACGGTGCACGCCGCCTACGACTACCTGTTGCGCGAGTTCGGCCTCGAAGTGACCGCCGTGGTCGAACCGGCCCACGGCATCGAGCCAAGCCCGAGCCAATTGAAGAAAACCATCGACCAACTGCGCGAGCTGGACGTCAAGGTGATCTTCTCGGAGATGGATTTCCCGTCCTCCTACGTCGATACCATCCAGCGTGAGTCGGGGGTCAAACTGTACCCGCTGTCGCATATTTCCTACGGCGAATACAGCGCCGAGAAGTACGAAGTGGAAATGACCGGCAACCTCAATACCGTGGTCCGGGCGATCCAGGAGTCGGGGGCATGACCGCGGCTGAACACCTGAATGTGGCCAGCATCGGCCCGACGATTGAGTTCGATAACGTCTCGCTGACCCTGGGCCGTACCGCGATCCTCGATAACGTCAGCTTCCAGGTGCAACCGGGCAGTATCCACGCCCTGGTCGGCCCCAACGGCGGTGGCAAGAGCTCGCTGATCAAGACGCTGCTGGGGCAGACCCCGCACCAGGGCCAACTGAGCCTGCATTGGCCGGGTACTCCCGGCACCATCGGCTACGTGCCCCAGGCCTTGGAATTCGACCGGGGCCTGCCGATTACCGTCGATGACTTCATGGCCGCGATGTGCCAGCGGCGCCCGGCCTTTCTCGGCCTGTCCCGGCATTACGCCGACGCAATTGGCGAGGCGCTGGACCGCGTGGGCATGCAAGACAAGCGCAAGCGCCGCATGGGTGCGCTGTCCGGCGGCGAGCGCCAGCGTGTGCTGCTGGCCCAGGGTTTGATCCCGGCGCCGCAACTGCTGGTACTCGATGAACCGATGTCGGCCCTCGACGAAGCCGGGATCCAGGTGTTCGAACGCCTGCTGGGCGACTGGCGCCAGGCCGGGATTACCGTGCTGTGGATCGAACACGACCTGGAGGCCGTGGGCCGCCTGGCGGATCGCGTCACCGGCCTGAACCGCCGCCTGCTGTTTGATGCCACGCCCAAGGAGGCACTGACCCCGGAACGCCTGCTGACGCTGTTTTCCACTCACCCACGGAGCGCAGCCCAATGAGCTACGAAGCCTTTCGCTTGATGGTCCAGGGCTGGGCTTCCTCCGGCTACTTGCCGGAAGCCCTGGCCTATGGGTTTGTGGTCAATGCCTTGCTCGCCGGCCTGTTGATCGGCCCGGTACTCGGTGGCCTGGGCACGCTGGTGGTGGTCAAGCGCTTTGCGTTTTTCTCCGAAGCCGTCGGCCATGCTGCACTGACCGGCGTGGCCGTGGGCATTCTGCTGGGGGAACCCTACACCGGGCCTTACGGCAGCCTGTTCGGCTACTGCCTGTTGTTCGGCATCCTGCTCAATTACCTGCGCAACCGCACCGGCCTGGCCCCCGATACGCTGATCGGCGTGTTCCTCTCGGTGTCCCTGGCCCTGGGCGCGAGCCTGTTGCTGATCCTGGCGGGCAAGATCAACGTGCATATCCTGGAAAACGTGCTGTTTGGTTCGGTCCTGACCGTCAACGGCAATGACCTGGCGGTGCTGGCGGTGGTCGGCTCACTGGTGATGGCCCTGGCGTTGCCGCTGTACAACCGCATCATGCTCGCCAGCTTCAACCCGCAACTGGCTGCCGTGCGTGGCGTGGCGGTGAAGACCCTGGACTACCTGTTCGTGATCCTGGTGACGTTGATCACGGTGGCGGCGGTCAAGGTCATCGGTGCGATCCTGGTAGGCGCACTGCTGGTGATCCCGGCCGCCGCGGCTCGGCTGTTGAGCCAGTCACTCAAGGGCTTCTTCTGGATCTCGGTGGTGATTGCCACGCTCAGCACCCTGTGCGGGATTCTGTTGCCAATCATCTTCGACCTGCCTATCCCGTCCGGTGCCGCGATCATCCTCGTCGCCGGCATCGCCTTCGCCCTGGCCGCCATCGCGCGCGGCACGGTCCCCAGCCTGAAAGGGAATCTCGGATAATGCGCCCCGTTCTACGCCCCCTCGCCCTGGCCATCGCCTGCCTGATCAGCCCCCCGCTGCTGGCGGCCGAAACGGCCAAACCCCTGCCGGTCGCCGCCCACGCCGCCAAACCGGTCAAAGTCCTCGCGGCCTTGCCCGTGACCTACGGCCTGGCCGCCGCCCTGCTCAAGGGCACTGCGGTCAAGCTGGAGCGTGCGGCACCGGCCAACCTGCCGGGTTCGCGCCAGACCTCGTACTTTACCGGGCGTGGCGCGCCGGCCTTGCATAGCCTGGCGCTGGACGCCGATGCGGCGATCGGCCTGCGCTCGCTGTGGCCGGATGACCCGCTGTACCCAGTGGCCCGGCGCAGCAATATCCGCATCGTCGAAGTGGACGCGGCGCGCCCGGTAGACGGCGGTCTGCCAGGCGTGGCCCTGCAACCGGGGACTGTGGATGGCCTCAATAGCCAGCCGTGGCAGTCGAGCAACAACCTGGGGCGCATGGCCGATGTCATGGCTGCCGACCTGAGCAGGCTGGCGCCCGGCGCCAAGGCCCAGATCGACGGCAACCTGGCCAGCCTCAAGCAACGCCTGCTCAAGCTGACTGCCGACAGCGAAGCCCGCCTGGCCCAGGCCGATAACCTGAGTGTGGTCAGCCTGAGTGATCATTTTGCTTATCTGATAAGTGGATTGAATCTGGAGTTGGTCAGCACCGATCCGCGGCCGGATGCCGAGTGGTCTGCGCAGGCGCTACAAATGCTGACGACCAGCCTGAAGGACAACGACGTGGCGTTAGTGCTGCACCATCGCCAACCGGCTGAGGCGGTGAAAGCGGCTATCAGTGCAGGGGGGTCGAAGTTGCTGGTGCTGGGTACTGACGGTGCGGACCCGGTAGCGGAATTGGAAGGGAATGTGGATCAGGTGATCAAGGCCTTGGTGCCCTGAAAGCAAGGCAATACCCCTGTGTGTGTGCGAGCTTATGTGGGAGCGGGGTTGTGTGGGAGCGGGCTTGCCCGCGATGGCGGTGTATCAGTCAACTAATGTATCGACTGACACTTAGCCATCGCGGCATAGGTATCTACACAACTCTTTTATCTAGTGCTTATTGGGTTTGTTTACATATCCGTTGCTGCGGTCACGGCCACTTAGGGTTCCGCCCTTACGGCGGGTCACTTTTGGAAAAGAGCCCGGAGTGCCGGCCCAGCCAAAAGTAAC
>LNAP01005569.1_pt1 | contig 11139 bp, 10 predicted proteins | sample 602601 | NCBI WGS metagenome assembly LNAP01 (sample SAMN02440304, study PRJNA202911) | soil metagenome | biome: Subtropical and temperate rainforests or woodlands; isolation source: soil samples (1 kg each in a 20% v/v slurry with milli Q water) were... ...
CTCAGAGTCTGCCGAGCCAACGATGAATGGCGAAGCTATTGGTCAACTCATTACCGCTATGCCGCTTGAATCTGCTTCACATCACTTTGAATCGCACCCGCCTCAATGGATATCAATCGATACAGGCGCTTCCACCGGTTTCGGCCGTCTAAGGGCTAGAGGGCGGCTTCGGTACAGTGACTTTCGGCAAGATGTGGACGGCCACGGATGACGTGATGGGCGTGCTCAACAGCGGTTTTGACTCCAAGCTGTCTGCAACCAACGGCGTCTGGGTCGCTAACGCAATCTATGCCGCCAACCCAGGTAACACCATCAAATATGCGTCGCCCGGCATGGGTGGCTTCAACTTCGCCGCATCTTACGGCCTGGACGAAACCGCGAAGGCAAGCAACGACATGGTGGACTTCAGCGTTTCCTACGCTGGCGGCCCGCTGGCTGCAAACCTTGCCTATCAGATTCAAAAGGAGGGGACGGGCGAAGATCTGAAAATCACGACGTTGAACGGTTCTTATGACTTTGGCATGGCCAAATTGCTGGCCAGCTATGCAAAAACCAAGTCTGCCTCCGGCTCGTCCGGCTTAGGTTCAAGGCACATCCGTCTTCAAAAAGCCGCCCTCGGGCGGCTTTTTTACGCTTGAGCCTGCAACGCAGTTGCATTTGAATGGCATGCCTTCGGCCCCGCTTCAATTTGTTGCATTGCCACCACAACTACGCCAGCCAAGTTGCGGTTTCCGGTCCGATTTAGGGCCAAACCGCCTGGCATCTGTTTCAATAGAGTCAACTTCCTGAAACAGGAGGTTGGCTCTGGGTTCTGAAGCAAATTGCTTTCAGTGCCTTATGTTTAACCTTGGAGAATTTTGAAATGAAAAAATCCCTGATCGCATTGGCCGTTCTGGCGGCTTCCGGCGCCGCTATGGCCCAATCTTCCGTGACTCTGTACGGTATTGCCGACGTATGGGTTGGCAACATGTCAGTTGACGACGGCACGACCGACCGTTCGACTACTTTGATGCATTCCGGTGGCATCAACACTTCCCGCTGGGGCATGAAGGGCTCTGAGGACCTGGGCGGCGGCTTGAAAGCCAACTTCCAGTTGGAGTCGTCTATCAACATGGACGATGGTTCAACAGGCTCTGGTTTCAACCGTCAGGCATGGGTTGGCTTCTCCGGTAATTTTGGTGATGTGCGCTTTGGTCGCGTCAGCTCGCCATTCGACAATGCTCAATCCCTTTCAGACGCGATGGGGGACCTTGACCTGTCCCCAAGGAAAAACCCGGGCGGCGGCGTTTTCCGTACGGCTAGCGGCTACATCGACAAGCCCACCAACACGATCTTCTACAAGACACCCAGCTTCAGCGGTTTCGGTGCTGAAGTGAGCTATTCCCTGGATGAAGACAACGAAAATGGCTTGTTCGATTCGACCGAGATCGCGACCACCAGCTTGAATTTGACCTACGCTGCAGGCCCGTTTGCTGCGACATTCGCATACCAAGAGGAAGACCGCAACGATGTAACCGATGATGACTTCACACTCATGACTCTGGGCGGGTCTTACAACTTTGGTATGGCCGCTGTCTATGCCTTGTATGGTCGCGTTGAAAATGCCACAGGTGATGTTAGTAACTCCAAGGCCACTCATACGGCTGATGCAGAAACAGACGAATGGCAAATCGGTGTTAGCGTGCCCATGTCTTCTGCTTTGACGCTGGCTGTCGCCTATGCAGAGTCGACAGATGATGAGAACTCCATTAATCCTAATGAAGTGAAACGCAGCGGCTTCGGTCTGGCCGCGGCTTATTCCCTCTCCAAGCGCACCACCCTCTACGGTGGTGTCAAGACGGCTACCGAGGAACAAACTGGCGTGCATGACATCGACACCACCGTGTACGCTGTCGGCGTCAAGCACACGTTCTAATCCAGCGCTGGCGCAAGTCAGCTGACGGTTAAAACCGGAAACCCCGCCTGGGCAACCCGGCGGGGTTTTTTCATGCCATCACGCCGGGATGGCCATACCGTGATCTTGTTGCACTCCCGAATTCCGCTGCGCTGCATCCGGGTTACAGGCCATATTGGCGGCATGTTTATCCAACGCCGATGGAAGTTGGCTGGCGGTTAAAGCCTGAAACCCCGCCTAAACAACACGGCAGGGCTTTCAATCGGCACCGATTGATCCAACTGCAGGGTCAACTGCTAAACTTCCCGTCATGACTTCCATCACTTTCGACACTCATAAATTCGTCCGCAAGTTGCAAGAGGCCGGCTTTAATGAAAAGCAGGCCGAGGGCTTGACGGAAGCGATGCGCGCTGCAATTGATGATTCAGAGTTGGCCACACGCCGTGATTTACGTGAATTTGAGCCAAGACTTGATCCCCGGTTTGAAGCCATCAAAGGTGACCTGTCTCTGCTGAAATGGATGATGGGCGCCCTGATAGCCATAGCGGTGGCCAATTTCTCGAAGCAGTTTTTTTGACGGCCCTGCATACCCCCCTCATCCAGGTGAAGTCTTGCGCGAGTATTTGCCTGTTGATATGTCTGTGACAGAAGTCGCCTTGCGCATTGGCGTATCGCGCCAGGCTTTTTCGAAACTTCTCAATGGCAAAGCTGGCGTGAGTGCAGAAATGGCTTGTCGGCTGGCTTCTGCATTGCAGACCCGTGCTGAATTCTGGTTGAGTCTGCAGCAAGCCTTTGACCTGTGGCAGGTTCGCCAGTCAGGGCTCCCCAAAGTGCAGCGCTTAGGGCTCGCAAAGTAATAAGTTGTGCATTTTGACGGCCGGATTTGGGATGCAGTGCGAGGCGCAAGGCGCGCCGTTTAGCTCCGCTAAACAAGCGATTTGCAACGACGCAATGCGCCCAAAGATGGCCAGGCAAAAGTACAAGTTATTGCTTTGCGAGCCCTTAGCAGCCTGATTGCTCCACTCACCCCACCGGGTGCTCGATGACCCGGCCAATCTCTGGCCAGCGCCTGTGCAGAAACAGCCAGGCCAGCAAACCCACCGACAGCATGGCCAGCGACGTGGCCGCCAAGCCCACGGTGGAGTGCATCACCAGCGGGGCAATCGCACCGGCCACCACGCCATTGGCGCTGGCGCCAATGAAGGCCTGCAGGCTTGACGCCATGCCGCGCCGCTCGGGATGCAGGTCGAGCACCAGCAGGGTGATGACCGGCACCATCAAGGCCCAGCCGAAAGAAAAAACGGCGATCGGCAACATGGCCCAGGACGCATGCGCGGCAAACAGCGCATTGGCCAGCAGGTTGCTGAGCGCCATGGCGAGCATGATCAAAAAACCGTATTTGATCTGCTGCTTGGGCGCCCGGCGCCCCGCCATGCGGCCGCTGACCCAGGCCCCGCCCATGATGCCGCTGATGGTCAGTACAAAAAACCAGAAGAACTGGGTGGGCGGCAAGGCCAGGTGCTCACCCAAAAACACCGGCGCCGACAGCACATACAGAAACATGCCGTTGAACGGCACGCCGCTGGCAAACGCCAGCAGCACAAAGCGCGGGTCCAGCCCCAGTTTCCAGTAGCCCTGCAGCAGGTTGCGCACATTGAGCGGCTGGCGCTGCGTGAGGTGCAGGGTTTCGGGCAGCAGCTTGTAATTGGCCAGCCACAGCACCACCCCCACCCCGGCCAAAAACCAGAACACGCTGTGCCAGCCCAGCAGCGCAAACAGCACGCCGCCCATCATGGGAGCCACCGCCGGGGCCACACCAAAGTAAATGGTGATCTGGCTCATGACCCGCTGCGCCTGTGCCGGGGGAAACATGTCGCGCACCACGGCGCGCGACACCACAATGCCGGCGCCGGTGGTGAGGCCCTGCACTGCCCGGAAAAACACCAGTTGCTCGATGCTTTGCGACAAGGCACAGCCCACCGATGCCAGCGTGAATGCCCCCAGCCCCCACAGCACCACCGGTCGGCGCCCAACGCTGTCAGACAGGGCACCATGAAACAGGCTCATGAAGGCAAAACCAAACAGATAGGCTGACAGCGTTTGCTGCATTTGCAGCGGCGTGGCCTCCAGCGAACGGGCTATGCCGACAAACGCCGGAATGTAGGTGTCGATGGAAAACGGCCCGAGCATGCCCAGCGTAGCCAGCAGCACCGCCAGCGCCCAGCGCGGCGCCAACCACAACTGCTTTGCGTCAGGGTTCAACGGCAGCCTTAGCGCGGCACACCGAGCAAGGTCACCAGCACAATCAGCACGCCCAGGCCCAGATTGACCGCCACCCAGGTGCGGATTTGTGCCAGCACAGCGGCCCCCGCCGACCAGTCCGCGGCCTGCGCCGCACGGCTCAGACGCTGGTAGAGGACAAAACGAATATGGCCAAAGATCAGCATCATCACGATGCCCAGCGTGGCCATGACCGTCCACTCCAGCGGCATGCTGAATTGCGCCCCGGCCTGCGCCACCTGTTTGGCCACGTTGCCAATCATCCACAGGCCGCTGAGCAGCGTGATGGCAATGGCCGCCAGCACGGCACCGAAAAACCGGCCGAGTACGGCGTGCATCAGACGCACCCGCACGGCGGGTTCAAACGCTGGCAATGCCGGGCGCAAAAAGAAATGGGCAAACACCATGCCGCCAATCCAGACGATGATGGCGAGCAGGTGCAGGGTTTTGAGGACGGCGTAAAGCATGTTCAGAGTTCATTCATGAAAGACAAGTGGCAGAGTGTGCCTGAATTGGCTGATGATTTCCGAATCAAAAGTTCAGAAAAATTAAGCCCAAACCCTTGAATGTTCGGCAAACGGCCTTATCATTAGCACTCGAAAGAGATGAGTGCTAACAACTTGGTTTGCATTCACTCCGACAGTTACAAGTCACCAGAATACGGATTGTGGTGACTTTTTTTGTTAACCCTTGTTTCAAACTTTATAGGAGTCCCCATGAAACTTCGTCCCCTGCACGACCGCGTGATTGTCAAACGCGTAGAAAACGAAACCCGCACCGCTTCGGGCATCGTCATCCCTGACAGCGCCGCAGAAAAGCCTGATCAAGGCGAAGTGCTGGCCGTAGGCCCAGGCAAAAAGAACGACAAGGGCGAACTCGGCGCGATGAGCGTGAAGGTTGGCGACCGCGTGTTGTTTGGCAAGTACAGCGGCCAGACCGTCAAGGTCGATGGCGACGAACTCCTCGTGATGAAAGAGGATGATTTGTTCGCGGTTGTTGAAAAGTAATTAATTAACTGAATTCGGAGAATACACATGGCAGCAAAAGACGTAGTTTTCGGCGGCGAAGCCCGCGCACGCATGGTTGAAGGCGTGAACATTCTGGCCAATGCGGTCAAGGTCACGCTCGGCCCCAAGGGTCGTAACGTGGTGTTGGAGCGCTCGTTCGGCGCCCCCACCGTGACCAAGGACGGCGTGTCCGTGGCCAAGGAAATCGAACTGAAAGACAAGCTGCAAAACATGGGCGCGCAGATGGTGAAGGAAGTCGCTTCCAAGACCTCCGACAACGCGGGCGACGGCACCACCACCGCCACCGTGCTGGCCCAGGCCATCGTGCGCGAAGGCATGAAGTACGTGGCCGCCGGCATGAACCCGATGGACCTGAAGCGCGGCATCGACAAGGCTGTGACCGTGCTGATCGGCGAGCTCAAAAAAGCCTCCAAGGCCACCACCACCTCCAAGGAAATCGCCCAGGTGGGCTCGATCTCGGCCAACTCTGACGAAACCATTGGCAAGATCATTGCTGATGCCATGGACAAAGTGGGCAAGGAAGGCGTGATCACCGTGGAAGACGGCAAGTCGCTTGAATCCGAGCTCGATGTGGTTGAAGGCATGCAGTTCGACCGTGGCTACCTGTCACCTTACTTCATCAACAGCCCCGAGAAGCAATCCGCGCTGCTGGACAACCCGTTTGTGCTGTTGTACGACAAGAAAATCAGCAACATCCGCGACCTGCTGCCCACCCTTGAGCAAGTCGCCAAGTCGGGCCGTCCGCTGCTGATCATTGCCGAAGATGTCGATGGCGAAGCCCTGGCCACTTTGGTGGTCAACACCATCCGCGGCATCCTGAAAGTGGTGGCTGTCAAGGCCCCGGGCTTTGGTGACCGTCGCAAGGCCATGCTCGAAGACATCGCCATCCTGACCGGCGGCAAGGTCATTGCTGAAGAAGTCGGCCTGACCCTTGAAAAAGTCACTTTGGCTGACCTGGGTTCGGCCAAGCGCATCGAAGTGGGCAAGGAAAACACCATCATCATCGACGGTGCCGGTCCGGCTGCTGACATCGAAGCCCGCGTGAAACAAGTGCGCGTGCAAATCGAAGAAGCCACCTCTGACTACGACCGTGAAAAACTGCAAGAGCGCGTGGCCAAGCTGGCCGGCGGTGTGGCCGTGATCAAGGTGGGCGCTGCCACCGAAGTCGAAATGAAAGAGAAGAAAGCCCGCGTTGAAGACGCCCTGCACGCGACCCGCGCTGCCGTGGAAGAAGGCATTGTGGCTGGCGGCGGCGTGGCGCTGCTGCGCGCCAAGCAGGCTGCTGGCACCATCAAGGGTGACAACGCTGACCAGGACCACGGCATTGCCCTGGTGCTCAAAGCCATCGAAGCGCCGCTGCGCGAGATCGTGTACAACGCCGGCGGCGAAGCCTCGGTGGTGGTGAACGCGGTGTTGGCCGGCAAGGGCAACTACGGCTTCAACGCCGCCAACGACACCTACGGCGACATGATCGAAATGGGTATCCTGGACCCGACCAAAGTGACCCGCACGGCACTGCAAAACGCAGCGTCTGTGGCGTCCCTGATGTTGACCACCGAGTGCATGGTGGCTGAGTCGCCAAAAGACGACGCAGCCGGCGGCGGCATGGGTGGTGGCGACATGGGCGGCATGGGGGGTATGGGCGGCATGGGCATGTAATTTGCCTGCTGCACAAGGGCGCGCTGCGCGTGCCCTGCCAGCCCTCAAAAAGCCCTGCAGGTGTTGCGCCTGCAGGGCTTTTTAGTTTCCGCCTGACGGCGTGGATGTTGGACAATGCCAGCATTGATGACACGACCGCTCTCAGGAGAACCAAATGGGCTTACCCCTTAAAAATGATCGCCTTGATGTGCAAGCCTACCTGGACTGGGAGGCGCAACAACCCGGCCGGTCGGAATACATCGACGGTGAGGTGTTTGCCATGGTGGGGGTGCGACGCGTGCACGCCACTGTGGCATTGAACATCGGGGCTGCGTTGCGGGAGCATTTGCGCGGCACACCCTGCCTGGCGTTCACCGCCGACATGAAATTGCGCGTCGAGACGGTGGATGCGTTTTTTTACCCCGATGTGATGGTCACCTGCAACGCCCAGGACCGCCGCGCGGAGCTGTTCATAGAACACCCGCTGCTGATCGTGGAAGTGCTGTCGGACTCAACGGCCGCGTACGACCGGGGTGCCAAGTTTGCCGGTTACCGCCAGGTCCCCGAGCTGCAAGAGTACGTGCTGATCGACATCGCGGCCCGTCGCGTCGAGGTGTTTCGCAGGCAACCCGGCAACGAATGGCTGCTGCACGACTACGCGGATGAGCCCGATTGCCGTTTTGACAGCGTCAAGCTGACGCTGAGCCTGGCGACGGTGTTTGAGGATGTGGACACGGCTGAAGACCAGGCGCCAGCCGCGCCAGCAGACCCGCAGTAGAGCCATCCAGACCCTGCGGATTGCCGCTGATCAGGCGCGCTTCGACGTCCTTGGCCAGCACCTTGCCCAACTCGACACCCCACTGGTCGAAGCTGTTGAGGCCCCAGACCGCGCCGCTGACAAACACGCGGTGTTCCTGCAAGGCAATCAGCGCGCCCAGGCTGGCGGGGCTGAGTTCATCGAGCAACAAAAAAGTGCTGGGGCGGTTGCCGGTGAAATGCTTGTGACCACCCGCATCCACTTTACCCAGCAGCAGCGCCTGCGCCTGCGCCAGCACGTTGGCCAGCAACAGCGTGTGGTGGCCGGGCAAGTCATGGCGCGGAGTTTTGACCGCCACAAATTCCACCGGCACCACGTCGCTGCCCTGGTGCAGCATCTGGAAATAGGCGTGCTGGCCGTTGGTGCCGGGCTCGCCCCAGATCACCGGCGAGGTGCCGTAGGGCAAGGCGGCACCGGTTGCATCCACGCACTTGCCGTTGCTCTCCATCTCAAGCTGCTGCAGGTAGGCCGGGTAGCGCTTGAGCGCGCTGTGGTAGGGCGCCACCGAGCGGCTTGAAAAGCCATGAAAGTTGCGGTACCACACGTCGAGCAGCCCGAGGCGCACCGGCAGGTTGTGCGACAGGGGGGCACTTCGGAAATGCTCGTCCATGGCGTGCGCACCCGCCAGAAATTCCTTGAAGCCCTGGGCGCCAATGGCGATGGCCAGCGGCAGACCGATGGCCGACCACACCGAATATCGCCCGCCCACCCAGTCCCAGAATCCGAAGGTGGTGCTGATGCCAAAGGCCCTGGCCGCCGCCACGTTGCTGGTGAGCGCGGCAAAATGCCGGGCAATGTCGGTGCCGCCACGGGCCTCGAACCAGCTCTTGGCCGACTGCGCGTTGGTCATGGTCTCGATGGTGGTGAAGGTTTTGCTGGCCACCAGAAACAGCGTGTTCTCCGGCTTGATCTTTCTGAGCACCGCATTGAGTTCATGCCCGTCCACATTCGAGACAAAGTGGAAGCGTTTGCCCGGCAGCACAAATTCATCGAGCGCCAGCACCGCCATTTGCGGCCCCAGGTCGGAGCCGCCAATGCCGATGTTCACCACATCGGTGATGCCATCGTCGGCACGCATGCGGTCGGCGTAGGCAAGCATCGCCTCCAGCGTGGAGTGCACCTGGGCAAGATCTGGCGCCACGCCGGGCAGGTCGCCCGGCAACGCCTGCCCTGCCGGGCGGCGCAGCAGGGTGTGCAAAACCGCGCGGCCTTCGGTGGTGTTGATGGGCTCGCCGTGCAGCATGGCGTCACGGTGCTGCTCCAGGCTGCACGAGCGCGCCATGTCCAGCAGCAGCGCCTCGGTGGCCGGGTCCCACAGGTTTTTGGAGAGATCGGCAAACAGGTGGGGCGCCGCCTGGCTGAAATGCGCAAACCGCTGCGCGTCGCCGGCAAAAGCCTGCCGCAGATCAAAGCGCTCCCCTTCCATGGAGAAACGGGCCTTCAGGGCAGACCACTGGGGCGTCTGATCGCAACGAAGAAACATGGACATGTCGATGGTGCGTAAGGAGGCAGAAAAGTAACTAAATTACAAACAATTCAGCAAATGCTGCGTTGACAGCGCCAAAACAGAACCATCAACACTGCGATATTCATGCATTAATGTAACGAGATTACAATCAACACCCCGGCGCAGCATTGATCCCCCTCCACGGAGACCCCATGAGTTTTGACCTCGTCCTGTTCGGCGGCACGGGCGACCTTGCCTGGCGCAAGCTTCTGCCCGCGTTGTTCCAGGCCTTTCGCCACGGCACGTTGCCCGAGGGTGGCCGCATTATCAGCGTGGCACGGGATGATTTGACCGACGAACAATACCGCAGCCGGATCCAGTCGCGCTTTGATGACGTGGAACTGGCCAAGCGCCCGACGCCAGACGAGTTTTCGCGCTTCGCTGCACTGCTGCACCACCTGCGCATGGACCTGTCGCAACCGCAGGACTATGTGCGGCTGGCCGACATGCTCAAGGCCCGCAATGCCGATTCGCTGGTGATGTATGTCGCCACGGCGCCCAGCCTTTTCACGACCGTCTGCGAGCAGATCGCCGCCGTGGGCCTGAACGGTCCCGCCACCCGCGTGGTGCTCGAAAAGCCCCTGGGGCATGACCTGCAATCGAACCGCGCCATCAACGAAACCCTGCGGCATGTGCTCCGGGAAGACCAGGTGTTTCGCATCGACCACTACCTGGGCAAGCCGTCGGTGCAGAACCTCTTTGCCATGCGCTTTGGCAATGCGCTGTTCGAACCCGTGTGGCGGCGCGAAACCATTGCCAACATCCAGATCACCATCGCCGAAGAACTGGGCGTGGAAACCCGCGGCACCTTCTACGACCAGACAGGCGCCCTGCGCGACATGGTGCAAAACCATGCCCTGCAACTGCTGTGCGCCATCGGCATGGAGCCACCCATCAACGCCAGTGCCAATGCCATTCGCGACGAAAAGCTCAAGGTGCTGCAATCGCTCAAGCCCTGGAGCCCCGACACCATCGGCCAGCATGTGATCCGGGGGCAATATGCGGCCGGCACCAGCCAGGGCCACGCCGTTGCGGGGTATTTGCAGGAAAACGGCGTCGACCCTGCCAGCACCACCGAAACCTTTGTCGCCCTGCGCACCGAGATTTCCAACTGGCGCTGGGCGGGCGTGCCCTTTTTCATCCGCACCGGCAAACGCCTGGCCAGCCGCAACGCCCACATCGTGGTCAATTTCCGGCCCGTGCCCCACCCGATTTTCAAGACCCCGGCGGGCGCTGCCAACCGCCTGGTCATCAACCTGCAGCCCAAGGACGGGCTGGAGCTGCATTTGCTGGCCCAGGGCGCCGCACAGCACCAGACCGAACCCGCGCTGGCGCCAGTACATCTCAATCTCGACTTTGACCAGCGCTTTGGCACGGAACGCGTGGGCGCCTACGAGCGCCTGCTGCTGGACGTGATCGCAGGGCGGTTGAACCTGTTTGTGCGCAGTGACGAGCAGGAGGAAGCCTGGCGCTGGGTGGAGCCCATTCTTGCGCACTGGCGCACCGACCCGCACGGCCCGCGGCCCTATGCAGCCGGCAGCTGGGGCCCCAGCGCCGCCAGCGCCATGATTGCGCGCGACGGCTTTTGCTGGAGCGAGGAAGTCTGAAACAGGATCAGCGCTTGCGAACCACCACGCTGCCAATGGAATAACCCGCGCCAAACGAACAGATGACGCCCAGGTCGCCGGCCGCCAGATCGGCCCGGTGCTTGTGGAAGGCAATGATGGAGCCCGCCGATGCGGTGTTGGCGAACTCGTCCAGGATCAGGGGGGCCACATCGGCGCTGGCATCCGCGCCCACCAGCTTTTTGATGACCAGCTGGTTCATGCCCTGGTTGGCCTGGTGCAGCCAATAGCGGCGCACAGCCGTGGGCGCCTGCTCCAGCGTGGCCAGATGGGCCTCGATGTGGGCGGCGGCCAGCGGCACCACTTCCTTGAACACTTTGCGGCCTTCCTGGCGGAAGGTCTTGTCGCGC
>LNAP01005571.1_pt1 | contig 11138 bp, 17 predicted proteins | sample 602601 | NCBI WGS metagenome assembly LNAP01 (sample SAMN02440304, study PRJNA202911) | soil metagenome | biome: Subtropical and temperate rainforests or woodlands; isolation source: soil samples (1 kg each in a 20% v/v slurry with milli Q water) were... ...
ACTGGCCGAGCAGCACGGCGACTACGTGACGCGCGATATCCTCGCCCTGCAACTGCACGACACAGAGGAAGACCACTCACTTAAAGATATCAAAATTCATATGGGTGAAAAACAAGCGATACAAAAACATACACTAATTGTTGCCATCGCGCCGGTATATATACGCACCTAAGAGCAATGTCAGGTTTCACGCCCGGCACGGTGGTTGTGTTTTCACTGGCCGCGACATCGTAGGCACAATCCTTAATAAACTGCAACAACATAGAAGGTGAGAAAGAAAGGAACAGTTAGCAAATAGAATTAGGGGTAACAGACACCGGGCAATACGAAGATTGAAGGAAAATGCTGTTCGTTGGAGAAAAAAAGGCAGAGACGGACCTGTATGTAGAGCAACATCGCGTCGCGAGCGAGTCTCGCTTCCAGCAGTGCTTCATCTATTTTTAAAATCACGCGCTCCACAGTCTGTACCAGCTGCTTGCAACGTAGCAATGCCGAAGAATTATCTGTAGGAGATACATGATCGCTGTTTCCTGTGCTGGTGGTGCCTCTACTGCGTAGGAGGTGTTCCTGCACTGCCAGGAGCTCTCTGTTCAACAGCAAGATAAAACACAACATAAAAATGATAAGTACACAAAGTATAAGGTTTTCTTTAGCGCAAAAGAGCTAGTAAACAGGCTCGAAGACGAACCTGGCGGCGAGGAGGCAGTTTGTCGCCATGGGCAGCGCCTTGGTCTGTAACAGTTTAATCACCGAGCGTGACGTAGCATCTACACCAGCCCGCAGGCGCTGCAGTCCCTGGTCGTTCCAGTGCTGACTGAACGCCGTCGCCGCCGCGGGGTGCCACAGACCGCATAATGTAATGGAATAACAGAATTCAATTGGCGTCATGCGGAGCTCGTACGTGTCCAACAGCGTCTGCAAGAGAGACAATTTGGGTAGAATGACTTTGCACGTGTCCTTCCATTTGCGCCCGCAGCCTACGATTAACTCCTGCAGACGCGCGAGGTTTGACTCAATGCACAGGTGGAGCGATGCGGCCTGTTCGAGCCATTTGATTTCTCGGTTGAATTGTGTACTCAAGGGCAGATGCACCACGCCCTGCGACACAGTGCACAATACGGACGGACCAGCGTAACTGCCAGCAATCAAGCTGCTACCATGGGATACTGCGTTGTTAAACAACTGCACTCGAAACAGAGGAAAGACTCCAACAATGTGTCCGTGTAGGGACCCATCTGCTGTGAGGGATAAATGAATATGCCCGGCCAGGTGAACAACAAGTTCACGCCGCGCTGCAACGGGAGAGGTCAGCGCGATGGAAATTCCATCGTTAGCATTGGCAGTCAAGTTCGATGCACCAGGATCCGAGTATTCAGCCATACCGCCGCGTTGAATTTGGTTCAGACCACCAAACAGCCAAGTACGATTGTCAATGTCGAAGACGTCGTCGTAGCGAACTTTTTGCCACGCGAACGACAAAACGGGACCGACATCGGGACTGTCGGGGTTGTACCTCGCAGCGAGAATATCAGCTGTTTCGATATCAAGAATGACCACAGTACCATCTGTAAAGCCAACGCTTAAACACTTCCCGATGCAACTGAAGGACAGCGCACTGATTGTCCTTCCCTCGAAGGTGTCTTCACATTTCTCGAAATATACTCTCTCCCTACATTTTAAAATAGAATTGCTTGTCAGGTACACATCACCGTTTATATGAGAGGACTGAAGCTTACCATGTGATGGTTCGGTGTAGGGAAAGACTGTCATTTGTAGCCACCGCTATTAAATCCATTGCCGTGCACAAATCAACATGCGTGAGCAAAGCGTTTCGCTGCTGTAGCACACAAAATGAATTTAAATAAGCCATAGCTCTTCCCCCTTTATGAATACTTCAGACCAGCAACCGGGTTGGAACTTAAACTCTGACTCTGGATCGAAAAGTTTGAATGATGCGAAGTGATCGAACGACCCCCAGAGAACCCGTACTATAAAATCGGTAATGACGTATATTCCGCCACTTCCAAACTATGTGCGTGATAGATGGCTTCGAATTTCTTGTAAAACATAGCACAAACAATCACAAATGATATATTTTTTATGATTCAAATCAAGAACTCAGAACCACACCAAAACAAATTCACAATGCATTATAAGCACAATAACATCACTAATGAAGTTTAATCTTCTTCTCCTTGGGGTATGGCGCAAAGATAGACATGCACACAAAGGTCACCGGCAGCAAGATCACCGCAAGGGACCAAGGATAATAGCTCGTAAACCGGTACGAGATTTTCTCAAACAGCGTGGGAGGTTCGCTAGTACGCCACTCGCTCTTGTTGTTCACATTCTTCACCACAGAATACACGATCGCAGACATTTCCTTCTCTAGGGCTCTCTCGTAGGAGTCCACTGGGCTGCCGCTGAGAGCAGGCAAAGGGAAGGTTTGATGCAGATCGTTGGCCTGGTCGAGGAGCAGCACGGCAGGGAGCATGGTGCGGTGGTGCTTAATGAACGTGCGCCACTTCACGCCATCCAAGTGGCCAAAGATGAGCTTGTCTTGGTCCTGCCGAGGAGAGGAGGGAGAAGGAGAAAGAGCATGCTCCAGACCAGCAAGTATGGCGGCGGTCTCCTCCGAGCGACTGTAATCAACCACAGCTGCTACAATGTACTTGCCAGCGATGTGGGACAAGCGCTTGAAGTTGTGGTTGTCAAAGTGGCTCACCAGGGGGTAGTTGTTGGCCTCCACGAATGCAGCAAGTGTGTCGGCAGAAGCGGCATGAACCGATTCCAACGCGATGCTGACTCTGCCTGGCTCAACTTTCGCAGCGGAAATGTCACCGTACTTGGCAATATAGGACGTGTCACTGGTCGGCATAATCGCAAACGATGCGTGCTGCTTGAGCCTGCTGGCTACAGACTTAAAATCGATAACAAGTTTGGCTACTTGGCTCTGAAAGTCAGTCTCCGCTCGCATTGTGTTGTACGCTAGGACGAAAGTAACGTTGTCAGAGAAAGTGGAGTGCGCACCAATCTCGTCAATACTAAGGATGTCGAGACACGCTGGTGCATTCATCCTGTCCAAAAAGAAGGAAATCCCTTCTAAGGTCCGTGCACCGTCGTACTTTCCGACATTTCCGTCTTGTTTGTACAAAATGGTAGGGAAGGAAGTGATGTTATACTTGGTCGCAGTCAGCTTGTTTTTCGTGGCATCCATTTCACCAATTCCAGCGTGAGATACTTTTGATGCAAGCTCCTCAAACACGGGTTTTAGGGGCCGGCATTGTGAGCACCAGGGTGCATAGAACTTGATCAGCCAGTCATTCGAAGCAAACTGCTTGTCAAAATCTTCATCCGTTAGCGTAACGAGCTCACCCAGGCAACAAACCAGCACTGTAGCGAATGAAAAGAGAAATCGGAACATCAACATCGTTCAGTCGACAGGTTAAAGCACTGACAAGCTGATGAGTGATCGCGAAGCCACTTTGGAATGTACGGATACACCGTTTTTAAAGTTCCGGATTTATTATTTTGCAACCGTGTCAAGACACTTGTTCACGTTCCGTTGGCGCACTTTTCCACTGGTTTTAACAACACGTCGCAGATCATTTTGGCCGAGTCGCCAAATATTGATATTGGTTGATACCTGCTGCTAGCCAGTGATACACTTTTTAGATCATGGGTTGCGGTGGTTCCAAAGCAAAAACATTTGAAGAGGTAGTGAGCAAACCTGCGTTTAAGCAGAGCTTGCTTCAATTCCGCGCTTTGCAGTTATCGCAAAGTGATTTAAAGAAAATTTACAAGGTTTTCTTGACCATGGATATCGACGGGAGCGGGACTATTTCGTTGGCCGAGTTGTTAGCGCACTTAGATTTACCCCGCACAGCTTACACGGAGAAAATATTCAGCATATTCGATGATGATGGTTCTGGCGCTATCGACTTCAGAGAATTTGTATTGTCTGTATGGAACTACTGCACATTGACGAAAGTCAATTTAGGTGTGTTAATTTCATAGTTTTTCGCCTTGTATGAAAATTTACTCGCTAATTGTGAACTCTTTTCGCCGCCCAACAGACATGTTCGCATTTGACCTGTATGACACCGATGGCAGTGGGGAACTGTCTCCGTCCGAAGTTATCAAGCTTCTCCAAGAGATTTTTGGCAAGAATGAAATGAAGACAGACGTGCATGCGAAAAGGTAAACACGCCCGTTCACTTGTACATTTCTGGCAAACCCCCTGATTCCTGTCTCCAACGGACCTTTTCACACAGTGCCATGGCAGAAATAGCCCAGTTTCAGGCCAAGAAAGTGAAGTTTGACCCCGTTAAGTTCCACTACTTCATGGGCAACCACCAGGCCTTGATGTTTCCCTCGATTCAGATGCAGCAGGCCTTGCATAAAAAAGTGTGTGGGGCGGGTTTCTGGGAGAAACACACAAAACAACGAGAGGCCCGCTCTCACGGAGTCTATATGTCGCTGGCTCATTTCCTTATGTCGGTAAGTTTGGCTTTCTTTTCATTGTTCTTTTTTCCTTCGTGTTACTCTTTCAACATTTAATTCCGACATGGTCTTACTTTTGTAGCCTGAGGAGATGTCCCTGGCGCATGTGAGCAATACCAACACCGTCCTCTCCGGATCTGAGAGTCACGGCTCGGCCCACTTCAACTCCAGTCTCAACGGCTCGCTAGCTGCATCTACCCCGCATGACAAAGCCGCCGCGGCGAACCAAATGAAGGCGATGGTCTCGGGCATGGCCGCCCTCAAAGCGGCACGAGCCAGACAAGCTGAAGCGAAGAAGATCCAGTAAGTGCAACACACTTCTTAGTGCACTTTTTGAATACTTGCTGCTATGACTTATTCTTACCCTGTATTCCACGTCGTTTCTGTCTTTCTTACTCTTTCCGCGTGTTGCATTCTATTGTGGACAGAGCTGAGTTGCTAGAATCTGGGAATGCCACTGGTCAGACGATCCTCGGTGAAAATAACGGCTCCGTGCCTATGACGCAGAGCGCGAAGGTGCGCTGGGTACAGAGCATGCAGCAAGGCATGAGTGGGCTCATTGGCAGCATGAAGCAGAAGCGCAAGCTGGGTCACAAGAACAACAAAGTAAAAATAAAATTGTGTCTCTCCACCTTGTTGTTAGATGTATCTAACAAATTTGCTGTCTTTTTTACGTTTCGTTCAGGTTTATGCTTCCGGCAGCGCCAGTACCATCGGCACCAGTGCAGGCACCAGCTCCTCGCTTGGGACGGGCTCCGCGGCCAGCATTCTGTCCACCATCGGCGTCGACGCACCTGTTCACTCCATTCCTAAACCCGGTACGCATGCTGCAAACCGAGAGAAAGACAAGGAGAGAGAAAGAGAGAAAGAAGCCGAAAAGGAGCAGACCATGCGAAGCCGTGCGCGGAGCCAGCACCACGGTCATGGTCATGGCAGCGCGGGCAACAGCGCGGTGGCCAGCCCAGTGGTGTCGCCGAGAGAGCTTCACTCGCACCACCACAGCCACCAGCAGGGTCACCATCAAGACAAACATGACAAGCATCACAGCCAGCATCATGGTCATCACAGTAACGCTGGCAAGGCAGATGAGAACAGCAAACACTACGGCCACGGTAAGTTTTATATACTCTTGCATATCGTTAGGTTTTTCTCTTATTGATCATAAACATATTGTTCATTTCTTGATTGCATTTTTGTATCAATAGATCACAAGCACCGAGGTGCAGACGCTGGTCCAGAACTTTCCAGAAGGAAGACTGTTCGATAAAATACTTTCCTCAAATACTAGAATCGGGACTCCCACCTAACTCTTTTCATCAATGCTATGTCACGCAACATTTTGCTTAAATTTTTGCGGGATTTTTTACACAATTCTGTAGCATGCCTTTTGAGTGTCTAAAGTGGACGCACCACTTTTCTCGCTTTTCATCGCTGAAATTTTGTACCCTGTATTGGTTGTTGAGACGGATTTTAAGTCACGTTGTTGCATTTTGTTCATATTTTAGCTCATACCCTGTTTTGCCCTTTGGTATTATGCTTTTCTATATATTTTCATGTGTGGGTTTTTGATTTTACACTGATTTTGTGAAAATGGTGTTGTTGTGTTTTTACAACACCCTTTTTGGTGATGCTATGATTTCTATTCTCTGTTGTACATACAAAAAATATCTAATGTCTAGTTGAAAAGTTAGTTATATATGTCGATCGGATATTTATAATTTTTTAAGAAGTATTCTATGAGAAGCGTTGCTTTTATGAGTATATTCACATCTTATGACAAAGACGGTTGGCTTAATGACTGTGCGGAAAAAATACGCTTTAACTCGAAAGCGAACTGTTTTAGACCAGACCGCTCGTGGATTATTTCTGTTGTGAATGCAAACTGTGAGAGTCACCCGAATAAACTACCTAAATTAATTGAGTCTGCTGGTGAAGTTGTTTGTCACCATTAATTGGAGTACAAAGTTTCTTGACAGTCACAAAGCCAACCAAATTGTAAAGAAAATGAATCGAAACAATCTTGTTAACGTGATTATTGCATCAGCAAGCTGTGCGGAATATATATAAAAAAAGAAAATAATAAAATATGCACTAATCATACAAGTGCAGCACTGTAGGAGTAACACACTGGCATAAAAAACTTGCATTAAAAAAAAGAAAAAAATCTAACATTTTGGGTGAGCGTCCACTCCGAAAAGAAAAATGACTGTCTTTTGTCTCGTTTTGTCCAGCACATCCATGCTTGGGGGCTTACTTTTGTACCGATTTAGCCGGCGTGGTACTGGCCGTTCTGGAGCCCCGACTCGACTGACTGTAAGTGGAACCTTGGTTGGGAATGTCTCCTAGACGCATGGGCTCACCCGCGGGTCGGCTGTTGGGGGTGGTAGCAGTGGAGGCGGCGCCGCCTTTGGCACTGGAAGCCGTCTTGAGACTGCCGTACCTGGTATTACCATGCACCGTGGCAGTAGCTTCGTCCAGGAAGAGAATCACACCATTGTTGGCGGAGGCACGTGTGCCAGTGCCGGCAGCGCCGGGGGTAGCAGGTGCATCCGCATCGATGTGAACCTGGTGCACACGTGCATAGAAAAAAACGGTTAGTTGGGCACAAACTGGAGGAAATTGCAAACGAAAGATAGGAAACTCGGGTGTGGCGATGTTTTATCTTTACAGACGACGAAACGTTGCAAGGACAGTCCCAAAATCTAATATTTTTCACTCACCTTGCTACCGCGCTTCTTCTTGCCGGTCCCGGTGTCAGTGATGGAAGCTGCTCTTGGGCGACTGCTTGTGTGGATGCCGAACCGAGTCTATATTATATTTGTAGTACCGGTAAGTAATAAGTAAAGTGTCAAACGCAAAACAGCAGAAGGAAAGATCCACTTACCGGATCGAGCAGCTGCATGATCGAGACATAAGAATTATCATTCACTGCCTTGGACAATTTTACGCGCTGCTCGGCTTGTTTCTGCCAGAACGCAACCCCACAAATCTTGGTCTGCACCACCACTTGCATCTGGGAAACAGGGAACAGCACCGCCGGATGGTTCATCATAAATGTGTGAAATTTGTCCATCGTGAAGGTTTTCTTGCGTTCTTCATGTAGCTGCAGCTCTGCCATGGCACTGCAATGTGGGAAAGATACGAGAAATGACAATTGTAAGTGGTTTGTTTGTCAGCGCAAATGCAGGAAAAAAACAAGGGTGTTCTTACTTCTTGGCATGAACGTCAGTTTTAAAGTCTGCGCGACCAAAACTTTCTTCCAATATAACAGATACTTCGGCCGGAGTTAGGGGTCGCCCGCCGTCTTTGTCATACAAGTCGAACATGAACATATCTGTTCAGAAAATGAGGTTGGAGATTATGCCAAGAGTTGAGCATGGCTGGAGGTAAATCAGAGTGTAGACATGAAGTCCTACCTAAATTGATTCTATTCAAGGTACAGAAGTTCCACAGGCAAAACACGAACGATCGAAAGTCTATTTCGACCGACTGGTTTGTGCTAAATATGCCAAAAACTTTCTCATAAAAAGCGGACCGAGGCAGATCACAGTGAGCGAGCAATTCCGCAAGAGTAATAGATTCCATCCCACTACTCAGAATATCATCGTACACGTAATATAGCTTGCGAATGTCCGACATTGAGAGATGAAGTAGCTCAAAATCTCTGAAATCTTTTTTAAACTCGAGCTTACTCGCAGCTGTGTCGAATGCAATACTTTTGCTTGATGAGCAACCCATTTTCCGAAGTTCTAGTATGGCTTATCAAAATAATGTTTTTTACGTTGCAGTCACTACAGAAGTGCCCGTTCAATCGCGTAGGCACAGGACTACAGACCAGAACGAATCTTTGAATGAAAAATTGTGAAATCACACGAATGTGCCGAAAAATATTAGTTAAGGCATCCATGTAGCGTACCGGTAAGCTTGCCTTTCAGTAAAACAACACTCACTTCATTTTTGCAACACCGACGCAACAGCACCGAAGTTCACTCTCTAGCGAGTAGCAGGTCATCGAAAGATATGGGTTGCGCATTTTCAAATGAAGTATCTGAATTTGATGGTTTCGCTCACACAAGCGAGTTTCAAGTTACCCTTGACGAGCTAAAGCGGCTTAAGTTATGCACCGAGGACGTTCGCAAATTGTATGCAGTGTTTAGCTTTCTTCTCGCAGCAGATGATGACCGGAGCACTATTACCTTGACTACACTACTTCTGCGTGCCGGAATTCCATACACTGCATATGCACACGAGGTTTTTACAATATTTTCAGCCGGAAGACTCGACTTTCGTGCCCTTGCACTCACAATCTGGAATTACTGTACCCTCACCATTGAAAACATGCGTAAGATATTAAATGCAGCACTCAATACTTCATCTATTGACTCTCGTTTCATTTCTTGGTGCAGACTTGTTCGTGTTCGATCTGTATAACACACATTGTAGACCTCTTACACCCTCAGAGGTTTCCAATATATTCAGAGACATGTACGGAGAAGTGCAGTGGAGAGAGAACAGACATACGCACAAGTAAACGTCTAAAACACATATATATGTTCTGGGTCTGGCTTATGCTGATCTTAATTACATTCTTCCTATTTTAGCGCCACGGTGGAGCTGCGACAACTTGAGGTGCTGGAAGCTAAATTCACCCTGGAGTCTTTCAACACTTTCATGTTTACACGCATGGTCTTGCTGGTCCCAGCTGTGCAATTGCAGCGGTCCCTGCAGAAGGTATTTTGTGGTCGGTCTTTCTGGCGAGAACAAACACAGAACCGAAAGAATTTGTACCCGGAACACAACTACGTATCCATTGCGCACCTTCTCAATCCGGTATGCACTATGTTATATATTATATTGTACATCGTATTAATGAAATGTAATGCTGGTGTTAATGGAATGCAATATATGATGTACTGTGTACTAAACATGGAACGAAAATGTTATGTTTTAGGACCTGATTGGTCTCAGCAGTTCTGGCGATGCATTGATCAGCCCAGTATCCAGCCCAGCCGGCGCCAGAAGCAGGAAAAAGATGAATGTGAAGGTAGACACTACTGCGACACATATATATTGCGATCAAATTTTCCAGTAATTACGCTAATATTTGTTTTATTTTGTATCTATTTACCATTTAAAGGTGCATCCAGAAAGCAGTTGCAGTGATACCGACCCGATCGACATCTCAGCCACTCCACCGGCGCCGCTGACCATGCGCTCGTCCATTCGACGCAAGCAAAGCAGACACAGCTTGAAGTTCTTCACCGACCGACACAGCAAGCTGAATGAACTGAGTTCTGACGAGCTTCCTATCGGCGCTAATGCTGTGTCGCCAGCCCACCTGGGCCAAGGGGCGTTTTCGGAGACGAACCTATTAAATACTCCCGAATTGATGGATACGAGCACAATGACTACCGACGAGCGCACGCACCGCAAGACCATTCGGCCCACTAGTGCTGCGCACACTCCGTCCAAGCTCCGCTCCCGCCAGCGTTATACACAGTTGAACGAGTTAAAGTGATGCACAAGAAGTACCAAATTATAAATATTAATATAGGAGCAAGAGTTGTTGAGAGTCTACTTATTCGTTCGAAATGTTACATAAATACACAAGTGCACCAATTGCTCTTTTTTTTGTTGCTTATTTTCCGCAATAATTATTTAAATAGTTCAGAAATAATTAAATAGTTACGTTGGATACGACATATCTGATATTTACATGTCATCGCTGTCGGAGTAGATGTAGGAGTTGAGATCCTCGTCATCCTCGTCATCTGCATCACTATCAGAGTAAAAGTCGGAGCCGAGCTCCTCCTCGTCGTCCTCGGGCAGCGCCTCAGTGTCATCATCCATGCTGGGCTGCAGCCAGCGAGGGTCCCAAAGGGCGCGGTGGTAGCGCAGCATGTGCACCATCTCGAGGTTGGTCATGGTCATTCTCTTGCGGTGGTCGCGCAGGACCAACTTGGCCTGAGTTTGGGCTGCAATAATTCTGAATCTAGGTAAAATAATAATTTAACTACTCAAAACCCAAAAAATTAATAATAAAAATACTATTTAACCCACTATTTTTCGACGCAATTATTATTTGAACAACACTGCACTCCGAACTGGTTCGTGGTTGAAAATAAAAAATGTATTGCAAAACGTTTTATTATTTTTCTTCATAAATCGAAACAAAAGATACATCCTGTGGTAAATATAGTTTAATTTACGCGATCGAATCATCGCCCGTCTCGGAGCTAAGCGCCACGCTCGAGCTACAACTGAGATGTTTCTTTATTTCTCCTTGCTCTAGGTCATTTTCGTAGCTGCTTTTGTGGCTTAGCTTGCTGGAGGAGTGGATACTACTAAAGCCACTGCTGCTACCGTTTGACTTGGGGCTGCTTTGTCCGCTGATGGTGCGCTTGTAGGATCCAGTACGGTCGCTAAGCTGACTCGGAAGGCTGAATGTATATTTGGAGCTAACATCACTGCTTTTGGTGTTACACATATTGCCACTGCCACTGCCACTGCCACTGCCACTGCTGCTGCTGCTGCTGCTGCCACTGATGGCTCGTGTCGCTGCTGCCGCCGCCCGTCGACCGCTGTTGCAGTAACACACGTAATGAACGGTCGGATCGAGGCGTCCGGCGTGCAGG
>LNAP01005573.1_pt1 | contig 11137 bp, 8 predicted proteins | sample 602601 | NCBI WGS metagenome assembly LNAP01 (sample SAMN02440304, study PRJNA202911) | soil metagenome | biome: Subtropical and temperate rainforests or woodlands; isolation source: soil samples (1 kg each in a 20% v/v slurry with milli Q water) were... ...
GACTGTTCGCGCGGGGCAAGTTCGACCTGTATCAACGCGACTCCAGCTGCCTCCCCCACGCGTTCCGCCACCTCATCCAGCAGCTGATCGTGCGCGACGCGGTGCGCTGGAAGGCGGACGTACTGCACGCGCTGGGCTCCAACGGCGCGGTGCTGTGCGCCGTGCTGCCGGAGCTCACGCGACTCATCGACGAGCAGCCGGAGGTGCCGCACCTGGGCACGGCCGAGACCGCGAACCGATTCAACATGGTGCTGCTGCAGTTCATCAACTGCGTCGCGTCAGCGGCCTCCCCCCTCGTGCTGTTCATCGACGACTTGCAGTGGGCGGACCTGGGCTCGCTGTCCATGCTGCGCACGCTGCTGTCTTCCGACTGCGCGCGCCTGCTGCTCATCGGCGCGTACAGAGACAACGAGGTGGACGAGGCGCACCCGCTCACCAAGTTCATGCGGGAGGCGCGCGCGGCCTACCCGGAGCGAGTGGAGGAGATGCAGCTGGCGCCGCTGTCCGTCAGACACATATGCGAGCTGATCGTCGACTCGTTCCGCTGTGAGGAGGAGCGCGCGCTGCCGCTCGCCCGCCTGCTGCACGCGCGCACGCAGGGCAATCCGTTTCATCTGACGCAGCTGCTGAACAGCTCGTACGACGCGCGCCTGCTGCAGTTCGACTTCGGCGCCTCGCGCTGGCAGTGGGACATGGATCGAATCCGCACCTGGAGCGTCGCGAATGAAGATGTGATCGAGTTGGTGTGCAAGCGCATGAGCACGCTGAGCGCGGACGCGCAGACTCTGCTCAAGTACGCGAGCTGCAGCGGCCATCGAGTCGCCTTGAATCTGCTGTTCTTCGTGACGCGGATGCCGCTGGGCCGGCTGAGCCGCGGCGCGGTGGAGCTGAAGCAGGCCGGAATGCTGCTGTGCGTGGAGCACTCGAACGATTTGTTTCTGCTCGCTCAAACGGATGATTCCGATGACAGCGGCGGCAGCAGTGCCGCGACTGGCCTTGCGCCTACACTCAGTTCGGATGATATGACGAGGGCTGTTTCCTCTGTGTCCGCCTCCCTCGCCGTACTCCCCGCGTCAGGTGATTCCGCGGATTCCTCTGCTCCTGCGCCCTCTCCCTCTTTCTTCTCGCGCCTCGGCTCCATCGTGTTGCAGTTCGCGCACGACAAGATTCAAGCGGCCGCGCTGCAGCTCATTCCCGCCGGCGAGCTGTCCGCCGTGCACTGCGTCATTGCCACTCAGCTCATGGACGAGTACGAGCAGCACGAACTGGAGGAATACGGTGAGTGCAACATACCCCGCGACAATCTGCTGCTGTGAGTGTATTGAGAGCGCTTGCTGATGAGATTGCGCATCCTCTCTCTCTGTGTTGTCTGTGTGTTGTGTCGTTGTATGTTGATGCACTCACAGCCATGCAAATCGTTAGGCACGTGAACAAAGGTATTTCATCGTTCCCGTCCAGTCGCGCTCCTCCGGTCGACGCGCCCAATTCCGCGTGTTGGTTCGCGTTCTTCACGCAGCCGGATATCGTGCCACGCGTGGTGGAGCTGGAGCTGATCGCGGGCAAACAGGCCAAATCAGCGACCGCATACAACTCCTCCATCAGCGTTTTCAATGCGGCATTGCAGATACTGCAGCGCGATGCGCGACGGCAAGAGTGGATAGATTCTAGCGCGCATCTAAACTCTGCCGACGAAACAACACTGCCAGTAGCAACCACTGTGCCGCCGCCGGATGACGATTTCTTGCGGCTGGATCAATCATGCTGGAAGCGCAGCCACACCTTCTGTGTGCAACTGTATCGTCAACTCGCCGACTGCTTCTATCTTCTCGGCCCATTGAGTCTCACCCAACGCTGCATCGAATACGCGCTGCAGCACATCACTGAGTTGGCGGATCGGTCGGTGCTCAGAGCGCGAAAGCAGAAAGTGCATTGCGCGCCACGTCAAATCAGTGTTGCCCGTGCTCACACCATGTGTCTATTATCCGTGCTGTTGCGTGTGATTTCGCTTCAGTTCAACGTTCTTCGACCTTCATGTTCACGCACTCACAAATGCAGATATGTTCGCCGCGGCCGTCGATGTCGGACTGGAGTATCTGCGCGAACTGAACGTGGAGTTCGTATGCGAGATGACTCCGGAGCTGCATGCATGGTGTACGGGCGCGCCGGCCGTGGATGTGGCGGATGAACGTACCTTCCATCTGCACCCGGTGCTGGCAGCTGAGCCTGCTTCCGACCCGTTCGACATCCTGCGCATGAGCCTCATGGGTTCGCTGATACCGGGCCTGTACATGCTGCAGTCGCCGCGCATCTATTCTACTGCGCTGACTATGCTCGCGCTCTCCATGCGGCGCGGCACCACGCCCGATACGGCAAACGCACTTACAGTCCTCGGACTATTGACATGGCCCACCAACGAGCTCCGGCTCTGCTTCGCACTGGGGGAGGTGGCGCACATGCTCATGGAGCAATTCGGAGAATTGGGCAGAGCGGCGGCGCCAAGATCGAACTCAACGAACTACGGACACCTTCGACCGGTACGACGAGCAACTCGCGCCGCAGCCTGCACTCAGAGGTGACAATGCTACGCGATCTTCACGGGACTGTGCTCTGTATGCGCTGTATGTGCATGTGTGTCAGTGGTGCAAACCTCTGCGTGACTGTTACGTGCTCGAATCGCAAGCGCTGGACGATGCGATCGCACTCAACGAAATCAATTGGGCCGGGTGGATGATGTGTCATGTACGTGAGGCAGAGCACAGATCGCATTGCGCAGTGTGTGCTCGTTCTTATTCATCAACGCTCGCCGCTGTGTGAATTGTGTCTGTTCATTTGTTACTCGCCCTGGTGTTACAGTTATCTTGGGTTGCGTTCATGCAAGGCTCATGGGACCTCGCCACAGTCGTGTCGAAGCAGCGCGGCCTCCTCTCCATCTGCGAGAAGCATGCGCTGGTCACTGCTACCAATTATCAGCGCATCTGGATTCGACTTGGCGAGGAGCTGCTGAGCGGTGTAGAGAACGAACCGGACATCCCTGTTTCCATGCTCGCGCTCGCGGCTGACGCACAAAGCAAACCCGTGTCTGGCTTCACGCCCTGGCTGCTGCACATCTGCAACGGGTTCAAACACTTCCTCGTGCGCAGACTCCGTCAGGCGAATCATACCTTCGGGCTAGCAGCCGTTAGCGTGCATACAATCTACGCCCTGCCGCCAGTCGTCATGCTCGCATTCTACGAGTGCCTCTCCATTCTCGCCGACTGTCCGCGCATCAGCGACAGTGTCGCGCCGCTGCTCACATCTGATGTTGATTCCATCGTCGCCAGCGGATCCGCTGATAGTGCCGCCGCTGCGACCACCGATTCTGCCGCTGTGACGTCGCCCCTCCAATCCGCCTCGTACGATTCGTCTGAAGTGGATCGTCGATTGGCGCACGCTGACGCGCTGATCGCGAAGATGGCTGTGTGGGCGCGATTCAACCCGGCCGATAATCTGCACAAGCTGCAGCTGATGCAAGCGGAGAGGCACCGTGCGGCAATGTGTAGTCACTTGCAGCGGCATCACCTCGCCATTCAAGCGCAGCAGCTGTACGAAGCAGCCGTTCAGCAAGCGCTCAAGACCTGCATGGGACTGGAGGCCGCCGTGGCAAGTGAGCTCTGGGGCCGATTCCACCTCGACCTGCACGTGCCGCACACTGCGCATTTGCTGCTGGTGCGCTCTCGCGACCTGTACAATACAGTCGGAGCTAAGCTGAAGGTGCGACAGCTGCACCAAGAATTCCCTCGCCTCGCTGCGAAGGACGCTACGCTCAGCCCCAGCGTCCTCCGCTTCACTCCCGCCCAATCTGATCAAGTCACTGGTGCGGAGTCTAATGTCTCTGCCAACTCTTCCTCCTCCTCCGCTGCCAGCGCTTCGTCATTCTCCTCCTCTCATTCAGAATCCTCCACATCCTCGAGCTGGGCGCCCGCCAACGTCGCAGTCACTGTCATTAAGCCTGATGACGCCAGCACAGCCGCATCCTCAGACGCCACGCGCCGTATGTCCCCTCCTGTGCCGCAGTCTCAGTCGCTGGACGCGCTCTCCGTGCTCAAGGCCACGGCTTCGTTCAGCACCGAGAAGGATCAGCAGAAGCTGCTGAGGCAGCTCATGCGCATCGTACTCGAGACCGCGGGGGCGACTCGCGGCGTGCTCGTGCTGGAGAATACGGATAAGGAGTGGTGCGTGGAACTGGGCGGCTCAGTCGAGGCGGAAGTGGACGGCGACACAGCGGCGCGACACAGTGCATCTCCGGACGCTGCGACTGCGGCTACAATCCTCACCGTCGAAGGAGTGCCCGGCGTCGACCGGTCCGAGCGAGAGGAGGACGATGTGGCAGGACCACAACATCGCTCCTCCTCCAGCGAGGCGAGCTTCCACATCGATCACTCCGACGGCTCTCAGTCATCCAATAGCACTAGCAGCGGCGGCAGTGTGGTTCACGACCATCGCTCTGGCGTGGAACGCACAGTGCTCGAGACGGCGCTGCCTGTCTCCATATTCCGCTATGTCGTCAGCGCCGGCGAGGCTCTGTTGCTCTCCGATCCGGCTGCGGGCACCGCCAGCTCACCCTTCGCGCACGACCCGTACTTCGCGGCTCACTCGCCCAAAGCCGTGCTGTGCATGCCCGTGGTGCGCGGCGGCGCCGTGTTCGGCGTGCTGTACCTCGAGAACGACTACCGGCCGGACTCGTTCACTTCGTCGCATATTCAGCTGCTGCAGCTGCTGTGCGGCCAGGCCGCGCTGTCCATCGACAATGCGAGTCTGTACTCGGCGCTGTCGTCGACCAACGAGTCGCTCGAGCAGCAGGTGTGCGAGCGCACGGCGGAACTGGAGGACAAGAACCGACTGCTCATCGGCGCTAAGGAGACGGCGGAGGCGGCGACCAAAGCGAAGGCAGAGTTCCTCAGCAACAGTCAGTGCACACGCACGAAATCAACACGACATTCGCTCGTAGTACAGTCGAGTCGGTGGTCCGCTCATCGTATGTTGCTCTGCTGTTCTATGTGATGATTGATTCGCTCTCGCACACAGTGTCGCATGAGATTCGCACGCCGATGAACGCAGGCCAGTGCATGCGGTCAAAGATTGCAATACTGGCATGCGGTCAAAGATTGCAATCGACACTGTATGCACTGATGCCGAGTGCGCGCCGCTCATCTAGCTGTGCTCGATTGTTTCCCCTCGTTGTGCCTCTTCTGCCCTTTGTTGTGTCTCTGCAGTGCTCGGTCTCGGCCGTCTTCTCGCCGACACGCAACTGTCGCCCGAGCAGCAGCAGTACGTGCAGATGATCAACAACTCGGGCCGCTTGCTCCTGACCATCATCAACGACATCCTGGACTTCAGCAAGATCGAGGCCGGCCAGCTGGCGCTGACTTTCGCTCCGCACAACATCTCGGACGTGGTGGAGTCGTCCATCATGCTGATCTACGAGACGGCCTCCAGCAAGGGACTGCAGCTGGTGTGGTTCGTGGACCCGGCGCTGCCGCCGTCCATCATGCTCGACGCGACGCGACTGCAGCAGATTTTGCTCAACCTTCTGTCCAACGCGATAAAGTTCACGAAGAGCGGCAGCGTGGAGCTGGAGGTCACTGGGTTCGTTCAGCCACCACCGACCGGCACGGCGCCGGATGGATCGAGCGAGGGAGCCTCCGCCTCTGCTCCTGTGCCTCCTCCTCCTCGTGTCCATTTGCGCTGCAGTGTGCGCGACACGGGAATCGGCATCTCGCCGGGCGGGCTGAGCAAGCTGTTCAAATCGTTCTCGCAGGTGCACCAGGCGGCCGGCGAGTTCGGCGGCACGGGACTCGGCCTCGTCATCAGCAAGCGACTCGTGGAGGCGATGGGCCACGGAACCATCGAGGTCAGCAGCGAGCTGGGTAGAGGGTCCACGTTCGCCTGCAACATCGTCGCGGACGTAGCCGAACCGCAGCCGTCACCCGAGCCTGTCACAGCGATGCCGCCGCCGCCGGCACTGAGCACTCTCGGCCATACACCTGCGACCTGTCCGGTTCGCGCGCCTGCTGCTGCCGCGCTCAACGTGCACGGTGTCAGTGAAGTCGATCGTGCCACACTCTCGCGTCTGCGCTTGCTGCACATATGCACTCCCGATTCCGCGGTGCACCGCGCGTGGGCTCTCGTTGCGGAGTTCTACCAGATTCAGGAGCGAGTCTGTGCGACCGTCGCAGAGGCCCGGCAATACTTGCTGCAGTTGCAGCAATCGATCGATCAATCGCGCAATGCAAGTGGATCGGCGCCAGACGGACCTCTAGCCGATGCTTCGTGTGCCGCTGACCTGCCGCTGTTGCTAATTGATTTGGATTGTTCCGGCGTCGCGAGCGAACAAGAATGCATCTCTCAACTGTGCACCGTCGCGCCACTGCGCATGATTTTCCTGGACTCGCACTCCAAGAACAGCAGCCGACTCGCCTCCGCATCATCCAACGGTGCGACAGCGATGCCGCTACTGGAGCCAGTGCCACTGTCCATCGCGCCACTCCTGTCGTCTGCGCTTAGGTCTGTCCCTGGCCGAGGCGGATTGCACGCTGATACGTCTCTGCCCGCGCCCTCTTCCTCTCCCTCGGTGTCGTACACTCCTTTGCGTCGCGTGATCCGGAAGCCGTTCAAGACTCGCACGCTGCTGCGCACGTTGGTCGCGATCATGCAGGCGCCGTTGCCTCAAACAATCAAACCCGCGCTCGATCGACCAGCCGTAACCGCAGGCGGATTCAACTCCGACCCGCAGCCCCGCGGCGGCGGAGGCAGCATACGCGGCTCGCTGGAGCCACGCACCCCACTGAGTGTATCGGCGCCTTCATCGCCCGCAACCCCGGTAGTCGCGTCGCACTTGTGTGATCGCGTGTGTCAGTCTTCTGCTCCTCAGCGCTGGCGCATCCTCCCGCTGGCCGCCAAGTGCCCACTGCGCATCCTGCTGGCAGAGGTCCGTCCACATACTCACACTCGCACTTGCGCTTGCAATCCCACTGCGCAGCCCCCGGCCGGTCGCGCTACCCACTCCTCTTCCATCACTGTGCATTCGCTGTGTGTGTGCGTGTGTTGTGTGTGCAGGACAACGTGATCAACGCGAAGCTGATGGTGATGACGATGCGCAAACTGGGTTATGAGCTGCTGGTCGCGTCCAACGGCGTGGAGGCGCTGGAGCTGCTGGAGCGCGAGGCGAAGCGCGGCCCGCAGCACGAGATTCAGTGCATTCTCATGGACTCGTCCATGGACCTAATGGACGGACTGGAGTGGTCAGTAGAGTCGAGTCGAGTCGAGTCGAGTCGAGTCGTCGGCGTTTGGCAGCGCCGTCGGCACAGCGAGAACAGCGCAGCACGCGGACGCAGCACTGTGCACTGCTCTGCTCGGCTCTGCGCTGCTGTTCGTTCGTTCGTTTCTGCTTCCTGCTCACTGCGCCGCTGTTCCATCGTTTCGTTGTGTTTCGCCGCGCTGTGTGTTGCGTTCGTTCGTGTCCGCTGTGTCAGTACTCGCCGTATTCGCGCGGCGCAGCAGGCGGATCGCGTGCGGCCGTTCGTCATCGCGCAGACGGCGCACGTCACGGAGGAGTACCAGCAGCTGTGCGCGGACGCGGGCATGGTCGCACACACAGAGGCACTCACCCACACTGACACAAACGCACTGACATAGACTTGTGACAGACAGATACCCGTGTCGCGCCGGCCGAATGCGACCTCGGAGCGATGCGCATCTGGCTCCTCCTTCTCTTCACTGTACACTCTTCTGTGTCTCCTCACTGCTCCTCTCTTCTTCGTCTTCTTTCTTTTCTCTGCTGTCTCTACTCGTATGTGGTCGGTTCAGGACGAATTCTGCGCCAAGCCGGTGAACGTGGAGGATCTGGTGCGCTGCCTCAAGCTGGCGCACGCGGCAACAATCAAATCGGAAGAGGAAAGGACGGCGCACACGACGACCACGAACACGGTTGCGACGCACAGCGCCGACGCAGCCAGCGCCACCGCGGCCACGTAATCGCATCAGTCGCCCTGGCGCCCTCCGCTGCGTACTCCTAAGAACAGGAACAGGAACAAGAACAAGAACCGCTGTGTGAAGTTGGATTGGACGTTAACCCTTTATTGGCGGCTGCATTTCTGGATTTTCGATTTCGCACTTCTCGACCTGTAGCTCGCGCAAAATTGATTCAAATGGGATAACTCTTTCACAGTATTGTAGTATGGACTCGGGAGAATGCATGGGTACGGAGCCAGCCGATGTCGTTCGCGGGCTGTGGACTTAGACGTTTTGAAGCCCAAATGCCCGAAATTCACCTTTTTTGAACTAAATCCCATACACGGCGCTCATTGTTCCGGCCGAGCGTGGCAATGTGGAGGGGCAAGAGGGCTCAATGTTACCATGTGGCAATGAGGGAGCTGCTGCTCTCGTGTAGGGTGCTAAGCCGGGGCGAAGTTGGTACGAGAAATGGGGCAATGGAGGAACGGTGATTGGGCTCCCTCATCTGAAGGGTTCCAGAGAGCTGATCATACTTTATCATAATGCGGTAGTGGGCCATAGTACTCACCAATGATAGGGCATTGATCCAATAAAGACGTTCCTTGGTGGAGGGAGAATTTTAACCCTTTGTTGCCCAGAGCTTTCTGTGCTGTCGGTTATTTGTGGAAGCATTGTCCATGGTGGCCCGTAGCATCCCAACCACACGTCGCTTGACCACCACACCAGCTCGCTCTGATACACGCACGAGTGCAGCAGCGTGCTGTGTGGGAGCGCTGGCTGTGCACACGCTCACTCCACTGCACGGCTGCCTCTGCTGATGTGCTCTGCCGAACGGCTGCCGCTGTCTCTCCAGCTTGCAGCAGCAGGAGAACGTTACAGCAGCCGCTCTCTCTCGCATGGTGCTGAGCCGAGGCAATGCGCTGGCCATCGCAGTGGCGCACTCTGTCTGCTGCGCTGCTGTGCTCCCGCACGGTCTGCCTCCAGAGGACGCATGCTGATTGGGCGTCCTCTGCGGCGGCAGCCGCACTCACTCGCCTGCAGCAGAGCATGCACAGAGGCAGCCAAGGTCACGTGTCCACAGCAGTAAGTGAGACACCAGTGCTTTGCACTCAGCGGTGGTACAGATGCGCAGCGCGCTTTCCTTCATTGTAGGAGCTCGTCGTCGCTCATCGCTGGCGCCCTGCTGTGTCTGAGGTGGTTGTGGGCTGCTCGCTTGCTGCATCATGTGACACCAGCCGATCCTCATGCAGCAGTGATCTCGCCACTCATACGCACCGCGCTGTAGCCACCACTCCTTCCCACCGCCCCTCGCTCGTCCAGCACGTGGTCGCCGTCCGCGGCGCCGCTCCGTCAGCTGCTCTGCTGGAGCCCACTGCAGTGGCATGGCTCTCATGCAGCGATGCATCTTTCCCGCTGGCTCAGCCCGTCACTGCGGCGACACAAATTGTCGACGTACTCGCTGACGTCGGTATGCCAGTTGCAGCAGCATCGCTCGGCACAAAAGTGAGCCACTGAGCCGCTGCATGCCCCTCACGCGCCCGTTCCTGCTGCTGCCGCCCACCGCCCACTGGTGAGAGGCAGGACTGCGACAAGCTGCGCCGCTGGAGCGTATCGACGTGCCATTGCTGCTGTTGGGTTGCCGCCCTCACACTGCTTTTCTCTGCTTGGCTGCGGCGGTGTGACTGACAGACTTGCTGCTCCAACCCGCACCCTCCACTCAAGCAGCTGCGTCTGTCGCCCTCTGCAGCAGCAAGTGCAGCAGTGATGACCGCTCGCCTGCCACAGCTGCATAGCGCCACTCAATGAGCTGCACGTCCATGCTGTTTCAGTTGCGTCCCTTCCTCGCTCCCATCGGCAGACCGCCGTCGCCCAATGGCATCCCGACACGCAGCTCGATTTCCGAGAGGAGCTCATGCACTCCCTGGTGAAGTTGTTCGGATCCAGTCGGGAGGCAGTGCAGGCAAGCAGAGGGGCCAATGCTTCTGTCGCACTGGCCCATCAGCACTACACGGAGCACTCCGAGACGAAAGGTGATTGCGCGGTGTGCAGTCGCCGGCCCGACCACCGGGTGCAAACTCACTCCATCTGCGCTCGCTGCCGCGTGCACTTGTGCGCAGGTGCGTGCTTCAAGCATTATCACCAGTAGCCTACCATGTCTTGCATTCATCACATATATTGTCACTCATTGTTCTGTATCGCTTCGAGAATGAGACGTGGTCAAAAGTTGGGGCTCCACAGTGGAGCCCCTGGGCAACAAAGGGTTAAATGTACATATTTGTCAGCTCATTCAGCTTTTCATCCATACAGCTCTCCGTAGATTGAGAGCAGTCACGAGTCGTCCTTATGTCGGCAAGCTGCACACAAGGGCTGTCCAACCCTGCAAACAGAAGACCGAATGGACATCTCTTGATCGCATGGCATGCCATCAAAGTGGCCGACATGAGCTCAGAAGGCCAAATTTGAGGCCGAGAAATGCCAAATACCCGCACTTTACCTCATACGGCTGAATGACTGGGAGGAGTCAGTCAGACGCCCCAACATGGATCAGGCAGGCCCCCTGCCACACAACACAGCGCGCATAGACTCGTTCAGTGGTTGCCGCTTGCACGACCTACAGCCTCGATTGGTCACGAAAATGGCCCAAAAGTGACTTTCCCAGCAGCAATGCATGCCGCTCGGGAACGCCGCACGTCCCGGCCTTGCACATATAATCAATCGAGTGAGCATTCAGGGACCTACAATCACTCCTAGTCTCATTACCATGTGCTCCATCCATGGGCGTGACTGGAACTCACAAAGTTATGGCTTGAAACTGAAAAACTCGGCTCATTGCAGCCGCACTTTGGAGTCTATCGGGACCAACGCTCAAGCAGCAGCCATCCTTGTCACATCATACTGGAGGGGCAGTTATAGGCTGTGCATACACGCAACAATGGTTGACCGATCGCATTTCGTTCAGGAGTTGCAGCGACAGATAAGGGACTGGGCCGCTGGCAGCGGCCTCCCGCCAACAAAGGGTTAATTAGGCGTATGAAATAATTCGTATAGCAGCTGGAATTATTTTGTTTCAATTGAGATGGTTAGTACGGTAAGGAGCAAAGGTAGAGAAGAAAATGGGAGCAGGAGGAGCCGCAACAGCAGCGAG
>LNAP01005576.1_pt1 | contig 11134 bp, 8 predicted proteins | sample 602601 | NCBI WGS metagenome assembly LNAP01 (sample SAMN02440304, study PRJNA202911) | soil metagenome | biome: Subtropical and temperate rainforests or woodlands; isolation source: soil samples (1 kg each in a 20% v/v slurry with milli Q water) were... ...
ATTCCGTGCTGGCCTCGATGTACACCCAGCTACGTCCAGAACGACACCTTCAGCTCAAAACCAGCCAAGTGACTTCCGGAATGAGAGGTTTCACGGATCTGGAAATCGAATTCGATTACCGTACGCGAAAGAACGGAGCGTTCAAAGCGATGGATCAGCTGGTGGACAAGGGACTCGTTCACAAGACCAAGAACGGAGGTATAAAGCGTGGATTATCTCTTTTCTCCTTTTATTATTCGCTTTCTGAATAATTGTGGAGCTTTTTAGTTCGATGCATTATGCAAGCGTGGTACAAAACTAAATCATAATTCTATGCGATCAATTTTACACAATGAACAGGTTTCACAGGAGGCAACTATTACAGTCTGACTCGCAACGGTCTGCGTGTGTGCTATTACTTGTTCCACGTTAAGTTTAGCCCCACTGCGAACCCAACTTATGCACTAGTTCGACCGATTGGTAAGATAAATTCTGTGCGTTTTGTTTTGTTTTTCTTTTCTTATTCTTTTTTTTCTTCTGTGACGAGATTTCATATCCTCATCTCCTCGATTATAAACAACCCTTTTCGTTTTATTAGCTTATATTAACTCATATACTCTTTTCTTACGGCTCAGGCAACTGTGTCGCCACTGCGGAGGGCGATGTACAGGCTACAGGCGCTCAGGCTGGTTTGCCTAGAATACCATTCGGTGCAGGTGGTGGTGCGGGTGTAGGGTTTGGAGACTACAATCATAACAACAATGTGATGTATACAAATAACATTGGCGTGATGCATGGGGCTGATTTTGATTACGAAGAGGGTAATCTATATGACGATCATGTTTTCTACGGTGGTAGTGGGGTTAAGAAGGCCGGTGCTAGTGGAGTCAAACGTGCATACGATGATCTCGATTATGGTGATGCGACGTATACACTCGATGCGGATGAAATAAGAAACAAGCGACTAAAGCATTTCGGCCATATCGCTACTCCTACTGCCAAGGCTACTACTGGTGCTGCCAGCAGTGCTAAGAATACAACCACCAGCAGCTCTACACACTACTCTTCGACACCTACTAGTGGCATACATAACCCTGTACACCACACACAGAGTACAACTAGTCACCCTACCCCATACGAGTATACCGACAATAATCAAACCGACTCACAAGCAGCAGCCGAGCTGGAAGAAATCCAATTGCAGTCAATTCTCGCCTACAGTGAGCAGGAAGCACGACTAGAAGCGTTGTACAGAGAAGAGCAGCGCATGATTGAGTTGCAGGAACGGGCTCTGAACGCGGATACTTATGTAAGTTTTTTTTTTGAAGGTTTTTGTGTCTCATGTATCGACTAGGCAATGTTAACATATACCAATCATTTTATTTTTGCACACGATCTTTTGTTTGCATATCCTAATTTTTCAGAACTCTGCGGACGAATATGAAGAGGGTGAGTACGAGATACGTCAAGAAATTTACTACAAGGGCCAGCGAGTGCCTGACAATGCTGACCTTCACTCCAGTACAGCAGGTGCTAAGAGTAGCGATATTTCGAGCACTGCTGGTAGTAGCGCAAAGTTCAACACATCGGTTACTAGTCACAACAAGTATACAGATGCTAGTATGGCAGAGGTGTATAACGCGAAGCCTAGTGCATACGATCACTACAATAACGGTAGCAGTAGTAGCAGTAGCACGAATGCTACTTCTGTTATCAATCTCGACTCTTTGTACACTACTTCGCTATCTACCAGTAAGCCTATTGATCTCGATGCATCCACTAAGCAGACTTTAATCTATAGTGCTAACAACAGTGATAACGACAGTGATGACGAGGACTACCAGCGCGCTATAGCCGAAAGCATGCGAACAGATCCGGTCATGAACAGTAGAACCGCTACAGCCAGCTCAGTTTCTCATAGTACTAACAAACACATAACAACAAGCAGTACCAACGCAACGGCTACATTGTATGACACTACTCCTGCCATGGATACTAGTCTGGATGATGTTATTTACGTGGAGACTCCTCACAAAGCTACTTCCTCCATCCCTTTTGCTAGCACCACTAGAATCAAGAACAACAGTACGAATTCACAAGGCACTCCTAGCAATAGTCAGAAAAGCCCCCGTATGCATGCAAGTACCGCGCCGAAAGAGATTATCACTGTAGTGGACGAGAGTCAGGAAGACAGTCAAGACGTTGCGTTCTGCTCGCCTGTGAAAAGTACGGCTAAGGACACAAGTAAAGACACGACCAGCAAAGTTCATGACAGTTTTGATACCGACTATAGCAGCAAGAAGAGTAATGCCAAGGACGTAGTAATAGTTGATACTCCACCAAGTTTGAGTTGTGGAAACCCGAACACTAACACTAGCAATATTACGAAGGATAGCTACTCTAATGCACACATCAATACTAGTTGCACACCACTACCGACCCCAGCTACTGCAGCTCCGAAACCGGTTGTGTATGAGTTGGATGACTCGCAAAACGATATTTCTATCCATATTGATGCTATGGATACTTTAGATACTATACAAGCGGATAGTCATGATGTAGTTGTAGTTGTCTTACCCGTACCACCAGCTAGCGTAGTGAGAAGTGCTGTTAAAGGGAAGTCGAGCACGAGTGGTGATACCCCAGAGGTACGTACTGCACACGGTAAGCATGAAGTAAACTTTTGCTTCTTGTTTATCTGTTCTTCTTAACGTTAACCAAATTATTTCGTTTTGTAACTTCCACTTTTTAGATTCTGGATCTGCGTTAGCTAGACACGCTATCACACCGCATACCTCCTCTGTGTTAAGCACAGTATTTGAAGTTGACGACACCCCACCTTCACGCAGAGAAGAAGTGATTACTATCGATGATTCACAATCTCCAGATCCGTATCCAGAACAGTACCATTACCGTGAAGCATGTTCGGTTTCAGTTCAGGAATATCAACACCAGAGTCTCGTGTATTCAAGTGATGCTAGTTTTAAACAGAATAATACAAGTACGGACGGTGCTGGTAAGGTAAGGAAGAGTTCTGCAATGTTAGCGGCGTATGCGACGCTTGCGCAGCCCTCTCCAGCCGTTACTAAGAGTAGTGCTGTGCAAAATGCAGAAGCTGGTGCCAGTATAGACCATACCATTCAGTACACCCCTATCTACTTATCTACTACATCTACTCCTTTTTCTACCACCGTTACACATACACTACCTTTATGTACTATACCGCATGCACTAGTGCCCGCTGCATCCAATAAGCTGGTGCTACTAGTGGATGTACGTGAACGCAACAGGCAAGCGTTCTACCGGACCTTTTTCTTCGACATCCAGGCCAAGTGCAACACACACCTAACTCTAGCGCATTCTAACACTACATATGGATATGGTGACAGTGAGACTATCACTGACTATAGTGTGGAGCAAGATAAATTAGAGCTGGGAGATATTGCCGTTGCATACGAGGTTGATTCTCCTATAACCAGTTCCCTGCACTCTAACACAGTTTCTAATAAATCAAAGAAAGGAGCTTCTCTACAAACTAGTGAGGATGAAGAATCAGATACTGCAAATTCTACTTACTACCTGACTGGTCTAATCGTAGAACGCAAGGCGCTAACGGATCTAATCAGTAGCTCGGCCGGCGATGCGCGCTCTCGCTGTGGCACTGCGCGTCACTTCGTACAAGAGTGCCGCATGCGACATAGCGGGTGTAAAAAAGCCTTTATGTGCATCGAAGGGAGCATGAATATGGCCAATATACACGCGGTACCCCTGGTCTGGCGAGATAGAGACTATACCCATCCGGACATTATCGAAAACGTTGAGGGCATAGTATCGTACATGTGTGCAGTGATCGGGCGCAACTACAGTGTACACAATGTAGTACGGGTGGTGCAAAGTGTCAGTCCTAGCGCGACGAGTCAGTTGTTTGCTGCGATGATGGCCGTGGAGATCTATCTCGCTAATACTTCCACTATCCATAGTAATACAACTAGTCCTGAGTATTCGCTATGGTTGCCATGTAAGACTGACTTTGACAAGTACTTTCGCTCTATGGGCGCTAGCAAGCGGGGTAGAGAGGCGGAGCTGCGCCAGTCTTTAGAGATTCCTATCGTACCAATAAGTGGTTTTGGTCATACAAATATGTATGAGGAAGATAGAGAGGTCAGTGCAGAGATGATTGAGCGCCTGGTGCGACGTTTCGGCTGCTGGGATGCCCTATTGAGTGCGTACAAACAGTGTTACACTTCGAAGCAATCTGTGAATAGTCATAGCCATAGTCATAGTAATTACTTTACCTCTGACAGAAGCAGTAGTAGTAGCATTTACTCTAACAATGCTACTTCTTATTCTACTGCCGATGCGGTCAGCGCGGAAATTCGCTGTATGTTGCTGCTGTGCGAGCTTACTGTAGGTGGTACCTTGACCAACCGTACGAATCTAACCACTAGTGGTACTGCCACTCTAAGTGCCGAATCTTCAGCACTCCTGCAGGATAGTACCTTAGTTTGGCACCATGCGCGGAGAATGCTATGCGAAGAAGGCTTTCTGCAGTATAACGCTACTAACAATAGTACCAGTACAAGTACCGCATATGCTACGAATGCAAGGCATAGGCAGGCTAATAGTGTACTATCACCACCGGTAGTACAGTACTTAGACTGCTTGTACACTAGTGTGCTTCCTATCCAGCCGTGCAAGGTGACATATGTGACTATTAGCGCGGCTATGGCGGAGGGTGCGCTAGCTGAATATAACTCCTTAGACAGTGGCGACTTCGTATGTCAGTTGATACCACCTACAACTAGTGGCTAGTCGTGCAAACAGTACCTCTAATAATGATGTTACATCAAACCCTCAGCCAGTAGTGGGAAGGAAGCGTAAGACTGAGGTTATACCAGGAGGAACCTGTACCTATCTAAATTGCCACAACCAACAGTATCCGTATATGTACCTACAAAGCGTAGACACTAACGAGTACACTGCCGGCAATACTACTATAGGTAGTCGTCGTACGTCCGATAGGGTATCTGTACGTCGCTTCTCGCTGCGTACCGTCGTGGGCATCGTGTCTGCATTGGACATAGTCGAAGCCATCATAGTATCCACTGCGCAGTACAAGTTGCGACATACCAGTGTCGACTGGCGAGTGGTGAGTGTGTTTGCAGAGAATTGCCGTTGCATTGAAATCATCCGCAGTGCTGTGACCACACTAACTGCGCGACTACCGGTTGACTTTACCTCCCCTGGCAGTGTAGAGGGTGATAGTCAAGAGATGAGCGGTGCTCCTACACAGTGTGTGTTGATAGTCGAAGGTTTAATCCATTCGACCAGTCCTGGTGCTACCGCGATGGGCAAGCTAGAGAGCGCGCTCAATAGTTTATCTGATACACATAGTAGCGCTGATGTAAACAACCACTATAGTAACAATAGCAATAGCAGTTGCGGAAGTAGTACACAGACAGTATCATTAGGCTACGGTAGACCGTCGCTGCCACTAGCAGAGGCAAGAGACGTAAGCGCGAATCAAGCTTGGTTGGTACAGCTGTTCGTAGCGTGTGTCAGTATGACAGGGTTACACAGTGCAAGTCCTGCAAGTACCAGTAGCAATGATAGTGATAGAAACAACAATAGTGGCTGTCAGTGTTTTCTGACGCAGAATGCAGAACAAACAGAGAGATTTTTGTATTCGCTGATCCATGAGACACACCGCCAATCATTGCTGCTTTTCTGAATCAATATTCACTTTTTGAACAAATATAGTTGAAAACTGATAAATGGCTCTAACCGAAATGTGTAAAAAATATTAATTATAAGAAAGCACTGTTTTGAGTCCTTTATTTATTACATGAGCCGCATGACAGAAAAAATTAGCGAAACGAGTGTGGTAACGAAAACATTGCGCTGTAAATATCACTTCGCACTCCCATTGTCCCAACATATCTTGCACTAACACCATTTCGGAATCATTATCAATACATTCAACAGAAAAACAAATCCTACATAACAAATCCTACATAACAAATCAAAAACTAAACATACGTCGTGACAGCAAACCTGACGAAATACTTTACCGACTAAAAAGATAAACTACTTAATTCCACATGCAGAGCTAAGACCACTCACATAAAATACACAAAAGGGTTCACTTTCAGCAACAAATGATTTAAAAAGAAGGATACATTTTGTACTGTTTCTCGATTGTGGCACTACATATCGCCTCCTGCATCGTACAACTCTGTCGCGAATTGATCCGCAAGCGTAGTGTCGGAACTACAGCCAAGAATGTGCGCAGAGCAGAGCTCATTGTTGTCTTGGGTGTTGACCTCTTCGCTGCTGGAATAAGCGGAGCTGTTGCCGGGCAGTTGCTCTCGTTCGTTCACCACGACGTCCATATCTACTCTCATGCTTTCAACCTCGCCAAACAAGGCTTTGTGCAGAATACTATCAAAGCGATACAAATGATCAATAACAGCAGAATCGGCGTGAGGGATCATCTCCAACAGAGAATTGAATTGTGCAAACAGGGCGCCCTGGCCGGCAGAAATCATTTGCTGCTTCAGGCATTGTGCCTCCTCTTGAATGCTGTATGTAAAAGAAATATTGTGGAACTATCAATAATTTTACATTAATTGGAAAAAAAATCATTGAAATTACTCTGACCTTCTGTTGACAGTATTAAATTCCTGGTTCTGTCTTGCGATCTGGTGGAGTCTGTCATCGTGATTGATTGAAAAATCGTCCCGGTTGAGAAGAGTAGTTTGCTCATTTCGAAAGGACGCAAAAATAGGGTGAGAAGAGCCCATATGTCGGTACAAACTCGATGAATGTGAATACGATTTGGAACAACCAAAAACTTTGCAGTAGAATCGTCTGCGCACAGGGTCGGAAGCGGAAGAAAATTCTTTCTGTGCATCTTCTTGAAACGACAGATCTGACATCTCGTCACAGTCGTTCATATTCATGCTGGTCGAGGTCTTACTATACATAAAGATAATGCAAAACGTCTACAACATTTCAGTGCAGATCGGAACGGTTCGTCCTAGGGAAAGCCCCGAATCCACCGAACGGTCGCTTTGCAAAAATGGGATTCCCAGGATCCAACAGTCACAACATTAATATTAAAAACCGTGGAGTCGTTTTTGATGTAACACGCGCGCCTTCAGCATCTAACGTCTCAGGAAAAAGCAGTTAAATAAATAACATATTGTGCGAAGGGATCGTCTGTGCAATGAACGTTCGTTTACGGTCGCCACAAAAAATTCTACTGGGATTCCCAGGATATATACTTGGCTACTCGTATACAATAATAAAAATGAGAAAATGCGCGAGGCCACCAACTTGCAACAATTTAAATTTATAATAGACAACACCGATATTCTGAAGGACGGCAACTACGCGCAGCGTCCGAGGTGCCAAACAGAAGTAAACGCATTAAGTTACATATTTTGTTAGAAGTCAACACTTAAAGATACATATTTTGTTCCGATTTCGTAGTAAGACAGAGATATACACAGCATTTATAACGTACAAAAATGCATATCAAGCCTCCGATGTAAGCCCTAGTAACATATGGTAAAGAAAACGATTGGAATTGAACTCGTTAGAAAAGCGTTTTGCTCTCGTTTTAGAGAACATCCTAACTTTCTCTTCATGTATCTTTACATGCAGCTTCCCTGTGAAGCATAGGAAAGCTATCAAGCATGCCTTGGTAAAGTGAAGTCTCGTTCTTTCTGCCCTCCGCTACATGAAAGGGGGTCGGCTGGTGCGATGGCATCATCTAGCCAAGTAGATCGAAGAAGGTGACGATTTAGGGAGTAAACTGCAAAACGATTGGGCATGCAGAATGTTCGTTATGTCCGTATGTGATGCACTCTTTCACAGTGCACAGAATTGTCCAAACAAAGCAATCAGATCCGCCGCACCCATAAGCTGTTGAAATTTGAAAATCTCATCCAACATGGCAAGGTTTGGATCCAAGGAGTTGTAGGTGTTGTTTCTGTAAATGAAAGACAGAATAGTGATTACGAATTAGCGATTAGCGAAGTAAACACGCACAACAAGAAAAATTTTGCAAGATATTTACGCTCACAACAATTATTCTCACGCGCAGAGGTTATCACTCCAAATTTGGAATTAATGCCGCACCTCCGCGAAAAGGTGTTGAACAGCTATTGATTCACCTCAAGTGACATTTGAAACTATCTGAATGCGTGGAACGAACATGACGATACTAACGGGAGAATGGGAAAACAATTTCGACAGCCGCAAAGTTGCAATGAACCGTTTTACTGACTCTACATAAATCGTTTAGCTTATTCCTCGAAACATTCAGGTCGGATAACGCATCACAGTGAGCCACTGGCGCCATAGATAAAGCCTTGTGGTGCGGTGCCATCTAACAACATCAATTGATTTGCTCGCTTTTTGTCAGTTCAGTTTCACGCAACTTAGGGGGATTCCCAGGATTCGCGCAAACGACAACACAATATATCGCGCTTATGATATTCATACTGAATTCAACTTCAAAGTGCAGTTACTCGTTAGTAGTGCAAAGCCTTAGAGCTTAGAATGCATTATTTGTGAGCGCATCGATCAGAACTTTTGAAAACTGCTGCGAAGTAGACTGTGTCCCGGTATCGCGCAAAAATTTGGTACAAATGGAACATACTGTTCGACAAATACAATAATACATAGTAGACAAGTATGGATTGTAATAAGTATCAAAAGCAGCGCGACCTTAGGTTTGATGGTAAGATGACTCATACAAGCTCAATAAAGATTATCGGATATTTTAACTTCAACGCAATAATCGCTCCATCAATAAAAAACAAGTACAACAAGTACAGCAAGTCAGAACGAGCAAGAAAACAGGTGAAAGTAAAAGTGAGAAGTCCCCTTTTGTAGTAAACGTTAGGCACAGTAATGGATAGATCAGGCGGTGCGCGGCGGGAGGGAATTATGCCGAAGACTGGAGAATGCAACCCAGAATTCAAAAGTCGGCTCGTTTGCGTTGGGCACGGTGTCCAACAGCGCGCGAAACTGAGCGAGCAGAGTATCCCGCCCCCAAAAACGCATCTGTAGTTGCAACTCGTGTATGTCATCTTCGATGTTGCTGTTGCTGTAAATTAGGGACGCAGTGTTGTGAAAGTCATGCAAGGACTAAGAAAATTCCATCACATAATAAATACAGCACCAGCCTCACCTTACTAGTAGACTATTTGTAGCACCGTGGAAGCTTCCATTCTGCTGGGTTGATAAAACACGTGGTATAGTAATATTCTGGTTGGGATTGAGGCTACGCGACTGCTTTGAGCCCGTAAAATAAGTTCCATTCACACAAGCGCCAATGCTTTGTTGCCCGCGCTTGGAATGAGCGCTGCGCTTATGGCGATACAAACTCGACGAATGTGAGTACACTTTTGGGCAGCCGAAAACCTTGCAGAAATACTGTTTTCCGACTGGCTCACACACCTCAATTAAATCCTCCCCCTCGTTAAATTCCGTCAGAGATAGCTCTGACAGGGCATCACTTTCGTTCATTATTGTAAAGGATGACTGGTTAATTATGCTTGTAAAATATAACAATCGTTAGTGTTGTCCTTCTTTTTTGAGTGCGAGTGCCCAACCGTTCGTCCCAGAGAACGGTGATGGAGAAAGCATGAAAAGGGGGATTCCCCTTAAATTTCACAATTTGCGCTGATCTCCTGGATCTGGTGATTAGATCCATTTACAATTTAAAATTATTATTCCAGTGGTTGTGCATGTTACAGCTTTGTTCATTAAAGTGGGCTCGGGAGAGAAGAAATAAAGCAAAGTTTGTATGCCATGTTTTGATTTTTATATTTACAAAGAAAGAAGAGATGGCGTAGCCAGTTTCCTAAAGCACGCAATGGCGTTACAACATAAAACACTCAGAACATGCCAACCATTTACAACTATACAGCGCTAATCAGACAAGATTTGATAAAGTACACGCGTTAGCACACCCACCAAATTTTCAACAGATACAACAAACACTACTAAGAATAAACAAATCAAGTCTCTAGGAAGTCACTGATTACGTGCGCGGTGAAGACATGATAACTAATTTAAAAGATATTGACCATACATTGGAAAAAGATAAAAGAATAACGCACGCTTTAATCGGCGATGCACCATGGGACATTTACGTTTAAGTGGGTAACATTCTATGCAGATCTGCAATAAATATCACAAAAAGGACACTTGTAAACACCGGGGAAATCAGTAATAATGAAAATACTGGGATAAGTACAAAGCAATATAAAAAATTAACAAAGAAATGGTTCTACTTATACCAAACAAAAATATTCTCACCAGTGGATCTTCTGCTAAAAGTAAACTTACCACAAAAAGGGGCCTGTTTTATAGGTACAATCACAAGTTATGCATTACAAACTTGATAAAATTGAAGCACACAGCACACTGAATATGACAGGATTGGAAATTAACGACTTACTTGCATCGGCTGCATCTCCATCTGTGGCTCCGCAAGCAGTCGCAGCTGAGCCCACTAAACTAATTAATTCGTGCGAGCCACGAGTCGACGGTTCAATAGGGTCCACATGAGTAAAACCACCCTGCGGAAGGGAGGATTCGCGCGGGGTGACTGTATTGTGATGAACAGCACCGCGGGCCGCTCGATTGTTAGTACACGGAGAGGGTTCGTACATATCGAACACATCAGCAGCGCTGTTGGCTCTCTTGCTAGGCGAGGTCTCTCCTTCGTCCGAGAACTCAACACGAGCAGATGCAAAGATATGGTCATTGTGGAGGGACAGACCCGTGGAGGGGATAAATAAAGTGGTAGCGGTAAGACCCTGGTGGTCAGCTACAGCCGAATACGTTCGCTTGCCCTGGTAAACGGGACGGGCTGCCTGAAGCAAAGCCTTCTGAAGAATGTGATGAAAGGACCTTAGGTGCGCGAGGGTGACTTGGTCCGCGTGTGGAACAGCCTCGAACAAGGAGTGAAATTGAGCGAATAGAGCGCCCTGGCCGGCGGAAACCATTTGCTGTTCCAATTCCTGGATTTCCTCTTGCATACTGAGCATTAAAAAAATAGAAATGTTTAGCAAAGCTCTATTAAGACATAAAACAAATAATTTGATCAGAATGGAAAGGTTGACTAGTATCTTAG
>LNAP01006421.1_pt1 | contig 11134 bp, 11 predicted proteins | sample 602601 | NCBI WGS metagenome assembly LNAP01 (sample SAMN02440304, study PRJNA202911) | soil metagenome | biome: Subtropical and temperate rainforests or woodlands; isolation source: soil samples (1 kg each in a 20% v/v slurry with milli Q water) were... ...
GTACAGGTTTCATCCACGGCGTAGTCTGTACAGAAAGGCAAACGAGGCCCCTATGACTGTACCTATCGCAATCATCGGCACCGGCATCGCCGGACTCTCCGCCGCCCAGGCCCTTACAGAGGTCGGGCATGTCGTTCAACTTTTCGATAAAAGCCGCGGCAGTGGCGGACGCATGTCGAGCAAGCGCAGCGATGCGGGTGCTCTGGACATGGGCGCGCAATATTTCACTGCCCGCGACCGTCGCTTCGTCACTGAAGTCCAGCGCTGGCAAGGAAAAGGCTGGGTCGCCGAATGGTTACCGCAGCTCTACACCTACCATGGTGGCCAGCTCAACCTGTCGCCGGACGAACAGACTCGCTGGGTCGGCACGCCGCGCATGAGCGCCATCACCCGTGGGCTGCTCGGCGACCTGGAGGTGCATTTTGCCTGCCGCATTACCGAGGTCTATCGCGGCGAAGAACACTGGCATCTGCAGGACGCCGAAGGCTTCACCCACGGCCCGTTCAGCCATGTGATCATCGCCACGCCGGCGCCTCAGGCGACTGCACTGCTGGCCTCCGCGCCGAAACTCGCCGGTGCCGCCGCCGGAGTGAAAATGGACCCGACCTGGGCTGTCGCGCTGGCGTTCGAGGTACCGTTGGATACGCCCATGGAAGGCTGCTTCGTACAGGACAGCCCGCTCGACTGGCTGGCTCGCAATCGCAGCAAACCCGGACGTGACATCACCCTCGACACCTGGGTTTTGCACGCCACCAGCGCGTGGAGTCGGCAGCATATCGACCTGCCCAAGGAAGCGGTGATCGAGCAATTGCACGGCGCATTTGCCGAGCTGCTGCACGACTCCATGCCCGCCCCGACCTTCAGCCTCGCGCACCGCTGGCTTTACGCCCGGCCGGCCAGCAGTCATGAATGGGGGGCCTTGGCCGATGCCGACCTGGGGCTCTATGTGTGTGGCGACTGGTGCTTGTCCGGTCGTGTCGAAGGCGCCTGGCTCAGCGGCCAGGAAGCCGCCCGCCGCTTGCATGCGCATCTGCAGTAAACCGCATCGATCAGAGTCAATTGCTGCTGTCGAAATAGACAGCAGCCCACCCGCAAAACCGCGAAAAACATCTTCTGATCATCGAGCTGTCGCGACGACGAAGGCACAGAGTCGAATGCCGGGTTGCAGGCGATGCAGACGCGGCGTTGATCCTCACAAAAAACTTGTACAATTAATTTGACTTGTACACCTTTGAATCTATGATGAAGTCATGTTGTACAGACTGAACAGTCTGTACAGGTTTAGATTCGAGGTGCTCCAATGCCCCACGCCGTGAAACCGAAGATTGCCATCAGCGCCTGCCTGATGGGCGCAGAAGTACGTTACAACGGCGGGCACAAGGCCTCGCAGTTGTGCAGTCGCACCCTCACGGACTATTTCGATTTCGTCCCGGTTTGCCCCGAAGTCGCCATCGGCCTCGGCATTCCTCGGGAGCCGATCCGCCTAGTGGGTGATCCCGAACATCCCGAGGCTGTCGGCTCGGTCAACCCGGAGCTCAATGTCACCCGGCCACTCGCCGAGTACGGTCAGAAAATGGCCGCGGAACTGGGCGACATCAGCGGCTACATCTTCATGCAGAAATCCCCGTCATGCGGCCTGGATCGGGTCAAGGTCTACCACGCCAACGGTGCGCCGGTGGACGGTGGAGGCCGAGGTATCTATGCCCAGGCGTTCTGCGCGCGGCATCCGAATCTACCGGTGGAAGAAGACGGCCGACTCAACGACCCGGTGCTGCGAGAAAACTTCCTCACCCGCGTGTTTGCCTACAGTGCCTGGCAGCAGTTGCTGCGCGAAGGTTTGACTCGCCGTGGCCTCACGGACTTTCACTCGCGCTACAAATACCTGCTGATGGCCCACAATCCGGTGCAGTACAAAACCCTGGGGAATCTGCTGGGCAACATGGGCCAGACCGATCCGAACGAACTCGGCCCGCGCTACTTCAGCGAGCTGATGGCGGCCTTGAAAAAATGCGCCACGCGCCGCACCCACACCAACGTCCTGCAGCACATCAGTGGCTATCTCAAACAGGCCATCAGCCCTGAAGACAAACAGGAAATGCAACACGTTATCGGCCAGTACCGCCACGGCATCGTGCCGCTGGTGGTGCCGTTGACGCTGCTCAAACACTTCTTCCGTCAACACCCGGATCCGTACATCGCGCAACAGGTTTACCTGCAACCGCATCCGGAAAATCTCAGCCTGCGAAACGCGATCTAATGACAATCCAATGAAAAGCCCACTCGACACCAGCGCCAGCGAAGACCTCGGTGCCGACTTCAGGAAAGCCCTCGACGAAGGCTGGCTGCCGATCCGTGAGGTCGCGCGGCAGACTGGCGTCAACGCCGTCACCCTGCGGGCTTGGGAACGGCGTTATGGCCTGATCGTCCCGCAACGCACGCCCAAGGGGCATCGGCTGTTTTCTGCCGACCACGTTCAACGCATCCTGACGATCCTCACCTGGCTCAATCGCGGCGTGGCTGTCAGCCAGGTCAAACAACTGCTCGACACCCCACAGGCCTTAACCCAATCCGTCGAAAACGATTGGCAAGTGCTGCGCCAGACGCTGCTGCAAGCGGTCACTCAACTGAATGAACGCACCGTCGATGACACCGTCAATCAGGCCATGGCGCTGTATCCACCACGGACCTTGTGCGCACAACTGCTGATGCCCTTGCTGGCTGAACTGGAACAACGCTGGCAAGGCCAATTCGGCGCGCAGATGGAACGAGTGTTTTTTTATTCCTGGTTACGCAGCAAATTTGGCGCACGCATCTACCATAACAACCGTCAGTTACGCACCGCGCCCCTGTTGTTGATCAATCACTCGGACCTGCCACTGGAACCCCACCTGTGGCTGACCGCCTGGCTGATCAGCAGCGCCGATTGCCCGGTGGAAGTGTTCGACTGGCCACTTCCTGCCGGCGAACTCGCACTGGCGGTCGATCATCTGCAAGCCCGCGGCGTACTGCTGTATTCCAGCAAAGCCATGAATCTTTCGCAGCTGCCGAAACTTTTGAACGGGGTCAGTTGCCCAAAATTGATTGCCGGACCAACGGTATGCATCCACCACACCGAGTTGTCCGCACGAACGTACAAGATCACTGATTTGTTCCTGGCTGAAGATCCGCTAGCAGCGCATCAGGGCCTGATTCAGCGTGGGCTCATTTAATGGCGAATTTTTTAATGAATCGTGCGGACACCTCTGTGCAATTGATCTGGTTGCGCAGCGACTTGCGCCTCCATGACAACACCGCCCTTTCGGCCGCTGCAGCCCGCGGCCCGACTGTGGCGGTGTATCTGCTGAGCCCGGAGCAATGGCTGGAACACGATGATGCGCCGTGCAAAGTGGATTTCTGGCTGCGCAACCTGAGCGAGTTACGCCGCGCCCTGGATGAGCTGAACATTCCCTTGTTGATCCGCAAGGCATCTCGCTGGGATGAAGCACCCAAGGTGCTGCTCGATCTTTGCCAGCAGTTGAAAGTCGACGCGGTGCACGTCAACGAGGAGTACGGCATTCATGAAAGCCATCGTGACGCAGCCGTGGCCGAAACACTGAATGCCCACGCCATCGACTTTTACAGCTACCTCGATCAATTGCTGTTGAAACCGGGCACCGTACTGACCAAAACGGGCACCTACTTTCAGGTGTTCAGCCAGTTCCGCAAGGCGTGTTATGACCGCCTGCACTGGTCGTTACCGCAACGGGTCCCAGCACCCGCCGTGCAGGCACCGCTGGCGATCGACAGCGACAAGATCCCGTCGAACGTTGAAGGCTTCGCAACGCCCAGCGACAGCCTGCGCAGTCTTTGGCCTGCCGGGGAAGCCGAAGCCCACCGCCGCCTCGTCACCTTCGCCGACGCTCAGATCGACGACTACAAAGACGAACGCGACTTCCCGGCCAAACCCGGCACCAGCCAGCTGTCGGCCTATCTCGCCGCCGGGGTGATTTCCCCTCGCCAATGTCTGCATGCCGCGCTGCAAAGCAATCAGGGCGAGTTCGAAAGTGGCAAGGTCGGCGCCGTTACCTGGATCAACGAATTGCTGTGGCGCGAGTTCTACAAGCACATTCTGGTGGGCTACCCACGGGTCTCGCGTCATTGCGCATTCCGCCCGGAAACCGAAGCCCTCGCCTGGCGCGATGCCCCGGATGAACTCCTGGCCTGGCAAGAGGCCCGCACCGGTCTGCCGATTATCGACGCGGCCATGCGCCAATTGCTGGAAACCGGCTGGATGCATAACCGCCTGCGCATGGTAGTGGCGATGTTCCTGACCAAGAACCTGCTGATCGACTGGCGTGAAGGCGAACGTTTTTTCATGCGTCATCTGATCGATGGCGACCTGGCGGCGAACAACGGTGGCTGGCAGTGGAGTTCGTCCACTGGCACCGATTCGGCGCCCTACTTCCGGATTTTCAACCCGCTGAGCCAGTCGGAGAAATTTGACAGCGAGGGGCTGTTCATCAAGTACTGGCTGCCGGAACTGGCCGGGCTGAACAAGAAGGATGTGCACAACCCGGCGAACCTCGGCGGCCTGTTCGGTGTGGCGGATTATCCTTCGCCGATCGTCAATCTGAGCAGCTCTCGGCAACGGGCGCTGGCCGCGTTCAAGAACTTGCCATCACGACAATCTGCCGGGCGATTACCTGACTGAAAAAGGAGAATGGGATGAGTTTTACACCTCCAAGGCGCTACTGGCTCACAGGTGCCGGCAACGGCATTGGTGCCTCGCTGGCCGAAGAAATATTGAAATCCGGCGCTCACCTCGCGGTGAGCTCTCGTTCGGTGGCGCCACTCAAGGTCTTGTCCCAGCGTTATCCGGGGCAAGTGCTGGTGGTGGCCGGTGACCTGACCAACAGCCAGACCGTGCGAGAAATCGGCGAGCAGATTGCCGAGGAGTGGGGAGCCCTGGACACGGTGATCCTCAATGCCGGCACTTGCGAATACGTCGACGTTCAGCAGTTCGATGCGTCGATCGTCGAGCATGTGGTGCGCACCAATCTGCTTGCCAGCAGCTTTTGCATCCAGGCTGCCCTGCCGCTCTTGCGCGCCGGCACCGCGCCGTATCTGGTGGGCGTCGCCAGCTCGGTCACCTACCTGCCGCTGCCACGGTCCGAGGCTCATGGCACCTCAAAGCCCGGGTTGCGTTATCTGTTTGAATCGTCGCGCATTGATCTTGCTCCAGACGGCATCGAAGTCACCGTGGTCAGCCCCGGGTTTGTCGAAACACCCCTGACAGCGCAAAACAGCCCCACGCCACTCGGCTGGCCGGTGGACAAGGCCGCACGCCACATCTTCGCCGAACTCAAGGATCGGCCGCTGGAGATAGCCTTCCCCGCGTTGTTCATGGCTGACCTCTGGCCATTATCGAAACCACCCCACCGAGCAAACCTGGCAATCGGCAAACGCATGGTGCGCAGCAACCCGCCGATCAAGGACCAGCCGTAAATCACCCGCCTCTCAAGGCTGATCGCTCCTGGCTGTTGAATCGCAGCCATGAGATCACCCTGTCCGTCAGGCCTTTCACACAGCATCGGCCCACTGCCTTACACTGGGCGCCATGAAAACCATTCCCCATACGCAAATCGCCGAGCCTGCGGTCACATGCTCGACCTGCGCAGCTTGCTGCTGTCAGCTCGAAGTCATGCTGATCACGGACACGGGCGTGCCCGAACGTTTTATCGATACCGATGACTGGGGCGGGGAAGTCATGCTGCGCCTGGATGACGGCTGGTGCGCCGCGCTGGATCGCAACACGATGATGTGCACCATCTACGAAAAACGCCCGCTGATCTGTCGGGAGTTCGAGATGGGCGCACCGGAATGCATCGAAGAACGCCAAGGGATTACCACGGCGTATCGCTGAAAGTCAGACCAGTGAAGATCCAATGTGGGAGCGGGCTTGCTCGCGAAGGCGGCGTGTCAGTCAACGATGATGTCAACTGACAGTCCGCATTCGCGAGCAAGCCCGCTCCCACATTTAACCGAGTGAGTCTTACAGCGGCATGGTGTAGTGAAGCGCGTAACTTTCTACACCATCGTTCGGGCTGCTGATTCCGGCATTGGAATAATGCGTCGCACGAATCCCGACTTCATGCCCGCCCGTAAAGCGCAGTCCAAAACCGAACCGGTCTTCAAACTGAAAGGCACTGCCCAGTTGGTTGTTTTCGACTTCGGTATTGGCGAATACCGCGACGCCGACGCCCAACTCCAGGTAGGGTTTGACGGCCTGCCCGGCAAACTCGTAAACCAGCACCGGCGAGAACGACAGGCTGTGGTTGCTGGAGGTCTTGTCACCATCCCAATAGGTGTAGGCACCGCTCCAGTAACCCGTCAAACGACCGATATCACTCTGCAACCAGCTCTTGTCCCAATCGAATTGCATGCCCAGCCGATAGGTCATTGTCGATTCGTCAGTCTGGCCGACCGCGAACTCCACGCCTGCCGCTTGTGCGGTAAAACTGTGCCCCATTAGTGCGGCCGCAATCGCGGCCAAGCAGAATAGTCGCTTCATTAGAAACATCCTTTTCCGAACGATTTCGTATGGTTTTTTTTTGTTGCTTAACGCTATAGAAGTCGACGATTAATCAGAAGTTCACCCCAATTACTCGCTTGCCCCGAGTTTTGTTACTCCTTGAAGCTTCGCACAACACCAGCGGTATTCCACAGTATCGGCAAGATATTTCTGAAATGCTCCGGATCGGCACTCGTCCAGAATTGCGCAGCACGCGCAGGTTCTTGGGCGAGCAATTCCCGCTCGGCCAACAATCGCTGAAGTTGCCGCGCTACAGCGGCGCCGGTATCAATCAAACTGATGTCATCGGGGATCATCTGCTTAAGCAACGGCTTTAGGAAGGGATAATGCGTGCAGCCCAGAATTATCGTGTCGCACCCGGCACCGAGCAGCGGTTCGACATACCTGGCCAGCAACTGGCGCAATGCCTCGCTGTGCAGATCGCCGTTTTCAATCAGCTCCACCAGGCCGGGGCACGGCTGGGTGATGACGCGCACATCGGTGGCGAATCGGTCGAGCAACGCCGCGAACTTGGCACTCTGCAAGGTGCCAGTAGTGGCGAGCACGCCGACCACACCGCTGCGGGTGGCGGCAGCGGCCGGTTTGACCGCTGGCTCCATGCCGACGATGGGCCACTCGGGATAATCGCGGCGCAAGTCGGCAACGCCAGCGACCGTCGCCGTGTTGCAGGCCAGCACCAAGGCCTTGGCGCCCTGCTGCTGAAAAAAACCGGCCATCACGCTGCAGCGATGACGGATGAATTCCGGGGTTTTCTCGCCGTAGGGAATATTCCCGCAATCGGCGACGTACAACAGTGACTCGTTAGGCAGCAAACGCTGAATCTCGGCCAGCACCGAAAGCCCGCCGACACCGGAGTCGAACACGCCAATCGGCGCTTCACGCATGCTTCGAACCACAGACGCTGCAGCCCGGATCACGCTTGACCCGCAATTCGCGAAAGCGCGAGCCCAAGGCATCGATCAACAACAGGCGCCCCACCAGCGGCTCGCCGAAACCCACCAGCAATTTCATCGCTTCCAGCGCCTGGAGACTGCCCACCAGGCCAACCAATGGCCCTACGACGCCGGCTTCGCTGCAGGTCAGTTCGGCTTCACTGCCGTGACCATATAAACAGTGGTAGCACGGACTTTCCGGACGGCGCGGGTCAAACACCGACAACTGCCCTTCGAGCCGAATCGCTGCGCCGCTGACCAGAGGTTTACCGGCGGCGACACACGCAGCGTTGACCGCTTCGCGGGTGGAAAAATTATCGGAGCAGTCCAGCACCAGATCCACCGCGGCCACTGCGGCGGCCAGGGAGTCTTCGTCCAGCGCGGTGCGATGGGCAATCAACTGAATTTCGGGATTGATCGCGCTCAGTCGACGGATCGCCGAATCGACCTTGCTCAGGCCGACACTGTCGGTGTCGTGGACGATCTGGCGTTGCAGGTTGGTCAGGTCGACGGTGTCGAAGTCCGCCAGGTGCAATTCACCTACGCCGGCGGCGGCCAGATACAGCGCAACCGGCGAGCCGAGGCCGCCAAGACCGACGATCAACACGCGGCTTTCTTTCAGTCGCAACTGGCCGTCGATGTCGACGTGTTGCAACAGAATCTGCCGACTGTAGCGCAACAACTCCTGATCATTCAGCACGGCAGGCGCCCCAGGCTGATACGTTCGTGACCGCCCAGATCGGTGCGGCTGTGGACTTCTTCAAAGCCGCGGGTCAGCAGCAAATCGCGTACCGCAGTGGCTTGATCGTAACCGTGTTCAAGCATCAGCCAACCGCCCGCTTCCAGATAATCCGGCGCCTGGGCGACAATCAGGCGCAGATCATCGAGCCCATCGGCGCCAGCCACCAAGGCACTGGCCGGTTCGAAACGCACATCGCCTTCCACCAGATGCGGATCGGCGGAGGCAATATAAGGCGGGTTGCTGATGATCAGCTGAAAGCGCTGACCTTCCAGCGCACTGAACCAATGACTGCTCAGCACGGTGGCGTTGTTCAGGTGCAGGCGCTGGCGATTGCGCTCGGCCAGGGCCACGGCTTCGAGCACGCGATCCACGGCGGTCACCGTCCAGGCCGGACGCTCGCTGGCCAGGGCCAACGCAATGGCGCCGCTGCCGGTGCCGAGGTCAAGGACCTTGGCAGGTGTGGCTGGCAGGAGTTCAAGCGCCGCTTCCACCAGCAGCTCGGTGTCCGGGCGCGGGATCAGCGTGTGCGGCGCCACTTCCAGGTCAAGCTTCCAGAAACCTTGCTGGCCGAGGATGTAAGCCACTGGCTCACCGCCACGGCGGCGCTGCAAATACTCGGCAAATTTAAGCGCCGCTTCGCTCGGAACGATGCGCTCGGGCCAGGTGTGCAGAAAACTGCGGGACTTGCCCAACGCCGCGGCCAACAACAATTCGGCATCCAGGCGCGCAGTGGGCGAATCCGGCAGGTCGGCGGCGCGTAACAAACTGGCAATGATCGTCATTTACTCACCTATCGCTGCCAATTGGTCGGCCTGGTATTCGGCCAGCAACGGCTCGATCACCGCATCGACGCCACCCGCGAGGATTTCGTCGAGGGAATACAGCGTCAGGTTGACCCGGTGGTCGGTGACCCGCCCCTGGGCAAAGTTGTACGTGCGAATCCGCTCCGAGCGATCGCCCGAACCGACCAGCAATTTACGCTCGCTGGCGATCGCGTTCGCGGCGGCGCTGGTTTGCTGATCGTTGAGCTTGGCCGACAGCCAGGACATCGCCCGGGCGCGGTTCTTGTGCTGGGAACGTTCTTCCTGGCACTCGACGACGATACCGGACGGCAAGTGCGTGATGCGGATCGCCGAGTCCGTTTTGTTAACGTGCTGACCACCGGCACCGGAGGATTTGTAGGTATCGATGCGCAAATCCGAGGGGTTGATCTCGATCGCTTCTTGCTCGTCCGGCTCGGGCAACACCGCTACGGTGCAGGCCGAGGTGTGGATACGACCCTGGGATTCGGTAGCCGGAACCCGTTGTACGCGGTGGGCACCGGATTCGAATTTCAGCTTGCCGTAGACGTTGTCGCCTTCGACGCGAGCGATGACTTCTTTAAAGCCGCCGTGTTCACCGATGTTCTCCGAGAGGATCTCCACCCGCCAGCCACGTCGTTCGGCGTACCGCGAATACATGCGGAACAGGTCGCCGGAGAAAATCGCCGCCTCGTCACCGCCGGTGCCGGCGCGGATTTCGAGGTACACGTTGCGGCCATCGTTCGGATCCTTGGGCAGCAGCATGCGTTGCAGGCTGGCTTCGATGTCGATCAGTTGCTCTTTGGCTTCGCGGACTTCTTCCACGGCCATTTCGCGCATGTCCGGGTCGCTGTCCTTGAGCAGCGCCTGAGCGCCCTCGAGATCGCTTTGTACCTTGAGCAACTGTTTATAGGTTTCGACAATCGGTTCGACTTCCGCGTATTCCTTGGAATAGGTGCGGAATTTGTTCTGATCGGAAATGACTTCGCCGTCGCCAAGCAAGGCGGTCAATTCCTCGAAACGGTCCTGGAGGATGTCCAGCTTATTGAGCAGTGACGCTTTCATTGCGGTTTTTTATCCGAAAAGCTATCCGATGAGCCCTCAGAGTTCCTGGGCCATGGCCAGCGCATCGAGGCGGCCTTCGGCAGAGAGCTTTTTCAACTGCACGCTCGGTGCGTGCAAGAGTTTGTTGGTCAGGCCCCGCGCCAGTTGCACCAGCACGTCTTCGGCGCTGCTGCCGTTGGCCAGCATGCGCTGGGCCTTCTGCAATTCTTCGTCGCGCAGGCGCTCGCTTTGTTGGCGATAGGCCTTGAGCACATCCACTGCCGCCAGTTCACGCAGGCGAACCATGAAATCTTCGGCACCGATCGAGACCATCTCTTCCGCCGCCTGGGCTGCGCCCTGGCGACTCTTGAGGTTCTCGGCGACGACTTCGTGCAGATCGTCGACGCTATAGAGGTAAACATCGTCCAGTTCGCCGACTTCAGGCTCGATATCCCGGGGGACGGCGATGTCTACCATGAAGATCGGCTTGTGCTTGCGCAGTTTCAAGGCGCTTTCCACCGCGCCCTTGCCCAGGATCGGCAACTGGCTGGCGGTGGAGCTGATGACGATGTCGCTGCGCACCAGTTCCGCCGGGATGTCCGAGAGCAACACCGCGTGAGCGCCGAACTGCTCGGCCAGAATGCTCGCGCGCTCCAGGGTGCGGTTGGCGACGACGATGCGTTTCACACCCAATTCGTGCAGATGGCGGGCGACCAGGGTGATGGTCTCGCCGGCGCCGATCAGCAAGGCCTGGCTGCGTTGCAGGTCGCTGAAAATCTGTTTCGCCAGGCTGACCGCGGCAAACGCCACCGACACCGGGTTCTCGCCGATGGCGGTGTCGGTGCGCACCTGTTTGGCCGCATTGAACGTGGCCTGGAACAACCGCCCGAGCAACGGACCGATGGTGCCGGCCTCGCGAGCCACGGCGTAGGCCGATTTCATCTGACCGAGAATCTGCGGTTCGCCCAACACCAGCGAATCGAGCCCGGAAGCCACCCGCATCATGTGACGAACTGCCGCATCATCTTCGTGCACATAAGCGCTC
>LNAP01005578.1_pt1 | contig 11128 bp, 9 predicted proteins | sample 602601 | NCBI WGS metagenome assembly LNAP01 (sample SAMN02440304, study PRJNA202911) | soil metagenome | biome: Subtropical and temperate rainforests or woodlands; isolation source: soil samples (1 kg each in a 20% v/v slurry with milli Q water) were... ...
GTCGGTCGGCCAGAAGCCGGTGCGGCTCCTGTTCCAGTCGTTATTCCAGTCGCCATTGGTCTGACGATAGGACGCGCGGCGATGGCGGTATCCACTATCGGTGTAGGGATTGCCGGGGCCGAGGTTCTGGCAATTGGCATTGGGGAATTGGGCGCTGCAACGGCCCGGTTCATTGATGACCGCTTGCGCGTTGGCCGCGCCTGCCAGCATGGTCACTGCAATCGCCGTCGCCCCGAGAAGCTTGATGTTCATGATTGTTTGTCTCCCAGATTATTGACGGTGGCTAAACGCTGGCGGCGCCGGACGTTCCGCAAAGACTGACGATTTCGAGAGTTGGATGCTCACACCGATGTGAGCACGGTGCGGTTCCACCCTGGCTCTGACGCGTGCCGTTAACGCTTCACTGATAGGCTTCGCGGCATTTGAACGCCGCGCAATCCCTACACATTAGGCTTACCGGAAATTGGTGAGCGCGCCTTAACCCTCTTGTCGCCGCGGTCGGGTAGGTTGCCGGCGCATAACCGGGGTCCCCTGATGCGTACTGTGGCGCTCGCTGCCTTTCTGATCGGACTGCCCGCGACGGCGTTTGCCGGCAGCGGCTTCGATATCGTCGTTCCCGGCCGGCCCGGCGTGCCGATCATCATCAACAATATCGACGCGTCCTATGCCGTGGTCGAGGGTGTCTGGGGCCTGGGCAAGAACCAGCAGGTGCAGCCCACGATCTATGGCGGACGCTATATCGCCGAGCGGCAGCCGGCCGACGTCGGCCATTATTATCCGACGATGGGCCTGCGGCCCGGCTACGGCCGGCTCGAGGTCGAGCCGCCCACGAACCGCAAATTGCCGAAGCCCGCCGAGAGCTATTACCAGAGCTGGGGCGCGCAATCGGCGCCGCTGCCGGCGCAGATGAATGCGCCGGTCGACGCACCGCCGGTGATCCTCGCGCCCGAGATCAACGATCGTCCGCGGCCACCGCGACCGCGGCCGCATGTCCAGGTGCCCGGCAGGCCGCCGGGTTAAGAAACGTCAAAATCCAACAAACGGAAATCAACAGGAGAGAGTAATGCGTCAGATGATTTCGGGACTGGTCGCGGCAGCTGCCGCGATGTTCGTCGCCACGGCACCCGCCGCGGCGTGCGGCTTCAATCCTTGCCAGCCGGTCGCACCGGTGTATTCCGGCTGCAACACCGGTTGCGGCGGCTACGGCTATGGTTACGGTGCCGGCTACGGCTATGGCGCCTATGAGCGTCTCGCCGAGCCGACCACGCAATATTATCACGTCAACCAGGGCCCGACCTATACCGGCCCGGGCGCCTTCGCGCCGTATCCGACCTACCGTGAAGACGCGGTCGTCGCGCCCGCCAATTACGGCTATGGCTATCGCTATCGCGCTGCCGTGGCTCCCTATCACCGCCCGTACTATCGTCCGTACCGCTACGGCTACGGCCCGCGCCACGGCTACTTGCCGCGCACGCATTACGGCTACGGTCCACGCTACGGCTACGCCCACCGCCACGCGCCGGCGGCGTATTACGGCGGCCACCGCATGCTGCGCCGCTACTACTGATCTCTGATCGGTTGAGCCGACCAGACGCCCGTTCGCGCGATGCGGACGGGCGTTTTGCTTTTTCGAATTACCGCTTCATCAGCCCCAGCCGGCTCGCGCCGACATAAAGCGAGAGCGCGGCGGCGTTCGACACGTTGAGGCTCTTGATCTCGCCGGGCATGTCGAGCCGCGCCACGACGCTGCAGGTCTCGCGGGTCAATTGCCTGAGGCCTTTGCCTTCGGCCCCCAACACCAGTGCCAGCGGCTCGCGCAGCGCGACCTCCGAGAGATCCTCGCTGCCTTCGCTGTCGAGGCCGACGGTCTGGAAGCCGGTCTCGTTCAGCGTGGTCAGGGCGCGCGCGAGGTTCTGCACGGTGATAACAGGCACCAGCTCCAGCGCGCCCGAGGCGGCCTTGGCGAGCACCCCGGTCGCTTCGGGACTGTGGCGCGCGGTGGTGACGATCGCCTTCACCGCGAAGGCTGCGGCCGAGCGCAGGATGGCGCCGACATTGTGGGGATCGGTGATCTGGTCCAGCACCAGCACCATGCCTTCCTGCGCCAGATCCTCGATGTCGGGCGAGGGCAGGGGGTCGGCCTCGGCGAGCAGGCCCTGGTGCACGGCGTCCGGCGAGAGCAGGCGGTCGATCTCCTGGGGACGGACGATTTCGGGGGCGACGCGGGTTGCGATGTTCTCGTCGGCGAGCCGCTTGGCTGCATTCTCGGTCAGCGTCAGCTTGCGGATCTGCCGCGCCGGATTGGCCAGCGCCAGGGTGACGGTGTGCCAGCCATAGAGGATGACCGGCCCGTCGGGGTGCGAATCGCGGTCGCGCGAGGCCGGCCGGCCGCCCGATTTCCCGGTTCTGTTGAAGGGCTTAGCCCCGCCGCGGGGCCCCCTCGGGGTGAATTTTCGATCCTTCATGGGCTCGCTTGTGTCACGGGTCCCTGAATATGGCAATTTGGACGCCCGAGAGGGCGATTTTAGCTGTTCGCCTCGGTTGACTTTACCCCACCGCTTCGCCGATAACCGCGCCCGGTCGCGCCCCCATCCGGGCTGTCGCGGCCTTCACGTTCCATGGCCGTCTTCGGTCGCCGGCAAGGTCCGGCCCGATTGTGCTGCCGTCGAGCGGGGGAGTGTCCCGAGTGGCAAAGGGAGCTGACTGTAAATCAGCCGCCTCATGGCTTCGCAGGTTCGAGTCCTGCCTCCCCCACCATCTATTTTTCAAGCACTTAGGCTGAAATGGAGACGGAGCGCGCGGAGCCGTACGACACGTGCGACAAAGCCGTGTCGCACGGCATTTGACGGCTTTGTTCGCGGGGCGTTGCTAATCCCGGTTTTCCTGGGCGCGTTTTTGCGCTCATGGTGGCCGGCGGAACGGCGCTGAATTCGACCCAGGCCGGGCTCGTTCGACAGGCACTCTACAATCTCAGCAATGTCCGGGTGAAAAATGGAGCCAATGCCAAAATCAACTTCGTAATCGATGGTGCGAGCAACAGCCAGGGCACGGGATCTGATCCTGCTAACCTGTATCTTACGCAGACGGGAGGTGGGTACGGTCCTTGGAGATTATCCAGGATCAGGTAGACGGTTACGATATCCAATGGCAGAACGTCGCGCAGTAAGGCGACACGATCGAGCCTACCGAGACTTACGGGAATTCGATCCCCGGCCGAACAGGTGCACAAGCGTATTCCGATGCGGTCGTATACTGGAACGCCGCAAAGGCTCAAGCATGGACGAATCTTTGCCGAAGTCTGGCAAACTGCCGGCGCATCCGTGGACGTTTTAGCCTACATCAACTTGGTTGTGACCAATGCGGCGCCCAACGGGGTGACACTGTTTGATTTCCGCAATCTGACTAACTATTCGGTCCCATTGGCTTATGCCAATGCTGACGGACATCCTACCGTTCTCGGGGCGCAGTCACTCGCTGGGGCGTTGCTGCCGTATGTGCTGTCTTACCTGTAAGGCGGGCGGCGAACAGATCGGCCAGTCTGGTCATCGCTTGTTTGCGGTCGAGCGCTTGCTTCTCTACGAGATGCCACGACGCCCACGCACAGAGCCACGCTAACGGCACGGCAACGGCGAAGTTTAGGACTGCGAACCGCAGATGATCCGGAAGGAAATGAGTCACGATCTGTTGCAGCGGAAAGCCGTACAGATAGATCCCATAGGAGTAATCCGCACCTTTGATTAGCCAGATTTTCGGCGGCGAAAGCAACCCGACATAGACTGTCGTATAAGCGATCGGCAAGCTCGCGAGATACAGGGTTTCGGCGCGCGTCATCAGCACCCAGCTTAGGCCCGCGGATATGATGCCGACAGGGGCGCTGAACGGGATGGCTGATCGGTTGAAGTAGAGCGCTGCACCGAACAGAAATGCTAGGACGGATAGTGTACCAGGCGGGAGGGGGAGAGCCCCGAGATCGGCCGGGATCGTATGGGCAGTGATCACTCGACCGCACATCGCCAATGCTGCAACGATGCTGACCGCGAAGAATAGCCTCGGGAACCGAACTAATCCGGCGATGCCAGCCAGTGTGATTAGGCTATAGCACTTCAGCTCAAAAGGGATCGTCCAGAGCTGGCCGTTCACCATGCCAGGGAGAGGGTTGTTCTCGAATGCACCCGGCAGCGTGAAATGAATGTCCCCGACGATGTTGAGGAAGTAGCTGAAAAACTCGGGGTCTGTGAAATAGGCCGAAAGGGGCAGCGACGTCACGATCGGGCCGATTAGGAGGGCTGATAGGAACACTTCGACCGCGAGGGCCGGCACAATTCGAATAGCCCGCAACGTCAGGAAAGTCGGGATCGTATTGCGCTCAAGGCTGCCGGCGACCAAGAAGCCGCTTAGAGCAAAGAAGCTTGGGACGATGACGAACAGGATCGGTAGCGCATGATGGGCGTTTAAGAAGGCAATCAGGTTGAAGCCGGCGTGGGTAAGCCCCATCGCGTGAGATGCAATGACGGCGATCGAAAGCCCTAAACGTAGATAGTCGAATCCGACTGGCCTGTTATTGGTTTTGACCAATCTGTCGGCAATCGAATTCAAAGGGAACACCTGCTTTAAAAGCAGGCAGTGTGACTGCTAGCCGCCACAACTTCAAGGGGCTTTGTCTCCGAATGGTTTACGGCTAAGGGCTGCATGATTCCGAGGGCGGTCAAGGTCTTTGCGATTGTCTCAGGGACAGCCGAACCGGGCGGTTGACGGTCCCGAGGCCGCCCTACCTTGTCGGCTATGACAGTCGCAACCGAAGCCAGCTATGCCGAGCGCCTTTACACGGGCGTCGAGACGTCGTTCGCGCCGGGCTTCTCCGCACTCTCCGCGGCGCACGTGCGAAGTGTGGTGTCCGGCAAAGCCCGAAGGGCGAAGACGGAGTGAGGCAACCCAACCAGGATCACCAACACGCGAAACGAGCGAAGGCTGTCACGCCGTAGCCCGCCAAGGCGCAGGCGGACTGTCTCGGCAAGTGTTAGTCCGCCGCTCCCCTCTACTTCCCATGCTCTTCCCGCTCGTGGATCACGTTCGCGCGCCCGACCAGGAGATCGTCGATCATGCCGATGCGTTTGCTGTCCTTGCCGGCATAGGGCATCGCATGAAGCACGTAGCGCATGGCGTTGAGGCGGGCGCGCTTCTTGTCGTCGGACTTGATGACGATCCAGGGGCAGTCCGCCGTATCGGTGTGGAAGAACATGGATTCCTTGGCGCGGGTGTAATCGTCCCATTTGTCGAGCGAGGCGAGGTCGATTGGTGACAGCTTCCACTGCTTCAGCGGATGGCCTTCACGCTCACTGAAGCGCCGGCGCTGCTCCTCGCGGCTGACCGAGAACCAGAACTTGATGAGGTGCAGGCCGCTGCGCGCGAGATTGCGTTCGAACTCGGGGACCTGACGCAGGAATTCGTCGTACTCTCCAGGCGAGCAGAAGCTCATCACGCGCTCGACGCCGGCCCGGTTGTACCAGCTGCGGTCGAACAGCACGATCTCGCCGGCGGTCGGCAGATGCTGCACGTAGCGCTGGAAGTACCACTGGCCGCGCTCGACCTCGCTCGGCTTTTCCAGGGCCACGACACGCGCGCCGCGCGGATTGAGATGCTCCATGAAGCGCTTGATCGCGCCGCCCTTGCCCGCGGCGTCGCGGCCCTCGAACAACAGGACGACGCGCTGCCGGCTTTCCTTCATCCAGTTCTGCAATTTCAGCAGCTCGGTCTGCAGGACGAACTTCTGCTCCTCGTAGTCGCGGCGATACATTCGCGACTTGTAGGGGTAACCGCCCAGCCGCCAATCGTCGGCCAATTCGTCGCTGGTGGTACGCCTCGCACGCTTGGCTTCCTTGCCGGCCAGCAGCGCCTGGAGACGCTCGGCATCATCGGGCGCCGCGCCGGTCAGAATGGCCTGCACCGGCTCGCTGTCCGGCGAAAGCGCGGGCGGCCCCTTCAGCACGCTGTCGAGCGCCGCCATCTCGGTTTGCAGCGCGGCCGAGGAAGACTGCTCGGCAAAAGACCTTTCGACCGCCGTCAGCTCGATCGCGCGCGTCCGCGCGCTTGCCGACTTGACCTGCGCTGCCGGTTTGCCGGGGGCCTTCCGGCGGCGCGCCTGCGGGGACTTCCTGGAAAGAGGTGCCATTCGCCTTGCTTGTCCTGATGCACGGGAATCCTCTTCTAGTTCGGAAACCCGATCGCGCGACTTGACGTGGATCAAGCGGCAAGCATCTCCCGGACCATCGGCACCACCTTGCGCCCGTAGAGCTCGATGCTCTTCATCAGCTTCTCGTGCGGCAGGGGCCCGGCCGAATATTTCAGCTGAAACCGTGAAATGCCGAGCGTCTTCGCCGTCCTGGCGATCTTGCGTGCCACCGTCTCCGGCGAGCCCGCATAGAGCGAGCCGTGCTCGACCTCGTTGACGAACTCGTCGCGGCCCATCGGGGGCCAGCCGCGCTCCTTGCCGATGCGGTCGCGCATCGCCTTGTAGTCGGGCCACAGCTCCTCGCGCGCTTCTTCGTCCGTCTCGGCGACATAGCCGGGCGAGTGCACGCCGATCGGCTGCGCGGTGCGGCCGAATTCCTTGGCGGCGCGGTGATGCAGATCGACGAAGGGCGCAAAGCGCGCGGGATCGCCGCCGATGATGGCGAGCATCAGGGGCAAATCGTAATGCGCGGCGCGCACCACCGATTGCGGGCTGCCGCCGACGCCGATCCAGGTCTTGAGCGTGCCGTGCTCGACCGGCGGATAGACCAGCTGATCCCGCAGCGGCGGACGCAGCTTGCCCTCCCAGCTCACCGGCTTCTGCGACAGGAGCGCGGCGAACAGGTCGAGCTTCTCCTCGAACAGCTCTTCGTATTTGCGCAGGTCGAAGCCGAACAGCGGAAAGGACTCGGTGAACGAGCCGCGGCCGAGGATCACTTCCGCGCGTCCGTTCGAGAGCGCATCCAGCGTGGCAAAGCGCTGGAACACGCGGATGGGATCGTCCGAAGACAGCACCGTCACGGCCGAGCCGAGATGGATGCGCTTGGTTCGCGCTGCGATCGCCGCGAGCACGGTCTCCGGCGAGGAGATCGCAAAATCGGCGCGGTGATGCTCGCCGAGGCCGATGAAGTCGAGGCCGAGCTCGTCGGCCAGCACGGCTTCGTCGACGACGTTGCGGATCACCTGCGCGTGCGGAAGCATGGCGCCGGCGGCGTCCTTCGTCACGTCGCCAAAGGTGTCCAGTCCGAATTGAAGCGGTGCGGTCATCGATCAGATCTCTGTGGAGGATCGGCCAGATTTAATGGACGACCGTCAGCCCACAAGGCCGCATTCCGGAAATGCTCGGTTTCCGTTTGTGAGGCCTATCGCGCGATCCGCACCACCATCTTGCCGAGTGCAGCTCGCGTCTGCATCGTCTTGAACGCCTCGCGAAAATCCTCGAGCGCGAAGACGCGGCCGACCGCGGGCTTCAGCTTGCCGTCGGCGAGCCAGCCGATCAGCTCCGACATCAGACGCTTCTGAACGTCGGGCTCGCGGGTGGGAATCTGCGCGAGGTCGACGCCGAGCAGGGCGCCGCCCTTGAGAAGCGGCAGATTGAACGGCAATGCGGGAATGGCGCCGGCGGCAAAGCCGACCACGAGATGGCGTCCGCGCCAGGCGATGGACCGAAACGCCTGCACCGAAATCTCGCCGCCGACGGGATCGAAGATCACGTCGGCGCCGTGTCCGTTAGTCAATTCCTTGAGCGTGTCGCGCCAGTCCGCCTGCGTGTAATCGATCACTGCATCCGCGCCGTGTGCCCGCGCGAACTCCCGCTTGTCCGCTGTCGATGCCGCCGCGATCACGCGTGCGCCGAGCAGCTTGCCGATCTGCACGGCTCCGGTGCCGGTGCCGCCGGCCGCACCCAGCACCAGAAGCTGCTCGCCGGCGACCAGCGAGGCGCGCGCGCTCAGCGCATAGAGGGCGGTGAGATAGTTGGCACGAAACGAGGCGGCGACTTCGGCCGCGACGCCGTCGGGCAGGCGATGGAGCGCTTCGGGCCTGACGACGATCTCTTCGGCAAGCGCGCCCGACCGCGTCATCCCCATGACGCGCATGCCGGCTTGATAGCCGCCGGGCGCGCCGGGCGCGTCCGTCACCATGCCCGCGAATTCCGTGCCGGGGATGAAGGGCAGGGGATCCTTGGTTTGGTAGCGTCCCTCGATCTTCAGGCCGTCGACAAAGCCGATCCCGGCGGATTCGACGCGGACGCGCAACTGTCCCGGCTCCATGGACGGCGACGGAACGTCCTTCAGTTCGATCTGATCAATGGGCGCGTATCGCTCGACGACGACGGCTTTCATTCCGGACCTCTGTTGTTCCAGTTATCCTGACAGGTCCCGAGGCTCGCCTCTTGCGTCTACCGCCACATCCCGCGCATCCGCGCCCCGATGTCGACCTTCGGGCCCTGCGCCGCGGTGCGGGCAGCGCCAGCGCCGGCCTTCGGCCAGGCGGTGCGCTCGAACAAATAGACCAGCTGCTCCGGGATGAAGCGGGTGCGCGAGGCGTAGACGTGGCGGTCGCCCTTGGCGGCCTGGCCGTGGGTGAAGAAGCGCTGGGGCACGACGAGGTGCAGATCGTCCTTGGCGCGCGTCATCGCGACGTAGAGCAGGCGGCGCTCCTCTTCGAGCTCGGCGGAGGTGCCGGCGCCGAGATCGGACGGCATGCAGCCGTCGACGACGTTGAGCACGAACACCGATTTCCACTCCTGGCCCTTGGCGGAATGGATGGTGGAGAGGATCAGATAGTCCTCGTCGCGCAACGGCGGCCCGGATTTGTCGCTGGTCGCATCCGGCGGGTCGAGCGTGAGCTCGGTCAAGAACTTTTCGCGGCTGGCATAGCCGCTCGCGATCTGCTCGAGCTGCATCAGATCGGCGCGGCGCGTCTCGGACTCCTCGTGGAGGCGATCGAGATGCGGCTCGTACCACAGCCGCACGCGTTCGAGATCGACCGGCCATTCCGAGTAACGCAGATTCTCGACGGTGCGGACGAAGTCGGTCCAGTCCGCGCCGGTGCGTGGCGGCACCGGCAGCTGGCCGAGCACGGCAAGCGGGTCGGTGCTCTCCGCCATCTGGTCGAGCACGCGCTGCGCGGTCGCGGGCCCGATGCCCGGCAGGAGGTGAAGGATGCGGAAACCGGCGACGCGGTCGCGCGGATTTTCGGCAAAGCGCAGCAGCGCCAGCACGTCCTTGACGTGCGCGGCATCGAGGAATTTCAGCCCGCCGAACTTCACGAACGGAATGTTGCGGCGGGTCAGCTCGATCTCGAGCGGACCGGAATGCGAGGATGTCCGAAACAGCACCGCCTGGTGCTTGAGCAGCGCGCCTTGCTCGCGGTTCGCCAGCACCTCCTCGACGATATAGCGCGCCTGATCGGCCTCGTCATGCACGGTGACGAGCTGCGGCTTGTGCGAGGCGGCGCGGTCGGTCCAGAGATTCTTGGTGAAGCGCTCGCGCGCGAGTCCGATGACGCCGTTGGCCGCTGCCAGCACGGTCTGCGTCGAGCGGTAGTTGCGGTCGAGCGTGATCATCTCCGCGCGCGGCGAGAAGCTCTGCGGAAAGTCCAGGATGTTGCGGACCGTGGCGGCGCGGAACGAATAGATCGACTGCGCGTCGTCGCCGACCACGGTGAGCCCGCGGCCGTCGGGCTTGAGCGCCAGCAGGATCGAGGATTGCAGGCGGTTGGTGTCCTGGTATTCGTCGACCAGCACGTGATCGAAGCGGCCGCCGATCTCCTCGGCGATCAGCGCATCGCTCATCATCTGCGACCAGTAGAGCAGCAGATCGTCGTAATCGAGCACGTGCTGGGCCTGCTTGGCCTCGACGTAAGCCGCGAACAGGCCCTTGAGCTCGGCAGCCCACCCCGCACACCAGGGATAGTGCTGCCCCAGCACCTTCTCGATCTCCATTTCCGCGTTGACGCAGCGCGAGTAGATCGACAGGCAGGTGCCCTTGGCGGGAAAGCGGCTCTCGGTTTTCGACAGGCCGCGCTCGTGGCGGACCAGGTTCATCAGGTCTGCGGAATCCTCGCGGTCGTGGATGGTGAAGGCGGGATCGACGCCGATCCGTTCGGCATATTCGCGCAACAGGCGCGCGCCGATGCCATGGAAGGTACCGGCCCAAGTGAGGGCATCGCGCATGATCGCAGCGTTGTTCTCCCCTAACACCTTGCGGGCGATGCGCTCGACCCGGCCCGCCATCTCCGCCGCCGCGCGGCGTGAGAACGTCATCAGCAGGATGCGGCGCGGATCGGCGCCGGCGACGATCAGATGCGCGACGCGATGCGCCAGCGTGTTGGTCTTGCCGGAGCCGGCGCCGGCAATGACCAGCAGGGGGGCGCCCACGGTCGCACCATCGGCCACGCCATGCTCGACGGCGCGGCGCTGCTCCGCATTGAGCGTGTTCAGATATGTCGCCACGAATCGCCCCGGTGAAAGGGCGAGAGTCGGCTATTGCCGCGCGAATCGCAATGCGGCTGGACGAAACTCGATTTAACACCTAGGGAAAAGAAGGCCCAAGGTTCCAGCCCGAAAAGCGCACAGCCGGCATGACCGACCCCAAGTTCGAGCCCAAGGCCGAGCCAAAGCCCGAGCAGTTCGAGATGCGGCGGCTGGAGTCGCTCAGCAATACCATCTTTGGCGTCGCCATGACTCTGTTGGCCTACGACCTGCCGAAGGCGGCTGTGTTTACCGGCGCGCCCGACTGGAACGATCTGGCCCGGGTCTATTCGGGCAAGCTGATCGGCTTCGCGCTCAGCTTCATCATTGCCGGCGTATTCTGGATCAGCCATCACCGGCGGCTGGCGCGCCAGCCGGTGGGTAGCCGCGGGGCGGTGATGCTCAATTTGCTTTTCCTGCTCTCGATCGTGCTGCTGCCTGTTACCAACGGCCTCTACACCAACTATCCCTCGAGCAGCGCGGTGGCGGTGCTCTATGGCCTGCATCTGAGCGCGATCGCCGGCCTCAACGCCTGGCTATGGTGGAGGATATTGGGCGGCTGGAGCCATGAGATCATGGCCTCGCTGTTTCCGCTGCTCGTGTTCATTCCGGGCACGATCGTGGCGGCCTTCGCGCCGCACGCCG
>LNAP01005581.1_pt1 | contig 11127 bp, 9 predicted proteins | sample 602601 | NCBI WGS metagenome assembly LNAP01 (sample SAMN02440304, study PRJNA202911) | soil metagenome | biome: Subtropical and temperate rainforests or woodlands; isolation source: soil samples (1 kg each in a 20% v/v slurry with milli Q water) were... ...
ATCCCGCTGCTGCACCGCGAGGGCAAAGGCATCGTCGCCGATGCGCTGATCACCGACGAGGCGGAAGTGTCGATCATCTTCTCCTTCACGCGCTCGTACTTCATGGTCGAGGTGCCGATTCCGCTGGAATTCATCGGCTTCCTCAAACGCATCCTGCCCGGCAAGCACATCGCCGAGCTGTACACCTCGATCGGCTTCTACAAGCAGGGCAAGTCGGAGTTCTACCGCGCGCTGATCAACCACCTGGCCGGCACCGACGACCGATTCATCATGGCGCCCGGCGTGCGCGGAATGGTGATGAGCGTGTTTACCCTGCCGGGCTTCAACACAGTGTTCAAGGTCATCAAGGACCGCTTCTCGCCGATCAAGAGCGTCGACCGCGCCACCGTGATCGAGAAGTACCGGCTGGTGAAGAACGTCGACCGGGTAGGGCGCATGGCCGATACCCAGGAGTTCGCCGATTTCCGCTTCCCCGTCTCCAAGTTCGACCCCGACTGCCTGGCCGAGCTGCTGGAGGTTGCGCCGTCCACCGTGCAGGTGCACGGCGACACGGTGCTGGTGCGGCACTGTTGGACCGAGCGACGCATGACGCCGTTGAACCTCTACCTGGAAAACGCCAGCGAACAGCAGTGCATCGAAGTGCTGGAGGACTACGGACTGGCGATCAAGCAACTGGCGGCGGCGAATATCTTTCCCGGCGACATGCTGCTGAAGAACTTCGGCGTCACCCGCCACGGCCGCGTGGTGTTCTACGACTACGACGAAATCTGCTTTCTCACCGAGGTGAACTTCCGACACATCCCGCCGCCACGGTACCCGGAGGACGAGATGGCCTCCGAGCCCTGGTACTCGGTCGGTCCCAACGACGTGTTTCCCGAAGAGTTTCCGCGCTTTCTCTTCACCGATCCGGCGTTGCGTCGGCTGTTCGCGCGGTTGCATGGCAACCTGTACGACGCCGATTACTGGAAGGGGCTGCAGGAGGCCATTCGCGCCGGCAAGGTGATCGACGTGTTCCCGTATCGTCGCAAGGGTGAGCGCTACTGAGGCGCGTGCCGGCGAGCGATCTTTGAACGCCTGCGCACGGGCGGCGGTCGCAACTAGCAGGAGGCGCGGCTCATGCGTGGCCGAGGAGCACCGCTTGCGTTACGAGGCGGGCAATCGGCCCCGAGTTGGATTACGCTGTTGATGAAGCCGGCATGGCTCCGATGTGGCCCGTTATCAAGCAGGAGGGTTCGACCATGAACGCAAGGCTCAGAGAAATGTGCTGGAAGCTGGCTGTTACGCTCGGGCTGGTCGAGCCGCCGCGCATGCAGCCCATCCCCATCCGCGCGGAACGCGACCCCGCCGCACAACGGCGACGGTAAGCCGATAGCGCAACCGTCAGCCCTGCCGCTGCGGTTGCGCCGGTCCGCCGCGTTCGGTGGCTCGCTGGTAAGCCGGGCGTTGGCGGATGCGCTGGAGAAAATCCATCAGACGTGGACGGCTTGCGTCCAGGCCGGCGCGGGCCTGCGCCGCCTCTAGCGGAAAACTCATCTGAATGTCGGCGGCGCTGAACGCATCGCCGGCAAACCACTTCGTTTGTTCCAGCGCCGCTTCCATGTGATCCAGATGCGTTTTCAGCTGCGGCCCGATGAACGCCGAGTGCGCGCCTTTGGCGATGGCGCGCGCCACCGGCCGCACGAAGAACGGTAGCGGCCCCTCGGCGATCCGGTCGAAGACCAGCTTGAGCAGCAGCGGTGGCATCGCCGAGCCTTCGGCATAGTGCATCCAGTAGCGAAAGCGCAGGTGCTCGGCGCTGCCGCTGGGTGGCATCAGGCGGCCATTGCCGTAGCGCTCCAGCAGGTATTCGAGGATCGCCGCCGACTCGGCGAGCGTCAGTTCGCCGTCGGTCACCACCGGTGATTTGCCCAGGGGGTGTATGGCCTTCAACTCCGGCGGAGCGAGCATGGTTTTCGGATCGCGCGCATAGCGTTCGACTTCGTAGAGCAGCTCCAGCTCTTCCAGCAGCCACAGAACGCGGTGCGAGCGCGAATGCTCCAGATGATGGACGGTGATCATGGCGTTTCCTCGTGACGACCCGCGGCAAGCATAGACGGCCTGCGTCGAACGGCTCGCTATGGCAGACTGGGCCGCCGAGGTGAAGCCATGTCCCGACCCCGCTGCCCGCGCTGCCAGCGCCCCCTGATGCAGTGCCTGTGCGCGCTGATTCCGTCGCTCGAGAGCCGAACGCACGTGCTGATCCTGCAGCACTCGAGCGAGGCTGGGCACGCGCTCAATACCGCGCGGTTGGCGGCGCTCGGGCTGCGTAATGCGCAGTTGCTGGTCGGCGAGCGCTTCGATGAGCCGTGCGACGACGGCCGCCCCACTTATCTGCTGTTTCCCGGCGAGGATGCACTTGAGCTGGACAGCCTGGCTGGCCGCGCAGAGCCGGTGCGCCTCATCGTGCCGGACGGCACCTGGCGCAAGGCGCGCAAGCTGCTGCATGTGAATCCCTGGCTGGCGGCCTTGCCGCGAGTGGCGCTGCCGCCTGGGCAGCCGTCGCGCTATCGCCTGCGCAAGGCGCCGGCGGCCGATGCGCTGTCGACCATCGAGGCGGTGACCTGTGCGCTGAACGGCCTGGAGAGCACGATGCGTTTCGAGGTGCTGCTGCGACCGTTCGAGGCGTTGATCGAAGGGCAGATCGCGGCGATGGGGGAGGAGGTCTATCGCCGCAATCACGAGCGCTGACCGCCTTGAGTGCCTGTTCGTACTGGCTGCCGCGCCCTACATTTCTACAACCGGTTAACGCTCGCGCAGCGCCTCGTAACGGGCCTTGAGCACCGGCTTGAGCATGTAGTCGAGCACGCTCTTCTGCCCGGTGATGATGTCCACCGTGGCGACCATGCCGGGGATGATGACCAGTGGATGCTCGGGCGAACCCAGGAAGTTCTTCTCGGTGCGCACTTGGATCAGGTAGAAGCTGCGGCCTTCGCGGTCGGTGATGGTGTCGGCGCTGATCAGCTCCAGATTCGCCTTCAGGCCGCCGTAGATGGTGTAGTCATAGGCGCTGAACTTCACCATCGCGCGCTGGCCCGGATGCAGGAAGGCGATGTCCTGCGGGCGTACGCGCGCTTCGATCAGCAGGTTGTCTTCCAACGGGACGATCTCCAGCAGGTTGCTGCCCGGTTGCACCACGCCGCCGATGGTATTCACGTTCAGCTGCTTGATGACGCCATGCACCGGCGAGACGACGGAGGTGCGGCTGACGCGGTCCTGAATCGCCACGCTGGTGGCGGTGATCTTCTGCAGGTGCGTGCGCGCCTCGTTCAGTTCCTTGAAGGCCTCGGCACGGAAGGCCAGCTCGGACTGCTCGATGCGGCTCTGGATTTCCTTGGTGGCCGCCTCGGCGCGCGGCAGGGCGAGGGTGGTGGCATCCAGCGCGCCGCGTACGTCCACCATGCTGCGGCGCAGACGCAGGATTTCCACTTCCGATACCGCACCGGCCGCAACCAGCGGGCTGGACATGTTCAGTTCCTGCTGGATCAGCCCGAGGCTGGCGCGGAACTGCTGCTGCTTGGAGCGAAACTCCGCCACTTCCTGCTGCTTCTGCGCCAGTTGCTCGCGCAGGATGCTTTGCTCGCTCTGCAGGCGCTGCTGGCGCGACTGATAGAGCGCCATCTGATCCTCGGCCAGCTGTGGCTGAGCGCGGGTGATCGCCTCCGAGAGCACCAGTGGCGTGCCTTCGGCCTCCGCGGTGAGCCGCTCGACATGCGCCTGCAGGGCGAGGCGCTCGACTTCGGACTCCTCCTGATTGGAGAGGAAACGGGTGTCGTCCAGGCGCAGCAGCATGTCGCCCTTGTTCACCACCTGACCCTCGCGCACGAAGATTTCCGCGACGATGCCGCCTTCGAGGTTCTGGATCGTCTGCACCTTGCTCGACGGAATGGCCTTGCCCTCGCCGGTGGTGACTTCGTCGAGCACGGCGAAATGCGCCCAGGTCAGCCCCGCGGCGATCAGCAATGCCACCAGCCATACCGTCAGCCGGCTGATCCACGGCGAATCCTCGAGGATGGCGCCCTGTAGCGCCGGCATGAACTCGGCGTCCTGCCGCGTTCGAGCGGTGCCGGGGAAGTAGACCCAGGGAAAGAATCTCATGCCAAAACTCCCACAGACAGAACACAGGGATACTGCATGGCACAGACCGTCATACCGACGCCTGACCGATATGGCCTTTGCGCAGCGCCTCGATCACCGCAGCCTTGGGGCCATCGGCGACGACGCGGCCGTGGTCCAGCACGACCAGCCGCTCGACCAGGCTCAGCATGGACATGCGGTGGGTGATCAGCAGCAGCGTCTTGCCGTTCGCCCAGGCCTTCAGGTGCTGGCGCAGGGTGTCTTCGGTGCTGTTATCCAGCGCACTGGTCGGCTCGTCGAACAGCAGGATCGGTGGATCGAGCAGCAGCGCGCGCGCCATCAGCACCATCTGCCGCTGGCCGCCGGAAAGCAGCTGCCCGCGCTCGCCCACCGGGCGGTCGAAACCCAGCGGATGCTGGCGCGCCAGTTCGTGCGCGCCGGTCAGCTGAGCGACCTCGAGCATGCGTTCGTCGCTGACGTAATGCGCGCCGAGCGTGAGGTTGTCGCGCAGGCTGCCGGCCAGCAGTGGCATGTCATGGGAGACATAACCGATCTGGCTGCGCAGGTCGGCGACGTCGATCTGCCGCAGATCCAGCCCGTCGAGCAGGATCTGCCCCTCGGTGGGCGTGTGCAGGCCCATGATCAGGCGCGCCAGGGTGCTCTTGCCCGAACCGCTGCGTCCGATGATCGCGACCCGCTCGCCGGGGGCGATGCGCAGGTTGATGCCACGCAGCGACGGCGTATCCAGGCCGGGATAGGTGAAGTTGAGCTGCTGGATATCCAGCGCGCCCTTGAGGCGGGTGCGCTCCAGCGGTCGTTGATTCTCCCTTCGCTCCTGCGGCAGGGCCATCAGCGCATCGGTGCTCTTCATGGTCAGCCGCGCCTGCTGCAGACGGGTGATCAGGCTGGCGATCTGCCCGAGCGGCGACAGCACGCGGCTGCCGAGCATGTAGCAGGCGACCAGTGCACCGACGCTGAGCTGGCCGGCGATGATCAGGTAAACGCCGCCGACGATGGTCGCCATGCCGGCGAACTGCTGCAGAAACAGCGTGCCGTTGATGGCCACGGCCGACAGCAGGCGGGCATCGCTGTCCAGCCGGGTGAGCGCGCCGTGGGTGGTTTCCCAGCGGTGCTGGCGCTCGCTTTCGGCCCCGCAGGCTTTCAGCGTTTCCAGTCCGCCGAGGGTTTCCACCAGCAGCGCCTGGCGTTCGGCTGCCAGCGTCAGGCTGCGGCGCACGGTGTCGCGCAGGCGTGTCTGGATGATGAAGGCGAACAGCGCGGTGATTGGGAAGGCGAGCAGCGGGATCACCACCAGCCAGCCGCCGATCAGGCCGATCACCAGGATGATCAGTAGGGCAAAGGGCAGGTCGATCAGGCTCGTCAGCGTGACCGCGGTGAGGAAGTCCCGCAGCCCCTGGAAGTCATGGATGCTCTGTGCGAAGCCGCCGACGGTGGCCGGCCGGGCGCTCATGTTCATGCCGGTGATGCGCTCGAACAGCGTGGCCGAGAGCACCATGTCGGTCTTCTTGCCGGCGGTATCCAGCAGATGCGCGCGCAGCACGCGCAGCAGCAGCTCGAACGATGTGCCGATGAACAGGCCGATCGCCAGTACCCAGAGCGTGGCGGTGGCCTGGTTGGGCACTACGCGGTCGTAGGTCTGCATAACGAACAGCGGCACCATCAGGCCGAGCACGTTGATCAGCAGCGATGCCAGCATCGCATCGGCATACAGCCAGCGTGACAGCTTGAGCGTATCGCGAAACCATGCGTGCACCCGCGGCAGTAGCGGGCTGCGCGCCTCTTCGAGTTGGGCTGCTCTCCATAGCGAATCCTGCCGGTGGGCGGATTCGTGCTCACTGGCGTGGTTTGGCTTCGACCGTGTGCAGGGTTTTCTGTTTGACGATGTACAGCGTGACCAGCGCAGCGCTGAGCAACATGGCGATGCGTGCCCAGACGAGCGGCACCAGCCAGCAGGAAATTCCGATGCTCACCCACATGGTGAGGATGGTGTAGGCCTTGCCCTTGAGCGGAATGCCGTTGCCTTCCAGGTAATCGCGGAACCAGGGGCCGAGGCGCGGGTGCTCGACGAGCCAGACGTAGAAACGCTCCGAGCTGCGCACGAAGCAGGCAGCTGCCAGCAGCATGAAGGGGGTGGTCGGCAGCACCGGCAGGAAGATCCCCACTACGCCAAGCGCCACCGCGAGCCAGCCGACCGTCAGCAGCGCATAGCGCACCACGGCGTTGCGCTGCTGGGGAATATCGCGGTGCGCCACGGCGGCTACCCGGTCATCAGTGACGGCGCGGTTTGAGCAGCGCCGGCTTTTCCTCGGGAGCGTGGCAGAGCAGGTACAGCGCAGTCAGGATTTCCGGAATCTGCGCGACCATCTCGTCCACCAGCTCGGGGCTCTCGGCGATCTCGGCGAACTCCGGCTGCTCGTCGAACAATCCCGAGCCGACCATGATCGGCAACAGCAATTCGCTGACTTCCTCCTCGGAATCCTCGAACCAGGCCTCCTCGCGCATGAACACGCCTTCCATGAAGCCGATGCACCAGCCGCGTAGATCGGACTCGTCCGGCTCCTCGCCGAGGTCCAGCTCGCAGGGCAGCTCCATGTCTTCGTCGCTGGCCAGCTGGCGGGCGATATGCGCCTTGAGCTGGACCAGCGTTGCCTCGATGGCGTCGCGTTCGGTGTCGTCCTTGTACTGCGGTGGCTCGGAGAACAGCGCATCGATCCATTCGCGCTCCGGTACCGCTTCGGAGCAGATGCTCAGAGCCGTCAGGTAGCCGTGGGCGGCGATGTAATCCAGCGCCTCTTCATGCAGGTCGTCGGCATCGAGGAAAACCTGCAGGCGGGTGAGTTGCTCGGCGAAAGACATCGGGAACTACCTTGGGGTGGGAAGACAAGCGGGATTCTAGACGAGGCGCGGGATGCAGGCTACTTCGATGGCCGTTGCGCCCGCGCGGCCGACCACCGCGCCTGAACTCCGGCAGGTGCTCGCGTATACTGCGCGCCTTGTTTCGGAGACCGGCATGCTCGACCAGGCACAGCGCATCCTCAAAGACGTATTCGGCTACGACGCCTTTCGCGGCAACCAGGGCGCGATCATCGAGCAGGTCGCCGGCGGCGGCGATGCGCTGGTACTGATGCCCACCGGCGGCGGCAAGTCGCTGTGCTATCAGGTGCCGGCGCTGCTGCGCGACGGGCTGGCGGTGGTGGTGTCGCCGCTGATCGCGCTGATGGACGATCAGGTCGCCACGCTCGACGAGCTGGGTGTGGCGGCAGTGGCGCTCAATTCCACGCTGAGCGCCGACGAGCAGCGCGAGATCGCCGAACGCATTCGTCGCAACGAGATCAAGCTGCTCTATCTCGCGCCGGAGCGCCTGGTGCAACCGCGCATGCTGGCGTTCCTGCAGCGGCTGCAGATCGCGCTGTTCGCCATCGACGAGGCGCATTGCGTGTCGCAGTGGGGCCACGATTTCCGTCCCGAGTATCTGCAGCTCGGCCAGCTCGCCGAGCTGTTCCCCGGCGTGCCGCGCATCGCCCTGACCGCCACGGCGGACATGCGCACCCGCGAGGAGATCGTCCAGCGCCTGCATCTGGAGCATGCCGAGCGGTTCCTCTCCAGCTTCGACCGGCCGAACATCTTCTATCGCATCGTGCCCAAGGAGCAGCCACGCAAGCAGCTGCTGGGCTTCCTCGCCGAGCGGCGGGGCGATGCCGGCATCGTCTACTGCATGTCGCGCAAGAAGGTCGACGATCTGGCGGCGTTTCTCACTGAGCAGGGTTTTCCGGCGCTGCCGTATCACGCCGGGCTGCCCAACGAACTGCGCGCCTATCACCAGAAGCGCTTCCTCAACGAAGAGGGGCTGATCATGGTGGCGACCATCGCCTTCGGCATGGGTATCGACAAGCCTAACGTGCGCTTCGTCGCTCACCTGGACCTGCCCAAGTCGCTCGAGGCCTATTACCAGGAAACCGGACGGGCAGGGCGCGACGGCCTGCCGGCCGATGCCTGGATGGCCTACGGCCTGCAGGACGTGATCTTCCTCAAGCAGATGCTCAACAACTCCGAGGGCGACGAGCGCCACAAGCGCATCGAGCAGCACAAGCTCGATGCCATGCTCGCGCTGTGTGAGGAGACGCGCTGCCGGCGCCAGGTGCTGCTGGCCTATTTCGACGAAGACCTGCCGCAGCCGTGCGGACACTGCGACAACTGCGTGGACGATGTGCAGACCTGGGACGCCACCGAGCCGGCGCGTCAGGCGCTGTCGGCGATCTACCGCAGCGGGCAGCGCTACGGCGTCGGACATCTGGTGGACATCCTGCTGGGGCGCGACAACGACAAGGTGCGCGGCCTGGGCCATCAGCATCTTTCGGTGTTCGGCGTCGGTAAGAACCTCGCCGAGGGCGACTGGCGCTCGCTGTTCCGCCAGCTGGTGGCGCGCGGGCTCGTGGATGTCGATCTCGAAGGCTTCGGCGGCCTGCGCCTGAGCGACAGTTGCCGGCCGTTGCTGCGCGGCGAAGTGAGCCTGGCGCTGCGCCGCGATCTCAAGCCGCAGCAGGCGGCCAAGGGGCAGAAGAGTCCTGCCAGCCAGCTGGTGCGAATCGAGGAGCGCGACACTTGGGAAGCGTTGCGCGCGCTGCGCCGGCGTCTGGCTGAGGAGCACGGCGTGCCGCCGTATGTGATCTTCCCCGACGCCACGTTGCTGGAAATGCTGCGCAGCCAGCCGGCCTCGCTGGCGGACATGGCGCGCGTCAGCGGGGTGGGCGCACGCAAGCTGGAGCGCTACGGCGCGGCGTTCCTCGAAGTGCTGCAGGGCGCGACGGAGCCCGCCAAGTCCCCTGGCGATCTGCGTCACGAACTGGTCACCCTGGCGCGTGCGGGCATGACGCCGGCGCAGATCGCCCGTCAGCTCGATTGCAGCGAGAAGAATGTCTATGCCCTGCTGGCCGAGGCGATCGGCCAGCAGCAGCTGAGCCTGGAGCAGGCGCTCGACCTGCCCGAGGATCTGCTCGGCGAGATTCAGGAAGCCTTCCTCGACGGCGAAGGCGAGCTGCCGCCAGTGGCCGAGATCGCCCCGCAATTCGCCACGCGGGTGCCGGAAGCGGTGCTGTACTGCGTGCGCGCGGCGTTGCAGGCCGAGTTCGAGTTGTAACCGGCTGCGTCACCGCCGCGCGCATGCCGGTGCGGCGCAAACCCGCGTCCTAGCGAGGCTGCCAAGTACTTCCGGGTACCGAAGGAGGGGGGTGACTGGCCGTTGGTAGGCTTGCCTGCATATCGAAGCTGTGATTAGCTCGCTAATAATTGTTTTTGCAGGAATACAGGCTTCATGTACGCCGAGCAACATCGCTTCGCCATGCAGTTGGCGCAACTCTCGCGTGGCTGGCGCGCGGAACTGGATCGGCGTCTCGCCGATCTGGGGCTGTCGCAGGCACGCTGGCTGGTGCTTCTGCACCTCGCCCGTTTCGACCATTCACCCACCCAGCGCGAGCTGGCGCAAAGCGTCGCCGTCGAAGGGCCGACGCTGGCCCGTCTGCTGGACGGTCTTGAAGCGCAGGGGTTGATTCATCGTCAGGCTTCGCTCGAGGACCGCCGCGCCAAGCTCATCCTGCTCGGCGCGCCGGCGCGTCCGCTGATCGAACGCATCGAGGCGATTTCGACGCAGGTGCGCGAGGAGCTGTTCGACGGCATTCCCGAGGAGGACCTGCGCAAGTGCCAGCAGGTACACGCGCGCATCCTCGCCAATCTGAACAAGACCCGCGCGCTCTAGAAGCTGCGGCCCAGGTTCAGATAGAGCGCCTGCTCGTCTTCGTCGTTGGCGCCGTAGCCGAGGTTCAGCGGCCCCAGCGGGGTGTCGTAACCGATGAACACGCTGGCGGCGTTGATGTAGCCACTGTCGAACTCGTTGTCGTTGTTCCAAGCGCGGCCGCGTTCCAGCGAGCCGCCAAGGTACAGCGGGAAATCCAGCGGCAGGAATCCGCGTGGCGTCATGCGTCGGTAATACACCACCCGGCCGAGGCTGATGTTCTGCCCCGACAGCGCGTCCTGGCGAAAGCCTGACAACTGGCGAGCACCGCCGAGCAGGAAGCTGGAGGTCACCACCTCGGTGTCGTCGAGCGTGCGTCCGTAGCGGCCGCCCAGCACCCAGGTGTGCGGTCCATAGCCGAGCGCCTTGTCCAGGCGGATGTGCCATTGCCGGTAGCGTTCATCCGAGCCGAGCCCCGGTATGTACTGGCGCAGCGTCAGGCTGATGTCCTCGCCCTCGTGGGGGAAATCCACGTCGTCGAGCGTATCGAACGAGTACTGCAGGGCGTAGTAACCCTCGCTGAAACTGAAATCCGGCAGGTCGCGCTCGCCGACGCGCACGTCCGCCTCGCCCCACGCCTGGCCGACGCCGAAGCGGATCTCGCCGTTGTTGGCGATCTGCCGGCCGAGGTTCAGCCCGTAGCCGTAGCGGCGCAGGCGGTATTCGGCGATCGGATCGTGCTCCAGCGTCGCCTCGATGTTCTGTGCTTCGAGGAACGCGTTCGGCGCGACGAACCAGCGCGAACCGGCATCCAGCGGCTGGTAGAACTCGCTGAACAGCTCCTGGCGATCGCCCAGTTGCGCCCGCGTCAGCCACTCGGCGCCCAGCTCGTTGATGCCGTTCATGCGGTAGCTGGCGCCGATGTTGAAGGCGCTGTCGCCCTGGAAATCGTCGGACAGGCTCAACCCGAGGCGCAGGTAGTCGGTGCCGGAGCGCTTCTCGCGCGTGCGGATCACCAGCGTGTTGCCCAGCTTGCCATGGGCGACGCGGTATTCGACGCGGTCGAAATAGTCCAGGCCATACAGCGTGCCCATGTCCTTCTGCAGATCGGCGAGATCGAGCGGCTCGCCGAGACGCTGGCGGATGTGGCGGCGGATCACCGCATCGCCGACCTTCGAGTCGTTCTCGATACGCACTGCGGTGATCACCGGCGTGCGCGGATCGTTCGAGCGCGCCAGACTCAGCGCCGGGTTGCCGCCGCTGGG
>LNAP01005582.1_pt1 | contig 11127 bp, 15 predicted proteins | sample 602601 | NCBI WGS metagenome assembly LNAP01 (sample SAMN02440304, study PRJNA202911) | soil metagenome | biome: Subtropical and temperate rainforests or woodlands; isolation source: soil samples (1 kg each in a 20% v/v slurry with milli Q water) were... ...
CCCAGCACAATTCTTCTTTTCGCGGCATTGTGACCTCCTTGTTCCATGAGGGCATGCCGATGGTGATTTATAGCCAGCTCCTAAACTGGGGTCAAACCACGTGCTGCTTGTTGTTCGTCTGCATTAGCAATTCAATCTTTGGAATGGGGATCCCCTCTGCCTTCGCAGCCATGGTGCCACTGGGTATTGAAGCAGGTGCAGACATTGTGCTGTCCTCCAACTACAACGTGAGAAAAACATCTTTCCTTTGTCGACACCAATCGTTTTCTTTCCTGACTTCAACTCAACTATCTAATTGCTGTCATTGCAGACTGACTGGACCGCATCGATCGTGGAGGAGGCTGAGAGTCTTGGTTTATTGGCCATCACAGTCTCTGGTGTGCTTCTTTTCAGCTATAAGCCTTACTTCATTTCACAAGGATGGCTCGGCAAGGTGAGTAATATTTAATACCACTTTCGTTTTGTTTTCAACTTCTTAGTCCACCAATCATTTTACAATTGTGAAAACCTCTCTTAGCAATGGATGGTTGTAATATTTTCAGCTGTCTTTGATGACACTGCTTATTTCTAACGCTATGCCACATTTTGTATTGGTATAGGTATACCTGCGGGACACGCACACACTTGGTAGTTTGCACATGCAACACAGCACCGGCCAGGCCGAAGCCTTCTCCCGCCACCGACAAAGCAACGCCAGCACCGGCGACATTCACACTCTCCATTCTACTCATTCTACGCATACTGCGGGGTCCAGTGGTCAGAAGAGCAGCCTCGCAGCATCGCGCAGTTTTAGCAACTTTGGTGCATTCAATGCTGACCAACCCTCTCCGCGTCTCGAGTCACCGACCTCTCAACGCAAGCAAAGTAATGATAACACGACCCATTCTGCTACCACTACTTCCCCGTACACAGCGCGCTCACTGTCCTTTGACGACGAGTCGAATGATTTGTTACTGGTACATGAAGCTGGGAAAACCAACAATGCAAGTCTCGGCGCGCACCTGGCGCTGATCGCCCTCACTGCATTCATGTCCTTCGGCCTCTCTCTTAGCCTGCATTTGATTGAAATCGAGCTCAAAATAGACCACCACTGGCTCAGCGGAGTGCGCATGTTTAAACTCACCATGTGCTGCGCCATGGCGTGTATGTTGTTCATCTTGCAACACAGCACGATCAAGTTTAACCGCGACTGGTTCATGCATATGTGTGGATTGTTACTCGACTTGTTAGTTATCGCGGCGCTCAGCAAGGCTCGGCCGCAGTTCGACGAGCTCCACCAGACCCATTACTTTCTCTGTGGAGTATTTGTCATTATTTGTGTGCTCTGGAATGCCTTCTGCTTTCTCTTCGTGGCGCGCAGTTTGTTTCCGAATTATTGGTTTGAGCGCGCGCTTACATTAGCCGGGGATAGTATGGGCCACAGCTACACTGGATTGTTATTTGTACGTACACTGGACCCCTCGATGGAGTCCCCAGTACCCGCGGCTTATGCGTACAAATTGTTGCTGTTTTTCATCCCCAGCTCGGGTGCAAAACAGACCATTGTCAGCACGACCATCCGCACGCACGGGGTGTGGGCCGCCTTTTTCACCTGTCTGTTCGTTGTGTTTGCGTGGTTGTTCATCTTCGACGCGTACTTCCGGCGCCGATTTATCACCAACAAACACGTCAAGAGCAAAGAAATGGAATACGTCGCCACGGGCAATGAAGATACGGACCCTCTGATAAATAACAATGTGATGGTCAATCCCAGCGGTGACTGCAACGACATTGAGATGACTACTAGTACGAATATGAACAGCGGGAGTTCCAAACGCCACCGGAGTATAGTCAACCAAAATAAATCTTTTGACACAATGCTGCAGGATGCCGCAGAAGGCGAGATGCGTCAAGAACTCGAACTATGTCACGAGGAAACCAACTTACACAATATGAACAGTGACAGTGATATGCACAATAACGTGAGCTCTACTAATACTATTCCTCAGTCGTTGGCGTATGACATTCACTGCTCGGAAACCAGCTCGATTGTCACGTCGACACAAATGAACACAATTGCGTCCTTTTTGCCCCCGACCCATGCAGCGAAAAACTGGGTGTTAACCTACTCTCTTCGGCAGCACGGTGCGTCCTTAACCACGTTGTTGGCGCAAAATGCGAAGAAAACGCGCTCGGGGCAGCGCATGCTCGTGCCGTGTGTAATATTAATAGAGGACTCCTGGGGGTATGTGTTTGGGGGTTTTATTGCCCCGCTCATACAGAACAAGCAGGGTTATTATGGCAATGGAGAGAGTTTTGTGTTCAGTGTCGTGCCCACACCCAGAGTGCACAAATGGACAGGTAAGAGCTTGTTGCAATTTTTTTGTACATAATTTTATTGAAGTAGAGTTTTTGTATCTTATCATTCCGAATAGTTACAATACCTTGCTTCTATGTTTTCAAAAGTAACAGTCTACATCACAATAACTTACTCTCACTACGTTCAAATGCACAGGGAAAAACGAGTTGTTTGTGCTCTCAAATCCCCATTGTTTCGCCATGGGCGGTGGCGGAGAGGGTTACGCCATCCAGCTAGACGACGAACTGGACACTGGCGTAAGTAACAAAAGCGATACTTTCAACAACAACGTCCTCAGTAGTAGCGAGTTTTTTAAGTGTCTGAATGTGGAGGTGTGGATGCTTAATGCAGAATTTTCGGTCTGAGCGAAGTATGCTTGGGAAATGTAATGCATAGTTTGTATATCCATTCAACATAGTAATTGTATTCTTAAAATTAGTGCCACTGATTTACACGAATAAGATGTTGAGTGTACGTTGCTGTGAGACTTGAAACTGCTATTGAACTGTCCTCTACAAGTCTATGCATACTGAAAAGTATGATTATCATAAAAAGTCCTAGGGCCACAAAAATAATCTGAGCGTTTGGTTGATTTTACAAACCCCTTCTACATATACAAACTTATAAATAATATCAAGATACCCCACCATCATCGGAAACAGTTTTATTTATATTTCAAAGCACGGACACTTCTTCTTAACAGAAACCCCTTGACGTCGACCCAATTACACGAACCCAATTCCTGTCTCCAAGTAGCTATCGCCATCGATCTTAGCTCCTCGCTCAATCATCATCTGAAACTTGGCACGGAATGAAATGAACACTTTGCTTTGCTTGTGGATGTCCAGGTAGGCGCTCTTGTCCAAATATCGTTCCAATATGAAGATCTGCAATGCCTCCTTGTCTGACTGTAGAAGCTCGAACGAAATAGTCTTGGGTTCGTGATCACGAACATATATGGCGAGCTTTTCAAACTCGGTGCGGAACTCCATCTTATCATATTCATTTGGAAAGATCACTTTTACGCCCAAGAAAAAACCATCGGGGGGAACGAGACGCCGTGGTTGTGGGGGGCTGTACAGAGAACTGCCCACAAAGTACGTCAATATACCAACCGCTACGCCTACGGCCAGGAACGTCAAATTACTGCTTTGCTTGCTTGTCAACATGATGAAGATCAATTCAAAATGCCCAAAATCGTCACGTTTGGCATGTGATTTCAAAACTTCAACGTTTATTATCAATAAAGTCGGTTACTTCTGAATAGTGAATAAGCGCTATAAAGCGATATTATGGCTTGTAACATGTCAATTAATGTTTCTTTTTTTGAAACGGTCCGATGGCGGTTGACAAAGGATTGACCATCTTCTACAGTAATTACGCTCAGTTTTTCCACCAAGAGCGGGTAGTGACGTCGCGATGTGACAGAATGTCAGATTTCCCTCAATCTTGTTGATCTAGTATGCAAACATGGGCGAGTGTTTTGTTCTACGTTTTAGTAGGTTACATTTTCTTCCACTTGGTCATCGATGACATTGCACATCTCATCATTGCGGTCCGAAGTGGAAGTCAAAATCCTCAACGAGAGGAAGGTGACAGTGAACCCGATGTCATTCATAATTCGCAGAACATTTTGCACGTATTGAATGGCACAGTTTGCCCTGCAGCAGTGTTGGCAAGTTCTGCCGAACCGGATGTGGAAAGCCAGACAGTCAATTCAGTGTTTAACACAACTGGAAACACAACACACAATCTTCCCATCCCCTTTGTGCGCAGAGTTAGCTCTGCGGAGCAGAGAAGTGTTGTGCTGATTGCCTACAAGATCTGTGACATTGTTCTGTACTGCCTGATGGGCTATTTCCACACTTTCACCACCTGCTGGTGTGCTTGCATCAACTGTCTGAATGTTCTAATCCTGAAGTACCTTTCTTTCTTGGAGACCATGGTGACACAGATGCTCGCTTATCCAACAGTTGTCTTCTTGTGTCCCACTGCCGTTTTGTGCCTCGCTATTGTGTGCGTCATTGTGCATATTCTTGTCAGCGAATTGTGAAGGTGCATGCTGCCCTGTATTATTATTTCACAGGAGAAACCAGGTGCAAAGAAAAAGAAGCTTAGAACTGTATTCTTATACAAGTTTAACGCTCGAAAACATTACCGTTTGTACATGCATGTCAATTGCATACTTCTCGCTTTTCTATCCGCTACATTTCTGTTTGAGATTTTCTGGAATACTCGCAAACTGCCATCCTTTTATTTATGTCAATGCCGTATCGCAAACCGTTAATGTTGTCGACATTTAACAAAGAAAAAAGGCTTTCCTCTTCTTTAATGTTTAAATACAGGAATTGACGCAACTAAAATACCAGAACTGACAAAAGTGTTCAACATGATAATGAAATGCGCAATAAATACAAACACAGCAGACATAACATAACGACCACAAATAATACAGGACTCATCTGCAATAACATAAACATATACTTAATTCCAGAACTTGACTTCCAAGACTTACCATATAAAATACATCCTACTGTCCATCGCCAACATCATACCTAATTTAAGCTTTATGAAACAAGGCCTCCACCTTGTCTTGGTCATACACAGACAACAGGCTCAGCACCAACGCCTTGTTCGCACCATCCTGCACATACGGGGCCATTCCAGCCGCCAAATCCGTCTGGTAGAACTGACACACCGCCAGCGCGGTTACCACGTGCGCGCAAGTGCAGTGACACACCTGAGAGAGCTCCAGCGCCACCACCACCTGGTCGGAGCTGATACTGACGCTCTGTAGGACGCGCTGCAGACTCTCCGGGGAAAAATCATGCACCACTCGGATGTTGGTGGAAGCGGCCCAGACCCGGACGGTCGCGCGCAGGTCTGCGCTGCTGCGGAGACTGTCGATGAGTGCGCTCACAGGATCTTCGGTACTTTTGGTAGACCGGTCCATGAAAGCCGCAGCGGGGGCGGAAGGAGTCAGCTCTGGAGCGACCGAGGCGTACCCTCCGTTAACACGATCATACATGGAGGAAGCAACGGGTTTACCAGCAGAAACACTCCCTGTGAGAGAAGGAGCAGGAGCTGCACCCTGACCTTCAGTGGAGGCGAAACTGAGACCATACGGTTGATACTTGCGCTTACTATCGTGAGGAGAAAGCCAAGTAGGCGCCATAGCCACCATTCTAGGCACTGCAGTATGATGAACACGATCAACAGTGCTGGGATTGCAAAAGAAATGGAGAAAAAACGACAAACGTACCAGGAGAAGCTTCGTTTGCAACGTCGGGCACGTAGTCTCTGCGGTACTGCAGCAAAAAAGGGTCGACAATGTTTGCTTGTGGCTGAATTGCGGCCGGGATGGCGCTGTTCGCGGCATGGGCGGATTGAAGTGCGGCTGCCGAAGGAGGAGCCGCACACACGACCCTGCCAATAAGAAATGTCAAATCGTATGGTTAGAAATGACAAATAGTTGTCGTATCAAAAACGGTGAATGTATAACTTACACAGGAATGGTGATGGACGTTCTGGTTCCGCAAATTCCCGGGGTGCCAGCCGTGAACTTCACACTGTATGCAAAAGTTACCGGATCATAGCCCGCAGTGGATGGCAAAACACCAGGGGCTCCGTTGAACGAAGGAGGTACAACCGGCAGCTTCATTTGGCGTACATTGTTGAGGTGGAGCTCTTCAGAAAGATGGACATTTGCAGTGGTGGCAACCTGAGCACTGCTGAAATTGGGATCGCAAACATCGTGACCAATTTCGTACATTTTGAACGGCTGCACGGTGTCACAAAACATGAGATCCCCCACCTCGCTGGGGTGCTTATTTATCAAATATCCTTCGCTACGCAGAACTTGGGAGCATATAAGCTCAACTTTAACTTCCAGCGCCTTGCTCGTGTTGTTGTTCACGCGCAATTGAAAGTCCAGCATCTCTCCAGGGGCAAAGGCTTGTCTCATCAGTTTGGCCTCAATGGAGAAGTTGCCGTCGCTTAAGCAGGGCAACAAACAACCTCGCGCCAGGTTCACAGGCCTGCCTGTGTGTCCGATAGCGCGTAGAAGGTCGGGGGATGGCAGTGGGCGCAACGGAAGAACAGGGATGAAACGGTCCACGAAATTTTCGTTAAAAAATCTTTCCGACGATCGCTTATTCGTTCCCACGTCAACGTAAGCAACTAAGGAGTGGCGAATAGTTCCCCATCCATTGCCACGCGTTTCAGCACTGCCAATTGCATCGGCGCGCACTTCAAACGAGAATGGGCACTCAAAAGTTCCCTTCGGCAAGTAAATGCTTTCAACAACGGGTCCTTCTGGGTTGTAGTAAGAGCCAAATAGAGTTCTACGCTGTTCTTCGTACACCTTGGACCCAGTATAAGTATTACTACTTTTATCGCCTTGTGAAACATACCTCATTACGCCGATGCAGCTGAGGGTAATGTGTATGCCGCGCAATTTAATTTCCTTCATAGAAATTAACCTCACCTTTCCCGTCACCACCTCGCCAGCAAAATACACGCCATCCGGGCGGTCGAGTTCGATCACAAAAGAAGATACACTAGCACCCATGATGGTAAAAAAGATTGGTAACTTTGCTGCGGCTACTTTCAAAGATCCACTCCAAAAATCATCGTGTACTGTTTGTGCGGCATTTCCATAGAAGACACTATTACGAAACGCCTATTGCGCAGCCAACCCATTTCACAGCATAAGGGCCTAACAATGGATGCCGATAGTGTGGGGCCGAAAGTGATATAAAAGCGGGATAATCGAACCAATTCCTGAGCCTTAACTATTTACATAGAAGAACACATACAATAAAAAAGGAACACACCGTTACAAACTGTACAGCGTCTCCTACAATATTGAGAGCTCTCACCACCGCACTACGATTCAGTTTTACCCACAGCCACTCTCGCTGGCCTCATATGCAAACTCCTCCTTGGCGCCGGTGGTTTTATTGCGAAACCAACGCTGCTCGTCGGGATCGAACCCGCGATGCGCGGACTTGTAAAGTGCCCAGTGGGGCGTCTGTGCCATGTAATCTTGACTGCGGAAGGTGGCCGTGCCGTTAGAGGCGTAGTAGGCGCGCATCAAGGTGTGGAACTTGTCGTAGTCGATCCACGTGTGCCACTCGTTGTTGGGGCGGAACTTGTCCTCACGAGCGAGCAAAATGCAGCAAGAATGCTCGTGCTCGGTGGCGATGTTGTACCTGAAAGAAAGATGAAAGTGAAAAGTGAAAAGGAGGTAAATAGTAGGTGCTAATACATGGTGTTACAAATGGGGAGATGCATTCTTTATCGACTTCACTTCCTATCCTGTGTCGAAGCACACAAATACAAATAGAATGAGCACATCAAAAATGCGCTTACTTGAAAGGCAGCACGCCACGCTGGGCCAGGCGGGCACACAGAGCCTCTCCGTAGGCACACACCTCCGTGTGCCAAGGTACGTTCTGCATGGTAAGACTGGAAGCGTCGCTCTTGCCGCAATAGGTCATCGCCTTGATCTCGATGAAGTCTGAGTTAAAAGTTGAAAAAAACAGGTAAAAGAAGGGACATTAAAAGTATTGCAAAAAAGTCCAAGAGAAGTGTGAGGTATTTAAGATTATGAATCTCTTGTGACCGATAAAAATAGATGTAACAAGAAAAATTGCAGTAAAAATTTACCTGGCTGTCCGCTCTCGATGAGCTCGGCATAGCCCTCGGCCTGCTCCATGTTCCAGCTCTTGACCTGCAGTAATTTATTGGAAGAAAACAGAATGGATTACGAGATCTCGTAGCATTTTTGTTGTCATTTCCGCGGACTAAGGTGAAGGATTAACGAGGTACCGCTTGCAAATGCAACAACGCAACGCAATGACAAACACAAACATGATCAGAAGATAATTTACTTACCAGAGTCATGCGGTACACTGTGCGCTGCTGTTTGTTCTTCAGCTCCTCGAGGGACGATAAAAAGCGCTCCCAGAAATCTGAGTGAAAAAACGAGAAATTGCAATTAAATTATTGAGGAATGTAGATTGTTTAAAAGTCAGAATATCACGTGGACAAGAACTGTGCCAGTAACAATTAAATATTTGCAACAGCAAAAAACTTCAAATGAAAAATTACAAAAAAAACAGTTACACACGGACCTTTGAACAGAGGACGGTCGATGGCCTTCAAACTATCTCTCGTGCTCGCGTCCACACTCACATATAGCTGCGTCACGGGGTCGAGGCTCTGGATGTGCTCGGGGAACTGCGCGTTGGTCACCATGAAACTGCTAATCTCTCTTGCGTGCAGGGCGGACAGCATTTCATTAATGCGGGGGTACATAATGGGCTCGCCGACGAGGGACAAGGCGCAGTGCTTCACGGTGAAGGCCTCGGTCAGGCGCTCGCTCTGTACGCCCGGCACGCCGCGCATCTCGTTGATCATGCCTAAATGGTAAGTGAAAAGAGTAAACAGAGGTAAAATAAAAAGAATTAGAAGCACAAGTATATCGAGGAGCAAAATAATACTAGCGCCTGATCCTTAACATTTCCAAAGATCAAAGAACTCATCAACAAAAATCAACCAAGAGAATCTCACCTTGATGCAACCGCACGGCCTCGGAGACAATCATATCCGGTGCATCTTCTTTCCAGCGCCACTCCGTGCCGACGGGGTTCTTGTGATGGCGCCAGCAAAACACACATTTATTTGCACACGCCAAGGACGGCGTCGCCTCCATGCACTGGTAGGACGTGATGCCGTAAAAGGAGTGTTTGTAGCAGCCACCACGGCCACGTAGCTGGTTCTTGGTCCAGCGGCAGATCTTCACCGCACTGTGTGTGCCTGTAGTCGAGGAGGAGATACCAACAAAGATTAGCAAAAGCACAATGGAAATCAAAAAATGCCAATTTTGAGTGTCCGGTGTAGAAAATGAAAAATAAGCGCAAATGCTCAACAAAAAACACTCACCGATGATCTTGTAACCCTCCTTGGTAAGTGCCTTGCGCTGAAGTTTGGTGACCATCTCACGACGCTCGTCGGGTCTGTATTTGCATGAATTAATCATAATAGTGATTAAAAACAAATCAGTAATCAGATGCAAAGTAAAGTGAAATATTGATCTAGATGCCTGGGCCCTACCAAAGACACAACCACAGCAGGACAAAAAGCAACAAAACACAATTCTCACCCGTCGCCACGCAGACTGTCTTTAACATCTTGTCTGTGTCCATTGCTGCTGGCATTGCTGTTACAAACACACAACGTAAAGATACAGTACAAATACAATTTAGATCAATGTTTCTTTTTCTTTTTTTCGTACCTGTGATTGACGACGTTGCCCATGTCTTCCAGGTCCAAGAGACCCGCCTGCTCCAACTGGTGCAGATCCTGACATTCAGTGAAATAAAAGAAATCAGACTTAGTCAGCGCGAGTTAGTGTTTACGGCATTAAATCATCACACTGACTCACACACAAAAGACACAACCCAAATGCTAAACACAATTAAAAACAGATCAAAGCAATTGCAACAGTACCTGTTCATCCTCAACGTGGTCCATGGTGACATAGTTGTTGTTGATTCTGTCCTCCTCTTCTTCCTCCGACAAGTACGCGGGATCCAGGCCTGTTTTGGAATAGAATGAAAATACACGGACAATTCAGCAACAAGTAAATAGATACAATATGGGTACAAAAGCAGCTCGTACACGTTCAAGCAATATTCGCACACAAAAAGAATGAACAACATATCACAACATACTTACCTAAAGTGTTGCTATCGGGCGCCGACTCGTTGCAGCCACAGCCACCACTGGACTTGGTCTCCTTCGACGCACTGCTACTACCACCGCAGCAGCCCTCCTTGGGGCTACTTTCAGGACCGCTACTGCAGCAACCAGTTGACGCTGAGGCCTTGCTGGCAATGCCGCTGTTGGCGTAACCAACGTTAGCAGTGGGAGTGTTATTCTTAGCACCCTTGGTGTTCTTGACAGGGTACTTGGTCGTGCCACTGTACTGATCCTGTGCCTCGCCTTTCTCGGCTTTCTTCTTCAGGTTTACCTCTTTCTTCTGTTTGATCTTCTTGGCTTGTCTCTTGGACACACCCTCTTCCTCGGCAGGCTCGTTCAAACGAGTGGAGAGACCGTTCACGAGCTGGGCGGTCCAGCGGCCGAAGCGTTCTTCCAGGTTGGAGGCGTCGTCACCGAGGGTCACAGGGGCGATGGCAGTGGCTCCGAGGGTAGACAACATCTCGTCGATGTCCACCGCCTATGGGGGAAAATATATTAGCGTACACGGTCAGTGGCGGAAACCAAAATGCAAGCACTGTAAAGAAAATCACGCGAATCTTTAAAATAGTTTGATACATGCGGTGTAGCTTACTTACCGCTTTGCCAAAGTTGGGTCCATACAGCTCTGCACCCAGACCGAACACAGAGTACTTCAACTTGACCAACAGGTCCTTGGACACTCTGAAGTCGTAAGCATAGTCTCTGAGGTCCTCCACGAAGGCGCTGCCAGACTCCGGAGCCACACCACCTTCCCAGGTGGATACAATGATAAGTGCAATGTCTTCTTTCACCAGCTTCTCCTGATCGTAGTCCTTCATGTTCACAATCTCAGCGGCACGACCGACCGCCTGTAACTTGCTGAGGAGTTTCAGCGCAAAGGTCTTGCCAGTACCCGTGGTAGTTCCATAAATGATAACAATCTTGCCAGCATGGACAGGCTGATTCTCGTTCTTCCAAATGAGGCTCGCTGCGGACGGAAGTTTACCGCCACCGAAGTGCTTCTTGTTCTGTAGGAACCAAGT
>LNAP01005584.1_pt1 | contig 11124 bp, 10 predicted proteins | sample 602601 | NCBI WGS metagenome assembly LNAP01 (sample SAMN02440304, study PRJNA202911) | soil metagenome | biome: Subtropical and temperate rainforests or woodlands; isolation source: soil samples (1 kg each in a 20% v/v slurry with milli Q water) were... ...
GCGCTTGATCAGATCAAGCAGAAATTCGCCGTCCTGACGCACGGTACGCGGGTGCATGTCTTCGATTTTCGCCAGCGCGCCGAGGTTGTCCGGTTGCGTCCGCGCCAGCGGCCACAGGGAGTGTTCACGGAGGATGCGATTGCGCGGCAAGTCACGGGCGCGGGCTTCGTGTTCGCGCCAGGCGCAGAGTTCACGCAGCACGGCGAGTTGGGCACGGGAGAGTTTCCAGGCCAGTTTGGCTTCGCGATAGACCTGGTACGGATCAACTTCACGACGCAGGTTGGCCACCAGCTCGGCGCCGTCTTCCAGGACCCAGGCATATTTATCGTCAGACAGTTTCGGACGAAGCTGTACGAAAACTTCCGCGAGGTGCAAGGCATCTTCGGCGGCGTAGCTGATCTGAGTATCGGACAGCGGACGTTGCAGCCAGTCGGAACGGGTCTCGCCCTTGGGCAGGTCGATGCCGAGCACTTCCTGCACCAGCCGCGAATACCCCATGGAGAAACCGAGGTTCAGGTACGCAGCGGCGAGTTGAGTGTCGAACAGCGGCGCCGGCAGGCTGCCGGTCAGGCGCAGCAACACTTCGAGGTCTTCGCTGCACGCGTGCACGACTTTGACCACGGCCGGGTTTTCCAGCAACGCCGCCAGGGGTTGCCAGTTGTCGATGGTCAACGGATCAATCAGGTAAGCGCGTACGCCATCGCCGATCTGCAGCAGGCCTGCGATCGGATAGAAGGTGTCGACCCGCATGAATTCGGTGTCGAGGGCAACGTAGGGCAGCTGCTGCCACTCGGCGCAAAACCGGCCGAGGCTATCGTTGTCGCGAATCCAGTGAATATCGATGGCCACACGGCTCTCCCTTGAAGAATGGCGCGCAGTATATATCGCCCCCGGCGATTTCTGCGCCTCCACTGAACAAGAGCTTTAGCGAAAACACCTGCCTGATGGCAAGAAATGTCTGACAGAGGGAGGTTATCTGGCCTTACGCAACACGTAGACGCGCATTCGCTCGCAACCGGGCAGGAAGTCCTGGTGACTGAGCAAGTGAAAACCCGCCTGTTTGAACTCGTCTTCCACTTCGGCCTTACTGGCCAGCGGCCGAGCCTGAACCCCTTGTGTATCCGGCCGCCAGCGCTTGAAACGGGTGTCGACCCGCACCGCCACAATCACCGTATCGCGGCTGACCCGGTGGAACTCCCCCAGCATGGCCAACCGATGCTCGGGGCTGGCGAGCTGCTGAAACAGTTGCATGCAAAAAATGCAGTCCACCGCATTCGCCGACAAGCCGATGGCGAATGCCGAGCTTTGAAAAGTCTTGACCCGTTTCAGCAGGTGTTGCGGGTGGTGGGTCGGTGCGTGATCGAGCATGTCCTGAGACGGGTCGGACGCCAGAATCACCCGGTTCGTGTGTTCGGCCAGCACCGGCCAAAAGCGCCCGGCCCCGCAAGTCACGTCGAGGACCAGGCCTGGCTCGCCAGCCGCCTTGAGCGCGTTACGCACCAGTTGCTCGTCACGCCAGAACGCCAGGCGCCCGGCGAGTCCACGTGAGTGCGGCTGCAGGCAGACGCGGGCGTGTTCCTGATCGTGACGCCGGGCGAACTCGAGCTCGATGGCGGAAGGGGGTTGAGCGGACATGTAAGGGGCTCTTGTAGGAAGAATCTGCCGGGACGCAGATTAACGGCCGGTTCGTGAAAAAAAGGTCGTGGCCCTCACTCTTTGGCCAGGACACCGTCAATCACCGCACCGCGACAGCCGGCAAACATGTCCAGATCCTGGTTGTAGACCTTGCTGTTGACCTCCAGCAAACCGATCATCGAATGGAACAGGTTGTCCTGGCTCAACGGTTTATCACGGCTCAGCTGCAAGCAATGAGTGTCTACCGAGAAAGACTTCTGATAACTGTCAGAGAACCAGGCCAGCATGGCGACATGCTTCTGTTGATCGGGCGCCATCATGTAAGGCGTACCGTGAAGGAACAGGTTGTATTCGCCGAGGGACTCACCGTGGTCCGACAGATACAGCATCGCTGTATCGACTTTGTCCTGGTTGCTGCGCAGCAGGTCGATCAGGGTCGACAGCACATGGTCGGTGTACACCAGGGTGTTGTCGTAACCGTTGACGATACTTTCGCGACTGCAATTGTTCAGCGCATTGCTTTCACACACCGGGGTAAAGCGTTCGTACTCTTTCGGGTAGCGCTTGAAGTACTCAGGACCGTGACTGCCCATCTGATGCAAGACCAGCACGGTGTCTTTGTCCAGGGTGTCGATGAAGTGCTGCAACCCCTGCAGAAGGATTTCATCGCGGCATTCACTGTTGGCGCAGAGCGTCGGGTCTTTCAGGTTGCTGACATCATCGAGGGTGACGCGGTCGCAAGTGCCTTTGCAGCCCGACTGGTTATCGCGCCAGATGACATCCAGCCCCGCTCGCTTGAGCACATCCAGCAGACCTTCCTCATTCTTTGCCTTGCTCGCGTTGTAGTCTTTGCGGCCCATGTTGGAAAACATGCACGGCACCGAGACGGCTGTTTCCGTACCGCAGGAGTACACGTCGGTGAAGGCAATCAGGCCCGCCTCCTTGTCCAGTGCTGGCGTGGTGTCGCGGTCGTAGCCCAGCACACCAAAGTTCTCGGCCCGGGCACTCTCTCCCACCACCAGCACGGTCAGGGATTTACGGCCGTGAGCTTGCCAGGCCGGGTTTTTCCTGGCGTCCTCACCAATTTTTACGAAGGGTTGCCGGGCCGAAACGACTTGTTCGCGCAGGAAGCCGAAGGAGGCACCGATATAGTTGCTGGGCACTACCATCAAACGCAATTCGTGGTGATTTCGAAACAACGACGAGAGGCCCTGATAATTAACTAGCGCCACACCACCTAATACCACTACCGACGCAACACTTACCAAAACCTTACTTAATAGTTCGCGATGCCAGCGGCGGTAATTTACCGATGTTATCCACAATAACCACGATGGCAACACACCGAGCAAAAGAATATAAACCAGCAACTTTATCGAGAGTAAATCACGCACTTCCGTTGCATTGGTTTGCGCAAAATTGCGCAACATGCCGGTGTCTATCAGCACACCGTATTGACTCATGAAATAAGCCACCCCGGCGCTGATCATAAAGATCAACGTCAACAGCGGCTTCATCAACGGCCGAAAAGCCAGCAGTGTCAGCACTATGTTGAAGGCAGCCAGAATCATCAAGCCGAAAGAAACACGCAGGGCGATGCCGTCGCCATCGAAGGCGGTGATTTCAAACAGGTGTTGCCAGAGCACTAAATTGAAGCCCGCCAACAGAAAGGCACTGGCAAACAACGTCACCCATTCCGGGCGCACGGCTTTAATCTTCAACATGATAATCGGCTGTTCCTGTAAAGAAGTGCCGTCAGCAAATGTGAAAAGTTCATTTACCGCGACAGCACTAACCTTAGGCGGCCAACCATCAATTTTTTGTGAAAAAGAAGCCAACGATTAGTTGGCTTCCAGTATGAGGTCAAAACTTAAGTTGTATTTGAGAATGGTTCAGGCCTGGTTCAGGTACCAACGCCAATCCTGTTCACCGACTTCGCCCATGAACTGCCGATACTCGGCACGTTTAACGGCGAGATAAACGCCGAGAAACTCTCCACCGAAGGCCTCCCGCGCCCACGTCGAACCTTCCAGCGCGCGCAAGGTGGTCAGCCAGTCGGTCGGCAGCAGCTCCGTGGCCTGGGCGTAACCGTTGCCTTCGACCGGAGCCCCCGGGTCCAGTTGTTCGCGAATGCCGCGATGGATGCCGGCCAGGATCGCCGCTGCCGCCAGATACGGGTTGGCGTCGGCGCCGCAAATGCGATGTTCGATGTGTCGCGAGAACGCCGGCCCGCCGGGCACGCGCAAACTCACGGTGCGATTGTCCACGCCCCAAGTGGCAGCCAGCGGCGCGTAGCTGTTGGTCTGGAAGCGACGGTAGGAGTTGGCGTTCGGACAGAACAGCAGCAACGAATCGAGCAAGGTACTGAGCATGCCGCCAACTGCCTGTTTCAGCAGCGGCGTACCGTCCGTGGCGTCGCTGGCGAACAGGTTGTTGCCGTCCTTGTCTGCGAGGCTGACGTGCATATGCATGCCAGTGCCGGCCAGGTCGTCGAAAGGCTTGGCCATGAAGCACGCCGTCATCCCGTGTTTGTGCGCCACGCCCTTGACCAGCCGTTTGTAGCGCACGGCTTCATCCATCGCCTGCAAGGCGTCGGTGCGATGTTCGAGGGTGATTTCCACTTGCCCCGGCGCGTATTCGGAAATCGCCGTGCGCGCCGGAATGCCCTGGAGTTTGCAGGCGCTGTAGAGGTCGGCCAGGAATGGTTCGATCTGCTCCAGTTCGCGCAAACCGTAGACTTGAGTGCTGCGCGGGCGTCCGCCGTCAACGTCTCGAGCCGGTTGCGGCCGACCGTTGCTGTCGCGCTGCTGATCCAGCAGGTAAAACTCCAGCTCCGCCGCCATCACCGGGTAGTAACCGTCCGCCTGCAAGCCTTCGATCACCTTCGCCAACAGGTGGCGTGGGTCGGCGATGGTCGCCGGCATGCCCTCCTTCGGGTGCATGCTGACCTGCACCGCCGCCGTCGGAATCAATCGCCACGGCATGCGCGTCAAACTGCCGCTGATCGGGTAGGCCCGGCAATCAATATCGCCCACGTCCCACACCAGCCCGGAGTTTTCAACGTCGTCGCCGTTGATGGTCAGGCCCAGGATGGTACTTGGCAAAGGCCGGCCACTTTCATACACCGCCAGCAATTCATCGCGATGCAACAACTTGCCCCGTGGCACGCCGTTGTTGTCGAGGATGAACAACTCGAACATCTCGATATCCGGATTCTGTTCAAGAAAGGTCAGGGCTTCTTGCTTCGTGGCGAAGGATGTCGTGGCACAACTCATAGGAACTCTCTTGTTTCCGCGTCAGGCAAACGCGCAGGCGCTGCCGATTTGATCCCTGCGTACGGTGCGGGACCTGTAAGAACAATCAACGGGAAAGGTGGGAATCCGGCGGGCGCGCGTGACGGCAATGCCACAACGCCCAGAAGGCGAGTTCGGAAGGAAGTGCGACCGGACAACCGTCCATAGAGAAGACCGCAGTAAACAGATGAACCGCAGCGTCACATGGCAGGATAAGTCGTTAAATCGGGATTTGAAGAACTTTGGTTGCGAAATGGCTAAACATTCTCTGAATACTGACTTAACTCTGTGTTGCAGCAGAACTATTTAATTTCTAGATACCACCCCGGACTTTCTGATTTGCGGCCTCCAGGCCTCGCGCGCCTAATCTGGCCCTTGTCATTCAAGGTCCAATCGATGGAAAACGTCCGCGCCACTTCCCGCCCTGCCCTCTGGCTGATGGTCAGCATCATTCTCGTCGCACTCAACCTGCGCCCCTCCATGGCGGCGGTCGGTCCTTTGCTGTCGGCGATTCGCGGCGATATCCCGCTGAGTTTCAGCCTGGCCTCGCTGCTGACCATGTTGCCGGTGATGGCCATGGGACTGGCGATGTTCTTCGGGCTCAGCGTCAGCCGATGGCTCGGCGCACAGCGCACGGTGGTGGTGTCGCTGCTGATCATTGGCGTGGCGACGGTGTCGCGCCTGTTCCTCGACTCCGCGGCCGAACTGATCCTCAGTGCCGTGCTGGCAGGCATCGGTATTGCCCTGATACAGGCGCTGATGCCCGCGCTGATCAAGTCCCGTTTTGGCGACAACGTCTCTGTGTGCATGGGCCTGTACGTCACGTCGATCATGGGCGGCGCAGCGATAGCCGCGTCCTTCGCGCCGCTGGTGATGATGCGCACGGGTAGCTGGCGGATGGGCCTGGCGATCTGGGCAGTACTGGCGCTGGTCGCACTGCTGGTGTGGCTCGTCCAACGCTCGGGGATGCCGATACGGTCTGCTCAAGCGCAGCGAAATGGGTCGTTCTTCGCCAATTCCCGCGCCTGGTTACTCGCGATCTTCTTTGGCTTGGGTACTGCGTCCTACACCTGTGTACTGGCCTGGCTGGCGCCGTACTACGTGGAAAAAGGCTGGAGCGAACAAAACGCCGGTTTGTTGCTGGGTTTTCTGACGGCCATGGAGGTGTTGTCGGGCCTGCTGACGCCTGCGATCGCCAATCGCAGCCGCGACCGACGTCTGGTGCTGGTGGTGTTGCTGGCACTGATCATGGCCGGTTTCTGCGGGCTGACTCTCAGCCCGCAACACCTGAGTCTGTTGTGGCCGTGCCTGCTGGGGCTGGGCATCGGCGGATTGTTCCCGATGAGCCTGATCGTGTCGCTGGATCACCTGGACCAGCCACAACGTGCGGGCGCCCTGACCGCCTTCGTTCAAGGCATCGGCTACCTGATCGCCGGTCTCTCGCCACTGATTGCCGGGAGGATCCGCGATCAACTCGGCAGTTTCGAATGGGCCTGGTGGTCGCTTACGGGCGTCATGGCGCTGATGCTGCTGATGGTCCTGCGTTTTGACCCACGGCACTACGCCCGTCACATTCACTGATCCGGAGCAGCCACCATGCAACACACCGGTTTCGCCACCGCTCACCTTGGCATGCTGCTCTGGGCACTTTTGATTGCCGCTTCATTTTCCGCGGCGGCGCAGGTCAGCCAGGCCATCGACCCGGTCCTGCTGACCGGTTTGCGCCTGCTGTTTTGCGCCCTGGTGTTTTTGCCGCTGCGGCTATTCAAGGGCGACGCCGCCATGACCCGCAACGGACTGCTCGGCCATGCCGTACTCGGCTTGTTGCTCGCGGTGTATTTCGGCTCATTGTTCGAGGCGCTGCGCTACACCTCTGCCGTCAACACCGGGACCCTGTTCACCCTGGTGCCACTGCTGACCCTGTTTTTCGAAGCGGTGTTGATGCCCGACAGCAGCCTCCGGAAACGCGTCGCTCCAATGCTGCTGGCGGCTGCCGGCGCCGTATTGCTCGTGCTCAAAGGTACGGGGCCGGACGAATTGCCTTCGCTCTATGCGGTGTTGGTGTATGGGATCGGTTGCCTGGCGATGGCGCTCTACTCTCCCTTGAGCCAGCGGCTCAAGGCTGGCAGCCTCAAAGGTCGCGGCCCGGTGGGCATGACCTTCTGGAACATGCTGTTCGGCGCGCTGTTCTTGCTGGCGTTCTGTGGGTTTAGCGGTGGCTGGCGATCGGCGTCCTTGCTGACCCTGAACGACTTCGGTTGGCTGATCTACCTGGCGCTGTTCGCCACACTGGCGACCTTCTGGCTGTTGCATCGGGCCATCGGCGTCATCGCCCCGTCGTCGGTCATTTCCTACATTTACCTGAGCACACTGTTCATCACGCTGTTTCATTGGCTCTGGTTGCGCCAGTCGCCGCTACCGCTGGAGATCATCGGTGCCGTGCTGGTCGGCATCGGCATGCTGGCGCTGTTGATGTCCAGCCGCCGCGCCATGCCTGCAACTGTTCGGACCTGAAAGTCGCCGGCACTGCCTTCCAACTATTAGTGAAACTTCCTACAGGGCATTCTCCTGGCACCATCGTTCCGTTAGGATCTTTCGCACGAGTTTGCGCTCAATCAGCGCAAGGATCACAGCGAGACGAATGGATGCTGAACAGTAACTTGCTTAGAAAACTCGACATGCAGGACCTCATGGTGTTTGTAGCCGTGTATGAACAAAGCAGCGTCACCAGCGTGTCCGAAACACTCTGTGTCAGCCAGTCCACCGTGAGTTACTGCCTGAAAAAGCTGCGCACCGGTTTCGAGGACGAGTTGTTCATCAACACCCGCGCCGGTATGCGACCCACCTGCAAAGCCAGCACCATGTACGCCCATGTGCTGAGAATTCTGGAAAGCATCAACCTGTGTCACGCCGGTGCACCGACGTTCGACCCTAGTTTGCAACCGGTCACCTTCAACATTTGCGCACCGGAATACTTCGAGCAGTTGATCCTGCCGCGCCTGTTGAAACGTTTCGATTTCGCCGATTGGCCGGTGATGGTCAACATGCACAAGTTCGAAACCGACATCCCGGCCGAGGAACTGCGCGACGGCAGTCTCGACCTGGTGATTTGCTTCGGCCCGAATTTTCATCGCAATCACACCGACTTCAAATCCCGGATGCTGCTGGAAGATGATCTGGTCTGTGTCTTCGATAAACGCGCCACACCGCTGGAACCGCGCCTGAGCCTGCAAGCCTTTACCGAACGCCGGCATGTATTTCCGACCCCCTGGACGTCCAGCACCAACATGGTCGACGGCTGGTTGGCGCAGCAGGCGCAAAAACGGCAGATCGTCGCGCGATCCAACAGCTACAGCGCGGCGCTGAAAATGATCACCGGCACCGACTTCATCGTCACCCTGCCCCGACGCATCCAGCAGTTGCTGGCCAGCGAGGCCATCTTCAATCACTGCGAAGCGCCCAACGGTCTGCCGGGGTTCACCCTCGACATGCAGTGGAGTCAAAGTGCCGATGAAGACGGCGCCAATGCCTGGTTGCGCGAGCAGGTGGTGCAGGCCTGCACCGAGCAGGACATGACCTGAGACTCAGTTGTTGATGGCGACTTTGCTGTAGGACTCTCGATCAATGTCGAGGATTTCCACGGCCAACTGGACTTCCACGCCCGTTGGCCACTCACACAGTTCCTGCACCACGGCCAGCAGACTTTCGGACAACTGTTTTTTGATCGCCGGCGAGCGACCACTCAACAAGGCCAGCTTTACATGCACGAACGCCCGCTCAGCCAATGCGGTGCCGACCTTGAACGACTCGACCTTTACCGCGCGACTCTTGATGTCGTATTCGGCAGCAAACTGACCGGAAGCCACCAGCGTATTGTTCAGCCTGATCAGGGCCACATCGGCATTCAGCTCGGGCAGGTTGGCGGTGTATTCCATGTGCAGGTGGGGCATGATGTGGCTCCTTGAGGTTGGCGCAAAGGTCGTACATATATCACAGAGTTGCCCTGCTCACTGAAGCGGCGGCGACTCGAAGCGCTCACTCATGAACGCCTCCAGTCGCGAGCGCAACCAGCGTTCGGCAGGGTCGGTGTCGACGTGGCTGAGCCAGACCATGGACAGGTCCAGGGTCGGGGTCTTGAACGGAAAAGGCTCCGTGAACAGCTGGCCGGACGCCGCCATCGCCTCGGCGGCGTAATCCGGCAGGCTGGCGATCAGATCGGTTCCGGCGAGCAAGGCGGGTAACGAGCTGTATTGCGGCACGGATAAAACCACCTGGCGCGTACGACCAATCTCCGCCAGCCACTCATCGGCGTAACCACTGACATTGGCGGTGTGCGACACCAGCACGTGAGGGCGCGAGCAATATTCATCGAGGGTCAGCGGCGTGTCGGACGCATCGGCACGCAAGATACTGGGCTGGATGTGCCGCAGCAATTTGCGCTTGGCATTGGCCGGGAGACCGCGGGTCTGGCTGATACCAACGGTGATATCGCCGGACGCCAGCAAATCGGGAATCCGCCAGTAATCGACATGCTGCACCACAAACACCACCTTCGGCGCTTCCTGGCGCAGGGCACGCAACAACGGTGGCAGAAGACCAAACTCGACATCGTCCGACAGCCCGATGCGGAAAGTCATGGTGCTGCTGGCGGGGTCGAAGTCATGGGTCAGACTCAAGGCCACCGACAGCGAATCCAGCGCTGGCGACAGGTATTGAATCAACTCCTCGGCCCTGGCGGTCGGCTCCATGCGATGACCGACGCGAATGAACAGCGGATCATTGAACATCGTGCGCAAGCGGTTGAGCGCCGAACTGATGGTTGGCTGCCCGAGAAACAACTTCTCCGCCACCCGGGTGACGTTACGTTCGAGCATCAAGGTTTCGAACACCACCATCAGGTTGATATCCGCCTTGCGTAGTTCGTTGCGATTCATCCACTGCCCCCCAGTCCCCAAATCTGCTGACAGTTTAGGTAGCTGCCGCAAGCGGCGTCTATGCGACTCAAGCAGTCTGCGTTTGATCCGAGCGCAAGGTTGCTTGCAAAGAAGCTGCCCTCATTGAGCAGCTTCACCACCTGAAGATCAGATTTCCTTTATCGGCGTGTGATCGTGAGTCCCCTTGATCAGGCTGATGGCATGCGCGCAATCCGCCTTGTTGACGTACGCCTCGCCGCTGGCAATCGTTTCATGGTTCCCCGCCCTCAAGCGCCACCGCCATTGACCTTTGCCAGTCTGGGGGGTGCCACGGGTTTGCCTGTAAATCTCAAAATACATTGATCGCTCCTTGCGATTGGCTGATGACGGCAGATCAGTGACCTGCGAAACCAGAGTAGATGAGGATTTTTGGCGGTGGGGAGTTTCAGTGTCAGGGAATATTGCGAAGGAAAACCTTGAATGTTCAGAGCGGCAAATGGATTCGGGGGTGGGTAAACAGACTGACTCAGGCAAGTAACTTTTCTCGTGAAACGGTATATCTTTCTTACGCCGGGAGGCGACCGAATCCGACGCAGCAACGCCGCTGACGGTGTTCCTTCCGTAGAATCCAAGCGCGACCAAACACCTGTCTTCGCGTCCGGATTTCCTGGAAATCCGGTCAGTAGAATGCAGGTTTTCTGTTTCATTAAATGGAGTTGTACATGCACTGGGGCATCACGTTTACTCTCATCATTCTGACCACAGCACTAAGTGCATGTACGTCGAACAGTCCCTCCACGGACCCGTCCCTCGTAGGCTCATGGCAAGGAATGCGCGAAGAACACGGCAAATGCCAGTTCCTGTCCTGGAATACGAATTTCGAGCCCAATGGTCGCTTCTCGATCACCTTCTTCCGAGACGCGCAACGGACCCAACCCATTCAAACCGAGCGAGGTTCCTGGTCTGCGGCGAATGGCAAGAATGAAATGAAAACGGACGGTGTCCGGACTCCGGAAATCTATGAGTACAAAATACTGGATGGGAACACCATTCACTACGTAAACACCGTCACAGATCCTACCGCCGACTGCCAAGAGGACTACGCGTTTACGGAACATCGTATTCGCAACTAAGCGTTAACCCCCTCACTCCGCCGAGAACCAAAAAGCCCCGTAGATTTTCATCTACGGGGCTTTTCTATGTAACGTCCAGCCGATTGCAGCAGAGTGAGGGGGACAGTTTCAGTTTTTCCAGTCAGGAGCCGCATCGGTGCGGGAATCCCG
>LNAP01005586.1_pt1 | contig 11121 bp, 11 predicted proteins | sample 602601 | NCBI WGS metagenome assembly LNAP01 (sample SAMN02440304, study PRJNA202911) | soil metagenome | biome: Subtropical and temperate rainforests or woodlands; isolation source: soil samples (1 kg each in a 20% v/v slurry with milli Q water) were... ...
TATCCCGCCGCCAACGCCACGAGCGCCGCGACGGCTCAAGCGGCACGTCTGGCGGCATTGGCCATGGAGCGATACCCCGATTACTGGCCGGAGTCGATCCGAGGCCTACTGACCCATGAGGCGGAATGGACTCCGGCGATGGCCCATAAAGTCCAAGCTGACCAGACGAAAGCCATTCGCCTCGAACAGCTCCGGCGCTACGGGTGGGGCCGTGTCACTCAGCAGATCGAGCAGCGCAGCCACGCCGTTGTCGGTGGGCATAGGGACGGTCGGCGCGATGCTCGGTGGCGCCGTATCGGCGCTTTCCAAGCCTGGCGCTTCGGATGCCGGTGCCTGCGGTGTCGGCGCCCCTTGTTCCTCGTCGGCCTGCACGCGACCCGCGAACGGCGCCGGCCGGTCGGCCGCATCCCAGACCATGGCCGGAGACAGCTTCAGAAAGGTGAAGCTGTGCGACCAGCCGGCATCGCTGGTGACGGTGGCCTTCCAGATCGCCTTGCCGTCCGGTGTGGCCAAGGCGATGCCGTGATCCTGCAGCACGTTGAACACCGCCGTGTTGCTGGCCGGGATGCCATCGATGCCCTGAGACAGCAGATGCGCGCGCAGCTTGTCCGAGACGGTCTTGCTCACCAGCCAGAGCGCGTCCTGGGTCAGCCAGCCATCCGAGGCCTGGGGTTGGTTCAGCTTGAACTCTTCCTTCAGGAGGTAGCGCAGGCCGTCGAGCAGCTTGCGCTGCAGTGCGTGCCGGGGCGCTGCCAGGGCCTTGCTCGGATCGCCGCCGAGTTCCTGGGCGACCGATGCCTGATCCGCCTGCACGACCAGTTCGCCCAGCATGCCGGCGTGCTCGTACTGGCCGGCCAGCACATACAGGAGCGCGGCCCACAGGTCGGGGTAGCCAGCAAGCCAGTCGAAGATGCCGGCATCCAGCAGCCGGGCGTAGAGCAGCCCGGTGGCGGCGCTGTGCAGCCGGTACTCGCGCTCCTTGCGGTAGCGGAAACGGTACGGCCGCCGCAGCTGGCCATGCCAGGGGTGCCAGACCGTGCCGTCCGCGTACTCGACGTGCAGGTCTACCGCAATCTTGCCGATGTCGTGCAGTAGCGCGGCGTAGGCGGTGCCGGCCGTCCAGGCCTCGGCTTGGGCAGCTTGTGCCTCCGGCGTGGTGCCGGCGGGCAGCAGGTGCGACTGCCGCAACTTCAGGGCGTAGGCGACGATCTCGAGGCCGTGGTCCAGCATGCCACCTGGATAGGCGTGGTGATGGGACTCCGAGGCGGGGAACTGCTGAACCAGTTCGGCGTAGCGTTCTAGCGGTGCGAGGTACAGGGTGGCGAACTGGCAGCGCGACAGCGAGGTGCGCTGCCAGATGTGTTCCAGCAGCCGCTGCCGGCGCGGCGTCGCCAGCAGCGATGCGGCCGGCGCCGGCCGCAGCAGCCCTTTGCCAGAATCGGCGGGAGGTGTGGGCGTCGGCGCCGAGCCGGAGGCGGTCGGCACCCGTTTGCGTTGAAACAGCGAGAGCATGGTGAACCCCGGACGGTGGGCCGGTCGGGGGCGCCTTTTGGCCTTTTCGGGTAGGGCCATTCCCCTTGGCCCCATTCCCTTGCCCCTTTCCAACCCTTTGGCCTTTAGCGGAAGCCTTTGGATATAGGGCAACCAGGGCGACCTAGCCACAACCAATGCGGGTCTGGCCCAGGGCGCATTGATACGGGAAGGCTGGCTGTGCCGTCCCTACGATGGAGCCGATTTCATCCGCCCTGACAGAGCACCATGCACACTCACCTTGACGAAGTAAGGAAACTTCCTTACCATCCAGGCATTGCCATCAGGAGTGCCGCCATGCCCGAAATCCATGAAGTCGCGACGCTGACCTCCAAGGGTCAGATCACGCTGCCCAAGTCCATCCGGCAGGTGCTGGGCGTGGACACCGGCGGCAAGGTGGCGTTCGACCTGCGCGGCGGCGAAGTCGTCGTGACCCGCGCCGATGCCGAGCATGAAGACCCTGCCATCGCCGCATTCCTGACCTTGCTGGCCAGCGACATCGAGGCTGGCCGGAACATCCGCGGCCTGCCGGAGGATCTGGCTCGCACGATGCTGGAGCACGCAGGCCACAAGGTTGTCTTGGGCGATGACTTCGATGAGGACGTGGAAATCTGATGCAGCAGCATGGCTGGACGCTGCTGTTTCACGACAACCTGATCGAGCAGTTGACGAAGCTGCGCGCGGCGGTGCTGCGTGCGCAGGAGAACGACCCGAAGGGCTTCGCGTCCAACGCCAACGTCAAGTTCTTCCGGGCCCTGGTCCAGTTGATACAGGACGTGGTGCCGAGCGATCCGGCGCGCGACGAATACCGGCAGGGCAACACCATGGGGCCAGACTACCGCCACTGGCGGCGGGCCAAGCTCGGTCGGCGGTATCGGCTGTTCTTCCGCTACGACTCGAAGGCGAAGGTCATCGTGTACGCCTGGGTCAACGATGAGCAGACCTTGCGATCGGCGGGCAGCAAGTCCGACCCCTACGCGGTGTTCGAGAAGATGCTGGGACGTGGCAACCCACCGGACGATTGGGCCGCGCTTGTGGCAGCGAGCAAAGCCGACTGGCAGGGCGAACGCAAAGGCTGATGCGCCGGATACCTTCATGTTCGGCGTGATTGGATGTAGCACAGAATTTCCACCATGAGTTGAAAATTTACGCAGGATTCAATCAAGCGTGCACAGCACGACCATGAGGTAGCCACCATGAAGACCGCCGCACAAACCACCTTCGCAGAACGCCTCGGCCGAGCGCTGGGCCGGACTTGGCGAGGCTGTGCGCGTCTAGATCGGCGAGCACAGGGCTGGTTGCGTGCGCAGGGCCTGGCGCCTGGCGCTGCTCGGGCTGTGTCGCTGGTCGTCAAACTCGCGGCCTTGGCTGTGCTGCTCTACAGCGCGTTCTGGCTTGCGCTGCTGCTCACTCTGGCGGTAGTCGCTGGTGCGTGGGCAACTCGAAGCCACGAGGAAACCGGCGATGAGGAATGGGCACTTGGTGATCAAGCCAATCACAAGCAAAGCGTGTTCTACGATCCGATCAACTACGACGACGATCCCGACCCTCGCTTTCACGATGATCGGTAGGCACGCAGTTACCTTGCACCGCGGATGACGGTGCCGGTCCCTTTCGCCCCGGCTTGACCCGCGGCTTTGGTGCCTTCGGACAGGCCTTGCAGCGCATTGCCAGCCCGAACACCTACCCAGCCCAGCGCAGTGACCCAAAACCCAGGCAACAGGATGAACATCGTCGCCATCACGAAGTTCAGCAGCATGTCGCCGAAGGCATTATTCAGCCCGATCAGCGGATCGAAGTTGCTGTGCGGCCGGTTTGCACCGAACCCCCAGCCGTAGAGCGCATCGAGGATGGTGGAGTCAAGCCAGCGCGCGAGCTGGAACCAGAAGTCCACGAAGAACAGCGCGAATTGCACACAGCTCACCGCGACCAGCGCCTTCAGCTCGTAGGTGCCGAAGACCAGCACCAGCGGGATGCAGACCACCAGCGCCATCTTGAGCAGCGACAGCACCATCGGCAACGCCTGGCGCACCACGTCCATCGCCGGGAAGAAGCCCAGCGAGCCCGTCGTCATGCCCAGGTCGCCGGCACCGCGCGTCACGATGTTGGGCAGCGTCTTCTCGATCTGCCCGCCGTAGTCGGTGTAGACCGAGCCCTGGTTCATCTTCTGCTGCCGCGGCGAGACCACGGCCCGGATCACCGAGTCGTTCACCTCGGCCTGTGACAGGAAGCCCGCCCAGCGGCCGATGCGCGTCAACAGGTCGGGATCGACCTGGGCCAGCAGGCGCGCACGTAGGCCGCTGTTGCCGTCGGACCACCACTGCCTGCAGGTCGGGTAGCCCCCGCCGCTATCCACCTGGGCCAGCCCCGCGTCGCGCGTCGCGTCGTAGGGCCAGGCCGTGCGGGGCGTGTTGGAGTGGTAGGTGTCGTAGAAACCCGCGTTGTCCAGGAAGTAGCTCGACCCGATCCAGGTCACGTCGTTCATGTCGTCGTCGGAGAGCGTGGGCCGGCTCATGAACAGCTTGGCCCGCGACGGGCCGTAGCAGTCGTGCACGAAGTCGCCCACCTCCTGGGCCAACACCGGGTCGTCGATGCGCGTGGCATCCACGTCCATACGCATCTGCCGCAGGTCCGTGCCGCAGGGGATCGCCGCTACCGCGCCGCCTGTGACCGCCTTCGAGATCGAGTGCATGAAGAACCACCACACCGGCACCAGTGCGCTCTGGTTGTTGAGCGTGGTGTAGGCGTTCGACCAGCCCGTGTCGTTGGGCTGCGGGGCGCTGACCTGGCACTGCGCGGAGCGCGTCGTGTCGAAGCGGATCGTGCTGAGGTCGACCGGGATGAAAGGCACGCCCGCGAACAGGATGACGACGATCGCCACCCACACGCGGTTCTCGATGCGCATCGAGGACAGCACGCCCTTGTTGCCCTCGTCGGCGCCTTCGGCCCGTGCGCGCAGCCATTCCTGAACGACGATCACCACGAAGGGCAGCGCGAAGACGCCGCTGGCCACGAGGATGTTCCAGATCCCGTTGTTGACGATCCACCCAACGAGTGTCAGGTAATACTCCAGGTAGTCGGTCGTGTAGAGGGTCATGGCGTGTTCCTCGCCTCAGTCGTTCAGCCGCTGCGCAGCAGTTGGCCGCCTTCGAGCAGTACGAGGGTGACGATGGCCGCGATCTCGACGCGCAGCTGATGCGCCTCGGCTGAAGGCTCGCGCTCGCGCAGGCGCCGACGCATCCAACACCAGCCGTAGGCCGTCGCGACGTAAACCAGCAGCCGCCACACCAGGAAGTGGGCCGAGTGCTCGCGCAGCCACCGCTCCCAGCCGTCGATGCTGCCGACGACGTGCAGGCCGACGACGTTGACGCCCGCCGCGATGCCGGCGACCGCCAGTACCCACAGCAGCGCGAGGGCCACGCGCCGGTTGAACAACCAGGCGGGCCGCAGCCAGGTCCAGGCTCGCGCAGCCATCAGTTGTTCCTCGGCTTCTGCACTTCCTTGAGCCGGTCGCGCGTGGTGTCGCCCTCGAAGATGCCGCGCGAGCCGGCGGCCCGGGTGCCGTGCCGCTGCACGATCGCCAACGCCGAATTGCCGGCCAGCGTGCGCCGCAGCTCCAGCTCGGTCTTGAGGTTGTTGATCTCCTGCTCCAGCGCGGTGTTCTCCTGGTCGACCGCCTTCACGGCCAGTTCGTTGGCGGCGACGTTCGGCTCCTTCTTGCCGGTCAGCAGCGTGCGCTGCAACAGCAGGGCCTTCTCCAGCACGCTCGACAGCGCAGCCTCGGACGCCAGGCGCTTGCCGAGCAGATCCTGGTCGGGCTCGTCGCGCAGCGCCTCGATCACGCCGCGGGTGATCGGCAGCGAATTGCTGCCAGCGGCTTCGAGGTTCGCCACCGTCATCGGCGTCGAGCCGGTCACGAGACCCTGCAACGCCTGCAGCTTGGTTTCGTACTCTTCCTGGATCACCGGCGTCAGGCCGACGCCGGGCGTCGTCTGCGTCTTGGTGCAGGTCTCGCAGGTGCGCTGCTCGCGCTCGCCGAGCACGCGCGTGGCGAAGTCCGCGGCGGCCTGCGGCGAGGACCAGGTTTGGCAGGTCAGCCGGTTGCCGCACGAAGCGCGCGGAATCGACGAGGTGTCCGTGACGCCGCGGCTGTTGAGCAGGTTGTAGCCGGTACGGGTCACGTCGCCGACCACCTTGATCGAGCCCTGGCCCGAACCGCCCGCGTTGCTGCCGCCGACCCAGGGCACGCCGTTGTTGCCCTTGTTCGATTCGGCTTGCTCCACGGCGGAGACCGCATCGGTGCTGCTCACCGCGTCGCGCAGCGCGAAGCCCTCGGCGAGCTGGTCCCAGCCCGCCTGGCCGCCGGCCATGTCCGCCATCCGGTTGGCCATCGCCTTGCAGGTCAGCTTGCTGCGATCGAAGTCGAGCCGCGCTTGCAGCACGCCGTTGGTCAACAGGTTGTAGAGGCCCGGATCGGCGCGCTGGATGATCAGCGCCGGCAGCGAGGCGACGGCACTGGTCGCGCTCTGGATCACGTTGCTCATGATCTGCTGGAAGCCGTTGGTGATGCCGTTCAACTGGTTCTGCAACGTCGTCGTGATGCTCATGTCGCCGCAGATGAGGTTGCTGTTCCAGCCGATGCCCACGCCGATGCTCTGCATGTTCCCGGCGCCACCCATGGACACGGCCCGGCCGCCGCCGATGCTGTAGAGCACGTCGTCACCGATGACGCTCCCGCTCACGCCGACGCCGGTCGGGTTGATGCGGGTCTGCGCCCACGCGACGCCGGCCGCGGCGGTGATTGCACAGGCGAACGCGATGCTCAGCGTGTAGGGCTTGGCGCGTTGCGCGAGACGGAAGAAAGACGTTTTCATGGGCGCACCTCAGTTGAAATCGACGCTGCCGAGGAAGACCTGGCCGCGGCGCTGGCAGCAGGCATAGGGCCGCCACAGCGCCCAGGCGTAATCGCCCTGCTGGGCCTGGGTGAGGCTTCCGCTGTGCGGGAAGACCACGCAACTGTTGGAGAGCGTGGGCGTGAGCGGCTGCCACTTGCCCGTCGAAGCGTCGGTCTCCATCAGCGCGCCGGCCGGCCAGTAGCCGTCGCGGGCACTGGCGAGCAGCGGCTGGTACACGTGGATCTGGTTGCGCCGCGTCACGACGTCGCCCGCGCGCTGCGCGACCACGGCGCCGCTCTTGTGGTCATCGGTCTGGTGCAGGAAGCCCCCGCGGGCGTACACGTTGCCCCACAAGTTCAGGCCTGTGCGCGTGCCGATCTCGCGCCGGCCTGGAATGAGCGCTTCGGGGTAGAAGGCTTCCGGGATGTTGTAGCGCCAGGCGATGGTGTCCAGCGTGCTGAGCAGATACGGCATGAAGGCCGTGCCAGCGCCCTCGCACGAATAGCCGAAGGAACTCGCGAACTGGCTGAACACGTAACCGCCGGGGTGGCCGATGACATCGGCGTTCTTGAACTTGGCGAGGTTGTTCTCGTTGTCGTGGTTCGTCGTGCCATCGCCGCCAGCCTGCGCAGTTGGGTTCGGTGTGCTCATCGCGCGCACCTCGACCCAGGGGTTCTCGCCGGTGTTGCTGTAGCTCGATACCACCGCGTCCGGCACGTAGTGCCGCACCTTCACCGACGTGCGCACGGTGCAGCCCGTCCAGGTGCAGAAGAGCCAGTAGCAGATGCCGACGACGCGGTACTCGATGCAGTCCGGCGACAGGGCCGAGGACACGATGGTGGCGGTGTTCAGGGCGAAGCTCGACGCCGCGCCGCCCAGTAGCACCGTGGCGATGGCGAGGCGAGCCCGGCGCGACGATGCCGACAGCAGGCGCTTCATGGCTGTGTCCTCCGATGGGCTTCGATGCGGGCCATGGCGCGCGCCACGTCGGGCTCGCCGTAGACCACGTAGCGGTGGTCGACCACCACCGCGGGCACCTTGGCGATGCCCAGGCCCCAGGCATCGGCAACAACCTGGTAAGCGCTGCCGATGCGCCGCTGCAGCGCCTGGCCGCCATCGCGCAGGCGCTGCTGCACGAGCGAGGCCGCGCGGCCGGGGTCGTTGGGCAGGCCCGCAGCTAGTTCGGCCTCGATGCGCTCGGGCAAGTCCAGCTCGATCACGCGCGAGCCGGCAGCGGACTGCACGGGGTGGCGGCTATCGGTCACGACCAGTACGTCGGCGGCAGATGCGGCCTGGCCGAGCAGGCTCAGCAGCAGCCCTCCCGCGCATGCGATGCGCGTGGCCCGCAGCCGCGGGAGGGAATTGAACAAGGGAGCCGTCATGGCGGGCATCCTGGGAATGAGAGCAAGGCCCCTAGTCGAACGCCGAAGGCATGCCCGCTGCGACAAGGAATGCGCACCGCGCACACCCCGCTTTGGCTGTACGCAGGCTGGCGGAAGAACAAGCGGGAGCCGCGCCTCCCGCGGACATCAAGCCGCCGCCTGCACGACCCGGCGGGCATGGGCCTGCCAGAACGGATCGACCAGCCGCCCAGCGAGCACGCGGGCTCAGGCCTTCGGTCGTGCTGTAGTTGTCTCAGCCGGCCTCATAGGACGCCTGGCCGCGCAGTTCATCGACCTGCTGGGCGACACCGGCACCTCCTCGTCCAATGCGATGGGCTCGGACCAGCGAACGCCGGAGCCCCATGCCTGCCCGGTGAGGACTAGGCGATCCAGCGAATCGCCCACGAGGATCGCGGACTGCGTCCGATGCGGTGTGGCCTGAGAAGCGATTGGCTATGCTTCAAGCTGCCCCAACTAAGCATGAGCTTTCAGCCAGTCGGCCGACGAGCCGTTGGCGGAAGGCTGGCGGCTTCGCGGTTGGGACTTCAGCCGTCAAACCGCGAAACGTGCTTTCCCAATACAAACAACAAGATCTTTGTGAGGAACGAAATCCAACAACTCGCCCGCAAGATGGCGGCCACCGACATCCTGCAAACGATGTCTTCCCCGGAGAAGTCGGAGCAACTCCTGGCGCAGCTCCGGTCACTGCCCGATAGTGCCTTGAACGCCATGGCAGCGCTGGATGGCGTGCCAGAGGAGCAGTACCCCATCTTCCGGGCGCACATCCGCGGCGAGAACAACCCTTTTCTGGAAGAGATGAGCGCCGTGGACGGCAAGCTCCAAGGTGGAGACGTTATTCTCATGACCGGCAAGTCCCCGCGCTCGAAGGCCCTGGCCCTCTCGCAAAAGCCGTTCTACGGCTACGCTAGGTCGAGCCACGTCGCCCTGGTGCACGCCGACCTCATCTGCATCGACGCCATCCCCGGCGCAGGGGTTTCAAACCGCCTGGTGCACGACGTGCTGTCTGATGTAGAGGACGACTGGCGTGTGATCCGGTTCGAGGGCGTCGAGGACAAGCACGCCGATACGCTCCGGCGAGCCGCCAGCTTCTACCTGGCCCAGCCGTACAAGATCAAGCCCAGCTGGAAGTCGGGTAAGGACTTCGCCTACTGTTCGGAGCTCGTGCGCAAAGTCTTCCGCGACAGTGAGTTGACCGGCACCGGGATCAACAACAGCCCCATCGTGGCGCCGGCCCATTTCGACCAGCTCGCTGACCAGCTCACCCGGTGGAAGGACGTGACCGCTGATGCTCAGGCCTACGTGGCGGTCTGCAGGAAGTATCCAGCCATGGTCAAGATCATGACCAGGATTTTCATCGAAGGCCTCAAGCTCAATCGGGCACGGTTCGACGATCGTAAGAATGCCCTGAAGCAGGCGCAGCTGACCTTGTCCAAGAAATTGATCACGAAGGAGCAATATCTGGAGCTGGTCAAGTCCGTCAAGAGGATTGAGGACTCCATGCACCACCAGTTCTGGGACACAGGCCGGCCGCTGAAGCCCACGGCCGAACGTGGGCCTGCGGCAGCCACCTGAGCAGACGGATTCACCGTCGAGGCGTCGGGAGGACGCCCGTTTTGATCAAGTCCGGGTGCTGCGCCGCCATCGCGGCGCCTGTTCGCGTCGGGGGGCGATACGGACGGGGCCGCGTGCGTGGCCTTGAAGATCGCGGCTACCTTGACATATCGCCGACAGGAGCGGCAGGCATTTCCTTCGCGGTGGCCTCGGCGGTGGTGCCTGCCGTCAGCAGGTCGATCGCCGACAGCAGGGCATCGCCTTCGACGGGACCATGCAGCAGCAGCGCCTTGCCGGACTCGCGGTCCTGCAGGCGCAGCGTTGGCGTGGCCTGGACACCGTACTGCGCCGCGTCCGACGACTGCGCGCGGACCACGGCGTCAGGCCGGGTGCTGCCGAGGCACTGCTGTACAGCGGGCGTGAGGCCGGGATAGTGCAGCCCCTCGGGCAGGCCCTGGCCGTCGCCGCGCGTGTGGGCATAGACCCACTCCACGGCCTGCCAGAACGCGGCATGGCCGCCGGCCTCACCCGCACATTCGACCAGGCGCGCGCCCGTGGTGGCGGCCGGTTCGTGCGCCGCCAGCGGGAAGTGCTGCCACTGCCAGCGCGCGTCGGGATGCGCGTCGATCCAGGCCTTGAGCAAGGGGAAGTACATTCGGCAGTACGGACACTCCAGGTCCGCGTACTCGATGACCGTGACGCGGGCATCCGGGCGGCCGTAGAACCAAGGAGGCCCGGAAGGTGGCTCATTCGCCGCGCTGGGCAACGGCTCCAAGGGCGGCGTCGGCGATGGTTGCATCCATGGCCAAACGGACCAAGCCAGCACACCGACCAGCACGACCACCGCCAGCGGCCAGAGCCGGCGCCAACTGCGGCGGGTAGCCCGACGATAGACCTCGATCTCGAAGGGCGGATGCGGACGTTTTGGAGTCATGGTGCGTTGTTGTTGTCAGGGTGAGGGTGGCAGAACCAGCGTCAGCGGTTCGATGCCCCGCGCACGGTCGATTTTCTCAGCGACCTTGAACGCGGCGTCGAGTTCGGCGATGCCGTGTTGTTGCATCAGCTGGAAGCGCTCGGCCTTCTCCTCCGGCTCAGTCATCGCCATCGCCAGGTACAGACTCGGCGGCACCGCACGGAACAGCACCTCCATCGACTTGCTGAGGATCACGCCCTCGCTGAACTTGCCGGCTTCCTTGCGTGCGGACAGCATCAGCGCCTTCTGCGCCGGGTTCAGCTCCCGGAAACGCGCGATCTTTTCGACTTCATCGGGCGGCATGGACAGGCAGATCCACCATTCGATCATCGACAGCATGGGCTCGGCGGCCTTGGGCAGGTCGTCGATGTTCTGCGTCGCCAGCCAGTACCAGGCGCCGAGCTTGCGCCACATCTTCGTGATCTTCACGACGTAGGGCGCGAGCAGCGGGTTCTTCGTGATGATGTGGCCTTCGTCCGTCACGTTGATGATCGGCCGGCCCAGGAACTGGTCGCGCTCGGCGATGTTGTTCACCGTGTTGATGAGGCTGATGTACGCGATCGAGAGCTGCGCGTTGTAGCCCTCGCGCGCGAAGGTGGCGAGGTCCACGATGGTGATGTCGGCCTCGGGCCAGGGCGTGCCGGGCCGGTCGAACATCTCGCCGTCCACGCCCTGGCAGAACATATCCATCGCGTCAGCCATCTCCAGCAGCCGCGCGCGCCGCACCTCGGGCAGCGAGGTGTCGCGGGCGCGCTCGCGCAGCGCGTCG
>LNAP01005587.1_pt1 | contig 11120 bp, 9 predicted proteins | sample 602601 | NCBI WGS metagenome assembly LNAP01 (sample SAMN02440304, study PRJNA202911) | soil metagenome | biome: Subtropical and temperate rainforests or woodlands; isolation source: soil samples (1 kg each in a 20% v/v slurry with milli Q water) were... ...
GGTTTGCCAAGCCTTGGCCCTAGAAAACCCTGACCTCAAGGTAACATTCGGTGTTGGACGTCTTGAAGATGTAGTTGCTGCCCTAGAACCGGGGCAATACGACCTTGTGTTGGGTTTAAGCGTATTGCACCACGTGGTTCACGAACACGGAGTTGCACAGGTTCAGCAATGGCTGAGTCATCTGGCTGAGGTCAGCAAGGCGACAGTACTGGAGCTGGCTCTGAAGACAGAACCATTGTACTGGGGGCCGTCCCAACCCGAGGATCACCTTGAGTTGTTGCAGGGCTATGCTTTCATTAATGAGCTAGGACTTTTCGGGACGCATTTGTCAGGCATTGAAAGGCCGTTATTGGTCGCCAGCAATCTGTATTGGTTGTCAGGCACCGAGGCTCAACCTTTCGAGCGCTGGTCAACCGAAGCTCACAGTCTGGCCAAGGGAACCCACCAAGGCAGTCGGCGGTACTTCTGGGCAGAGAACACGTTCGCTAAGGTGGTTCGTTTCAACGGTGAGCGTGGGGCTTTTAACCGCAGCGAGTTCGATCGTGAGCTAGCCTTACTGTCTAATCCACCCGTTGGCTTGAGTACTCCAAAGCTGCTTTCGCATAGCCAAGGAGCAAATGAGGGGTTGTTAGTCATGGAGCGCCTGCAAGGGCGTTTGTTGCTGGAATTTATCCAGGAAGGTAGAGTTTTCAATAGCCAGACGTTGCTAATAGAGGTACTGCAGCAGTTGGTTGCCCTAGAGGCGGCGGGCCTGTATCACCACGACGTTCGTACCTGGAACCTGATGGTGCTCGACAGTGGTGAAATACGACTTATCGATTACGGCAGCATTGGCTTTGAAGCCAAAGACTGCGTCTGGCCGCACAATATCTTCCTTGCTTTCATGATCTTCGTTCACGAGCTTACGTCTGGTCGGGTCGACGATCCATCGTCTCTGCGTGCGGTCTCAATAAGCCCTTTCAATCTCCCAGAGCCTTTGCGTAGCTGGCTAGTTAGCCTATGGCAAAAACCTGTTTCAGATTGGACTTTCAAAATGATGCTTGACGCGCTGTTTCAGGCTCAGGCTGACGATACAAGTACAGCTGCGGTATTTGCCGCTGACTTGTGCGGGCAGGCTCTGGAGCAGGTAGTTCAGGCGCAAAAGCTTCACATTGCTTATCTGGAAGAGCGAATCAATGCCGGGAACAATTACTGGTTGCAGTCCGACGACAAGATCCGACGTCTAGAAGAGTGGTCTGTGCAGCTCACTGAGCGACTCCACCATCTGGCCGACGGACTCCATCAGTCGGATCTACGTGTGCAGCAAAAGGAGAACGAGTTGGCGGGGCTTTATATGAGCTCTTCTTGGCGCGTGACCTCAGCGTTGCGTTGGGCCAGTCGCAAGGTAGGCCAGTGGCGGGGCAAATAATAGATCCCTATCCGAGGATGACGGTATAAACGTATTTTTGCTTAGTGGGTTGGGTGATGCGGACAGTTTTTTTTCGTTATGTCAGTGTTGGGCTTGTTAATACCGTGATCCATTGGGGCATTTTCGCCGCAGTGTTTTACCTCTTGGGCGCCAATCAGGCAGTGAGCAATTTCCTAGGCTTTGCTGCGGCTGTGACTTTTAGTTTCTTTGCCAATGCGCGATTCACCTTTGATGCCGATGCCACGGCCGGTCGCTACGTAATTTATGTCGCTTTTATGGGTGCGCTCGCCGTCATTTTTGGCTTCTTGGCAGAGTTCTGGATGCTTCCCCCCATTGTGACCCTAATACTGTTTTCTGCCGTCAGCCTGGTGTGTGGCTTCGCCTATGCAAGGCTCGTCGTTTTTACCAAAGGAGATGAAAGTTGAAAGGTGAGGGCGAGTTGCATCCTAGTCTTTGGCAGCGTTGGTTCAGCATGAACCGGTTAGTGATTTATGTAATATTCTTAACAGCTATAACTGCGGCTATCGTTGTGTATGGACGCGGACAAGACTTGAACTGGGATCTGTTAAACTATCATTTTTACACAGGATACGCCCTCTTGAACGGACGTTATGTTCAGGATGTAGCGGCTGCAGGGCTGCAGTCATTCCTACATCCTGCGACAAATGTGTTCGCGTACGTAACTCTGCGTTACCTACCGTTTCCGTTCAGCGCCTGGAGTATCTTGCTGGTCCAGCTAACGAGTCTACCTGCTGTTGCACTAATTGCCCGGGAAGTAGGGAAAGGGCTTGGTTATCGCCATGCGTCGTTGTCACAAGTGCTAGCTGTGCTACTTTGCTTGTTTTCCCCACTGTGGTGGAGTGAGCTCGGAACGACATTTTTCTCCTCGTGGATTGCGCCTGCTATTTTATGGGGAAGCTATATTTTGGTGCGTAGCTTTTCCTCATCGAAGGTTTCTTGCAAAAGCCTTTTTTTTGCAGGCGCGCTGCTCGGTTTTGCCACGGGCCTGAAGCTCACGAATGCGCCCTTTGCGGTGGCTTCGTTTTGCGTGCTGCTTCTGCTTTATGATGGTGATGTTCAGCTTTTCGTACGTAGATTTCTATTCTTTGTTGTGGGCGGTATTTTCGGCTTTGGGCTGACTGCTTGGTGGTATGGATATCTTTGGCTCGAGTGGAAAAGTCCGCTATTTCCCCTCTATAATGCCATCTTCGCCTCTCCGTACTACGATCTCGAAAGTTACCGCGATATTCGCTGGAAGTTTTTTTCTTTTGATGAGTTTTGGAATTACCTCTATCAGTCGGCCGTAGGGACGATAAAGACATCGGAAATTGCGTTCGCTGATATTCGTATACTGTTGATCAGCGCTCTGGTGCCAATCTCGTTACTGGTTACCTTGCTGCGTAGGCCTGTGGCCAAGCAGGGTAAATCAGCTACTGCTGTACTCGTATATGTCGGAGTCAGTTTCTTCCTGTGGGCGGCGCTGTTTGCTTATCAACGTTATCTGATACCGGTTGAGCTGCTGCTGGGCCTTGTAGCCTGGATTTTGGTCTCTCGTATCGTTACGCGCGAGTCACTCAGGGTCCTAGCTCTGCTGTTGTTGATAGGGCTTTCAGCAGCGTTTCTGAAGGTGCCGGACTGGGGCCATGGAAAAGTTGATCTTGGTGCTCATAAACCATTTTCACTGGTAGTGCCGGAGAATCTAGCTTCTACGCCTGCACGCTATTTGGTAGTAGGGGCGCCTGTCTCTTATCTGCTGCCTTATTTGCACGCCGGTAGCATTTTCTATGGGCTTAACTTTTCTGATCAGAGCAAAGCTCTGATTGCACAAAGGCTGCACGCAGCTTCGCCTTTGCCGATACGTATTTTGGCAGAAGATCGCTATCTTCCCTCAGTCTGGAAGCGACTTGAAATGTTCGGTTTTAGCCCTGATACCCATTCATTAGACTGCTCATATCTGATGACGTCCGTAGGCCGTTATTCGGCATGCGAGGTGATTCTTGGCAAACATACGCTTGCCGCTAGCGGACTCATTGTCAATGCGGCTTTTGCCGAGGCAGATATTGGGCAAAAAAAGGGAGTACTTTGGGAGCGCGGTTTCAGTTTCCCTGAGTTTTGGGGGCGCTGGAGCGATGGAGATACAGCCGAAATTGGCTTCCAAGCTTGCCTGCCACAGGGTGCCATACGCGTCTTGGTAACGGCCCAAGCCTTCGGTGCGAACATTGGGCAACCTGTGCGGTTTACGCTAGGTTCGCAAGATAGGGTGGCCACTTTTGATAAATCCTTTAGTCAGACCTCGCTAAATTTCGTCAACCAGCAGGATTGTGCTGATAGATTAACCATACATATTCCGGCGGCAGCTCCGAGTGGGGGGCAGGGGTCAGGTTCGGACTCCAGAAGCCTGGGGTTGGGATTCACCCGGATAGAAATAATTAAGGAATGACATGAGCCGTATTGCAATAGTTCTGCCTGCCTATAACGAAGAGCTGACCGTTGCGGCAACAATGGAAGATTTTCACAAGGAATTACCGACAGCTTCCATTTGGGTAGTCAACAATCGGTCGACCGATGCGACAGAGCATCTGGCCAAAAGTACCTTTGCGCGTCTTGGCTGCCAAGGAGGCGTTATCAATGAATCTCGCCCGGGTAAAGGTAATGCTGTCAGGCGTGCCCTCTTGGATATTGACGCTGATGTCTATATTTTGGCTGATGCTGACCTCACGTATCCGGCGTCTGATGTGCATGCCTTACTCAAGCCGGTCCTGGCTGGCGACGCTGATATGGTCGTGGGCGATCGACACAGTCAGGGCCAGTATGCGGTTGAAAATAAGCGCGCTTTACATGGCTTTGGCAACCGACTGGTACGAGACCTTGTGAACTGGTTGTTCAGTGCAAAACTTGCCGACATCATGAGTGGTTACCGCGTATTCAATAGGCGTTTTGTTAAAAGCTACCCGATTCTCGTGGAAGGTTTTGAAATTGAGACTGACATGACACTGCATGCCTTAGACAAGCGTTTTCGGATTGTCGAAGTTGCATCAGATTATCGGGACCGCCCTGATGGAAGTTTTTCAAAACTCAATACGGTTAAGGATGGCGTCCGGGTGTTGAGTACGATATGGAATATTCTTCGCTACTATCGTCCATTTCTATTTTTTGGAGGCTGTGCATTTCTGTTTGCGATGCTGGGTTTGCTAGCAGCTATCCCGGTTGCTGACGACTGGATAAGGGAGCAATACGTACATCACGTCCCCCTAGCCATCCTGGCGACTGGACTGGAGCTAGTTGCAGTTGTAATGGTGTCAATCGGACTCATATTGGACTCTATCACACAGCAAGACAGGCGGCGTTTCGAGCTTGAGCTGCTGAGAATGAATCACCCTGGTGTAGAGCAGATTGACTAAAATGCAGTGCCGGTGAGCATCTACTCACCAGCATATTATCCTGGCCTAAGTGTCAGCTCCCAATCGTCTTATAAATTGCTGCCGTCTCTCTAGCGCACTTTCCCCACGAAAAATCTTGCGCACGGATTAGTCCTGCAGTTGAAAGACTGATTCTGACGGCGTCATTTTCTAGAATATGACAAATCTGTTCTGTCAGCTGCTCTGCATTTCCGGCCTGTATATGCAATGCATGTTCACCGGTTACTTCGGACATTGACGTATCTGCGGTACAAATGATGGGTATGCCACAGCTCATCGCTTCTAGAACTGGCAAGCCAAACCCTTCGTAATGTGACGGATAAACAAATACTGTGGCACCGGCATATAGAGCTGGAAGGTCTGCGGCGGGGACGAAACTAAGATGCTTTAACTCGTCTTTGTTTCTCAAAGTATCTATCCGATCCTGCAGGTTCTTGTTACCCCAGCCCGGGGCGCCTGCCAAGACGAGAGGAAAAGCGTTCTTCAAATGCGGAGGCAGATTAGCCCATGACTCCAGTAGTGTATCTACTCCTTTACGAGGCTCCAAAGTGCCGACAAAGAGTAGATATTGACCATGTTTCAAGCCATATCGAGTCAACGTTTCGGCGGTCTGTATTGCATTTTGAGGGACATAGCATGATGCTGCACCCAAGTGAATGGTGCGCACTTTGTTCTCATCCACTTCGTACAGTTCGATTAGTTCTCTACGGACTTGTTCAGAATCTGTGATTAGCATATCTGCACGTGCCAAGCTTTGAGGCAGTTTACTGCTCAGCCATGCGACACGCTTCGCGGGATGATACTGTGGAAAACTGACAAAGGACAGGTCGTGAATGGTCGCGACGGCGGGGCCTTTATGTTGCTTGAGGATGAAGTTAGGCTCGTGATAGACAAAGTCTTTATACTGGCTGGATTTAAGACGTAATAGACTGTTTCGCAAGGCTTCACGGGCTCGGTACGCCAGTATCGAGCCGCGTAAAATTTTGTTTATACGGTCTGCTGTCTTCCTTGGTGTGCAGGATGGATAAGCGTGCTCGCTCTGGCCTATCGCCTTAGATGCTGTCGTAAACCTATGACCGCTAAAACATTCAATAGCCTCAAAGTTATAATTGGCGTCAAACTGTTTTAACAGGTTTAAAGTATAGGTGCCGATGCCAGTAATTGGAGGTAGCAACGACTCTGTATTAATCAATAACTTCATTTAACGTTATTTACCTGAGCGCGCCAGTAATCCAATAGCTTCGCAAGGGTTTCTCGCAAGTCAATGCTAGGTTCCCAGCCGATGGTATGTTTGATAGCCGCGTTGTTTCCGAATGCGCTGGGTATGTCGGAAGGGCGCATACGTGCAGGATCTTCGATGATCTCAATTGACTTTGAACTGAGGTCCAGTAACGCATCAAGCATCGTCTGTATTTTGAGCGGTTTGCCGCTACATATATTCATGCAGCGCGGATAGGTTGCTGCCTGATCAGACAGCTGCATTAATGAGACGTAAGCATCACACACGTCTTGAACATCAAGAAAATCTCGCTCGGCCAACAAATTGCCAACCTTCACTACCGGTAATTGTTGGCCGGCTTCGATCAGGGCAATTTGACGGGCGAATGCAGCCGTGACAAAGTCTGCCGATTGTTGCGCTCCGATATGGTTGAATGGCCGGACGATCACGCCTGGATGCCCTTGGCGGAAATATTCGTTAAATGCGGCCTCCGCTGCGAGCTTGCTGGCCGCATAAGGATTGAGCGGCTGACACTGGCTGTTTTCATCTAGAGCAATGCCTTTTTTGAAACTTGCACCATAAACTTCGGATGAGCTGACAAACAATACAAATGCTTTGGGCGCGTGGTACTGCAAGGCTTGCAGCAGATTTACACTGCCCATGACGTTGGTTTGCCATGTAAGCAAGGGTTCTTTGAAACTGGTCGGCACATGAGTAATGGCAGCCAGATGCACGACATGAGTCGGCGCAGCCTCGGCGATGGCCCGCTCCACGCCTTGGGCGTCGCGGATATCGCACTGCAGGGTCTGGTTTGCATGCTTGGGCAATGGGGATTTTGTTCCTACCAGTGCTATTACGTAATGCCCGGCCTCTTGCAGGATCTTGCACAAAATCTGCCCAACGAAACCGTTGGCGCCTGTGATGAGAATGCGTTGCATGGTCGCAGCTTCCTTAAGTACATTGGCGCAAGCGGGCGAGTTTAACAGGCGCCGTCGTTGCAGCCGAATGCTGATACGACCGCATAGTGCCCGTGTAATCGGTCAGACCGCGAAGCTCAATCTACAGGTACAAAAAATAGCGCTCGAATCATCCGTAACTATATTTTCATCTGACAGTTGACGGTCCTGTTGCCGGGAATCATTGTGGCATTTCAATATCACTCTCCCGACGTTTCACCGAGACCTCTATGAAAAGAATTCTTGCCGCTGCTGGCCTCTCGCTTTTTGCTGCTCATGCTGTCGCCGCGACAATCAACATTGAAAACAAATCGTCGTGGGAAATCCATGAAATTTATTTCGCACCTTCGAGCCAGGACGATTGGGGCGATGATCACTTGGGTAAGAAAGTGCTCAAGCCAGGGATGACATTGACGTTGACCGGTGTAACCGCTGGCAAGTGGGATGTCCGTCTGGTCGATGAAGACGAAGACGAGTGCATTGTAAAAAATCAACAGATCAGCGCATCGGAAAAATTCTCGATCGATGATGACGACTTGCTCGGCTGCCAGGCAGCAACCGAAGAGTAAGCCGCTGGAGCGCGCAGCTTAGGCTGCGCGCTCATGAACGTGCCTAGACCAGCCAGACACCGTTGTTCAGGTCGGCGGCCGTGTTGTTGATGTTTTCATGGCTTTCGGAAAACGAGACCAGCAACTGGGCGGACGTCGTGCCATGGTTCATGGCATCACTCCAGAACGCCAGCCCGGCAGCATCAGCCGGACGATGCAGGACGTGTTGGTAGTAGCTGTTGACCAGTGACGTCGGGTCAGTGCCTGGGTTAAGCGTCTGGAATTCCTCGCTGGACACGAAACCCTGAGCCACCTGAGTTGCGCTGGCGCCCGAATCAAGCGCTCCCGTCCAGAATTTCAAACCTGTCGCATCCGGCTTGCGATCAAACGCTGCCTGGTAAAGACGATACGCAGATCCGGTGTTTTCACCGGCCTTCACGTCCAGTGCCAGCACCGAACCGTCGCTCATGCCCACACGCTCAACGTTGGTCAAAGTATCGACTTTGCCGTTGGCTTTGACGGTGAAACTTGAGCCGTTATTGGTCACGCTGACGTTGCTCTTGGTGCCCGCGTAATAAACAGTATCCACACCACTGCCGCCATCGATTGTGTCGTTGCCGCCGGCACTTTTTATCAGGTCGCTGCCCGAGGATCCGATAACCGTATCGTTGCCTTTGAGCACTTCATTGAGTGCGCCATTGAAGTCGAAATTGTCGATATAGCGTTCGACGGTCATCGCGTCGACGTTCAAACCGGTAATCGCGTAATAAAGACCGTTCTGATAGGCGATGGTAGAGGTTAGCGTGCCACCGCTAAGCCAGTCGGCACTGAACTGGAAGTTGCCCAGGTAATCCTGGGTTTTAACGCCATCGGTGACCCGTATCTGGGCTGAATTGACGATGGTGAACTCGCCATCCCATGCCTGAAGCGTGTTCATGTTGATGGGTTGATAGAGTTTCAAAGTGGCCATTTATTCTTCCCTAAATATTGAGCGGCATCGCAAGGAACAGCCTTGCGATACCGGGTCAGCGCAAGCGGATCAGACCAGCCAGACGCCATTGTTCAGGTCGGCGGCCGTGTTGTTGATGTTTTCCTGGCTTTCGGAAAACGAGACCAGCAACTGGGCGGAAGTAGTGCCGTGGTTCATGGCATCGCTCCAGAACGCCAGCCCGGCAGCATCAGCCGGACGGTGCAGAACGTGTTGGTAGTAGCTGTTGACCAGCGACGTTGGGTCAGTGCCTGGGTTAAGCGTCTGGAATTCCTTGCTGGACACGAAACCCTGAGCCACCTGGGTCGCGCTGGCGCCGGAATCAAGCGCTCCTGTCCAGAATTTCAAGCCTGCCGCATCCGGCTTGCGATCAAACGCCGCCTGATACAGGCGATACGCAGAACCGGTGTTCTCACCGGCCTTCACGTCCAGGGCCAGCACCGAACCGTCGCCCATGCCCACACGTTCAACATTGGTCAAGGTGTCGACCTTGCTGTTGGCCTTAACGGTGAAACTTGAGCCGTTATTTACCACACTGACGTTGCTTTTGGTGCCCGCGTAAAAAACGGTATCCACGCCACCGCGACTATCAATGTTGTCGTTGCCGGCGCCCGTGGCAAACCCGTCGTTGCCGTACGAGCCGATGATGGTGTCATCGCCGTCGAACAGTTTTTCTGTAATCGATATACGGCCGGCCAACATTTGTTGGACGTTGATATTGATCCCGGAAACGCTAAGGACCGGCGCGCCGGATTCGGACCAGGTCATACTGGTCAGATTGCCGGCCAGGCCGGTGACGGTGTTCGAGACAAAGATGCCTTTGGCATCTACCGTGTGCACGCCATCGGTGAGTTGGAATTGGGTAACGCTGCTGCTTGAAACCGCGAGATTGTTCCAGGCGTTGATGTCGTAGCTGCTGGCAGGACGAGAATAAGTAATGTTGGACATGGGAGTTTCCTTCTCCTTGGTTTCGAGAATGATTGAACTCAGGCATCTGGCGATGCCGCAACCGCTCTGCGGAGGTCTATAGATGGGAAAAACCTGATTCAGTTCCTTACGTGTTAGTTGCAACCGGGCGATGCAAATCGTCCGGGCGATTGCACAAACCCAATTTCAGATCCTGTAAGCCCGCATTGCGCAGGCCTGCAGCAGAACGCTTCAGCCTTTACTGGCCAACACTTTGCGATACACCTCAAGCGTCTGCGCTGCACACGCTTGCCAGGTGTATTGCCGGGCACGCGCCAGGCCGCGCTGGATTTTTTGCTCGCGCTCATCGCTGTGTTGCAGAACGTTGAGCATTGCTGCGCTGATGCTTGCGGCGCTGGAAGGGTCCACGGACCAGGCCGCGTCGCCCGTTACTTCCGGCACTGATGTGGTGTTGGAAGCGATTACCGGGCATTGCGCGGCAAATGCCTCGATCACCGGCAAACCGAAGCCTTCATACAGTGAGGCGAACACCAGCGCGCCAGCGCTTTGCAGCAAGGCCAAGACTTCGCTTTGCGGCAAGTAGCTGAGCCAGCGGCCTTCGCCACGTTGTTGCAGCGCTTCAAGTTGCGGCAGCAATTCTTCATTGCTCCAGCCGTCGCGGCCAACGATCACCAGCGGATGGGCTTTGCGCACGTCTTCGGGCAATTGCTGAAAGGCTTCCAGTACACGCGGCAGGTTCTTGCGCGGTTGCAGGGTGCCGACAAACAGGAAGAAACCGGGCTTGAGGCCATGCTTGTCCAGAACCGTTTCGCGCTGGGAGGCTTCGATGCGTTCAAAATAGATCGGATCGACGCCCAGCGGCGTGACGCTGATGCGCTCAGGCTCGATGCCCAAGTGCTGGACCATGTCCTGTTTGCTGTATTCGGAGATGGTGATGATGTGATCGGCGCGGCGGATGCTGGTTGCGAACAGCCAGCTCTTGAGGCTTTTCAGATCCTGCTTGATCCACTCCGGATGCAACAAGGGGATCAGGTCCATTATCGTGGCCACCGTGGGCACGCCACGAATCAGCGGGATGTGGTGATCGGTGGCGTGAAACAGGTCGAGTTCGCGACTGATGGCTGCGCTGTTGCTCAATGGCAGCTTGAGCAGGCCGTTGAGAATGGCGTGAATCCGATAGTCCTTGGCCAGTACTTGCGGCGCGCCACAAGGCATGGCCGGCAAGTGCTTGCCAAACGCGTAAGGCTTGAATCGAGTATCACTGCCTTGGGCCACTTCGTTGAGGGCTTGCCAGAGCGCGCGCGAATAGATGCCGATGCCGTCCAGATGTCCCGCGCGTTCACCGCCTGCCCAGACGGTACAGCTGAAGCCTATTTCCATTCTTGTCTTTCTCGATCCAAGCAATTGCATGACAACTCAAGCGTGCTGCGTGAGAGGTAATCAGGGCGCGGAGCCTAACATGCGCGGGCCTTTCAAGCATTTCCACAGAGCTTGTCAGTCAAAACGGTTTGTTCTGTAAGACTCTTCAGGCACATGTCACTATCCAGACGCTTCTAATAGCAACACGCCATATTGCATCCCCCCTACAGCCCCCGGATAATGCGCGCCTCGCTACACCCACGTGGCACAAGAATGGAGCTTCTATGTTCACCCCT
>LNAP01005588.1_pt1 | contig 11118 bp, 7 predicted proteins | sample 602601 | NCBI WGS metagenome assembly LNAP01 (sample SAMN02440304, study PRJNA202911) | soil metagenome | biome: Subtropical and temperate rainforests or woodlands; isolation source: soil samples (1 kg each in a 20% v/v slurry with milli Q water) were... ...
GCCAGCGGCGGCGCCCGCCTGAGCTCAGGCCACGCCGCGCCGGCGATCGCGGCGGTATAGCGCGTAGCCCACCGGCCACATCGCCGCCACCATGAACGTCGCGGCCGGGTTCGTCAGGCGGTAGGCCTGCACTGCCGTAGGCACGCCGGAGTGCTTCAGGTGCAGACGGAAACGCGTGTAGCGCGCGGCCGCCATGATGAATTCGCGCGGCCGGAAGCGGAAGAATTCCAGGTGGTGCTGCAGCATGTCCCAGGCCAGCAGGTACAGGCCCTGCGCATTGTTGGCCACCGACACGGGGCCCTGGCTCAGGCCGCCCGGGGTGTCGTGATAGGTGCGCACCACGCGGTTGATGAAGCGGCTGAGATAGCCCGCGCGCGCCACCGCCCACCACACCAGGCTTTCCGGCACGAAGCCCGCCACGTCTTCGGGAAAGGGGTACTTCCGGAGGATGTCGGTGCGCATACAGCCGAATTTCTCGCCCTTGATGCGATAGCGGAAATACACGTCCACCGCCGTGCTGTCGAATACGTCCTGCGGATAGCGGTCGCCGACGATGCTGCCGTCGGGCCGCGCACACAGGCCGGTCACGGCCACATAGGAATCGCGCCGCGCGGGCGGAATGCTGTCCCAGGCGTCCTTGAACGTGGCTAGCGCGTCCGGCGGCATTTCGTCGTCGCTGTCCAGGCCCACGACCATTTGGCCACGCGCTTCGCGCACGCCCCGATTGAATGCCGTTTTCTTGTGCTGGTTGTTCTGCCAGATGTAGCGGATCGGAAAATCGGCGCGCTTCTGCCAATCCAGGATGGAATCGTGGGTGTTGTCGGTGGAACCATCGTCCACCACCACCCATTCGAAGTCCCTGAATGTCTGCCGGGACAGCGATTCATACACCCGGTGCAGCGTACCCGCCCGGTTGTAGGTGGGCGTCAGAACGGTGAAAAACGTTGGTGTATCGGTCATGCCTGCTATGCCCCTTTGCGATCTCCGTGCCACCGCTGCGGTCTTGGTCTAACTGTTTTCGCCTGAAGTGTAGGGGATATGCCTGCGGGAACGGATGCCGGCGCATTCGAATTTGCAATCAAATCTGTCAACCCGTGCATTTTTTGGCGGCTATTCCGGACCATTATGCGTTGGGCGGTGCGCGGGAGTGGCGTAAACTCGGGCGGCCAAATCCGGAATGCCTATGGAAGCTTCGACCGTCCAGCTCAATGACATCGCCTTGTTCGTAGAGGTTGCCAAGCGCAAGAGCTTCAGCCTGGCGGCGCGCGCGCTGGACATGCCCACGTCGACGCTGTCGCGCCGAATCAATGAACTGGAACGCGCGATCGGCCTGCGGCTGATCAACCGGAATACGCGCAGGCTGGACCTGACAGAGGCCGGCGCGGCCTACATGCGCCGCTGCCAGGGCCTGATCGACGAAGCCCGCCTGGCGCACGAGCAACTGCTGTCGCTGTCGGGCGGCCCGTCGGGCAACCTGCGGGTGTCCATGCCGTACAGCCTGGCGATCTGGCTGCTGCCGGAAACCATCAACGACTTCACCGACCGCTATCCGGAAGTGGAGTGCGAGTTCGACCTGAGCATGATGACGGCGTCCGACGCCCAAGGCACGCCGTTCGACGTCGTGCTGCGCTTTGGCCGCAATACCGATTACCCGCTGGCCCCCGTGGACACGGGCAACGGCAATGGCAATGGCGGGGCCATCCCGCGCAGTGACGGCGCCGTGGTGCAGGAACTGGTGTCCCTGGACAACTACCTGTATGCCTCCGACCGGTATCTTGAGCGCCACGGCGAACCCAAGACGCCCGCCGACCTGACGCAGCATCAATGCCTGCGCACCACGATCGACGACGCGCATTCGCACTGGACGCTGCACAACGGCACCGTGAGCGAGCGCGTGCCGGTCAGCGGCCATCTGGCCGCCAACAACATGAGCATCGCCGGCACCCTGGCGGGCCTGGACCTGGCCATCACCCGCATGCCGCATTGCCAGGCGCTGGACCCGATCATCAAGCGCAACTCGCTGCGGCGCGTGCTGCCGGGCTGGTCGGTAGACCCCATTTCGATCTACGTGGTGTACCCGTCCAGCATCCAGCCGGCCAAAACCCGGGCGTTCATGGACTTCATCAAGCCAAAGCTCGGGCCGACCGTGGAGTGATGGGGCGGAGCATCATGCTCCGGCCTCCGCTCTGGGCTCCGCCGCGCACCCATCATGGCGGACCCAAAATGGCGGACCCCAAGAAAAATCCCCGCACAGCTTGCGCCATGCGGGGATTTTTCAAATCAGGGGCGTCGGTTAGACGCGCTTGATCTTTTCCAGCATCTTGAAAACACCCTTGGGCGACTTGACGAACAAGCGCTTGAAAGCCTTGCCCAAGCAACGGCGTTCCAGGGTGTTACGACGCACGCGTTTGCGTTCAGCCATGTTGATTCTCCTGTTGAATTTGCGGAAAGTGGCCCGCACAACCGGAAATAGGGCTGGCGGAAAAATTCGGATAACTTGGCATTTTAGCCTGAAATCCCCAGGCCGCGCCAATTGGGTGGAAAACAGGGCATGGCGCCGGCGGTGTGGTCCGTCCCCTTGTGCGCCCCGCCTCTGCCTGCTTCTAGTCTTCCAGCGATTTCAGCCGTTCCCGGACCTGTTCCGCGCGGGGCAGCGGATCGACCGCGCCATAGCCCAATGTGGACAACGCCGCCGCCGCGTTGGCGTAGCGCACGGCGTCTTCCCAGGAATCGCCCTGGCAACGGCGGGCAAGCAAACTGCCTGCGAAACAATCGCCCGCCCCGGTGGCATCGACCGCATCCACCCGCAGGGCCGCGATTGGCGTGCGGGTGTGCCCGTCGTCAATGATGGAACCGTCCTTGCCCAGCTTCAGCACCACCACGCCCGCCGCGCCCCCATCGCGGATCCAGTCCAGCGTGCGCTCGGGATCGTCGTTGCCGGTCAGGTGCTGCATGTCGTCCATGCTGGGCAGGAACAGGTCGGCGTCACGCATGGCTTCGCGCAGGATCGCGCGGGCGCGGTCCACCGGCCACAGCCGCAACCGCAGGTTCGAATCCAGGCTGACCTGCGCCCCCGCGGCATGCGCGCGGGCGATCGCGGCGAAGACGGTGTCGCAGGCGCTGGTGCTGATCGCCATGCTGATGCCCGATACATGCAGAAAGCGGCTGCGCTCGATCAGGCCGCTTTGCAGCAAGGCCGGCGTCATCAAGCTCGCGGCAGAGCCGCGCCGCAGATAGCTGAACGCGTGGCCGTCGGGGCCGTGCTGCACGAAATACAGGCCCGTGTGCGCATCGTCGTCCGTCTGCACGCCCGCCGTGTCCACGCCCTCGGACTGCCACAGGTCCCGGAACTGGGCGCCGAACGTGTCATTGCCCACGCGGGTCAGGTAGGCACAGCGCGCGCCTTGGCGGGCGGCGGCAATGACCGCGTTGGACGTGTCGCCGCCGAAACCCTGCAAGTACTGCAACTGCCCTTTGTGCGTCTGGTTCAGTTCAACCAGCGGCTCGCCCAGCGCGACGATGTCGAAATCAGCCATGGGCGGCCTCGCGGGTGCGGGTGATCTGGGCGACCAGGGCCGCCGTGTCGCGCGCGGCGAACGCGGCCTTGTCGTACAGGTTGCTGCCGATGCCGACCAGCCCGGCGCCGGCCGCGAAGTACGCGCCCATGTTGTCCTGGGTGACGCCTCCCGTCGGGCAGAAGATCGTGTCCGGATAGACCGACTTCAGCGCGGCCAGGTGCTTGGGGCCGCCGGTGTCGGCCGGGAACACCTTCACCACATCCACGCCGGCACGGCGGGCCGCCAGCACTTCGGTAGGCGTGAACGCGCCCAGCAGGCACAGCGCGTCGGCCGCGTGCGCCATGTCGACGATCTCGCTGGCCAGGGCGGGCGACACCAGGAAGTCGGCGCCGGCCACCAGTGCGTCACGGGCCTGGGCTTCGTCCAGCACCGTGCCCACGCCCAGCAACAGGCTGGGGCCATGCTTGTCGCGCAGCGCGCGCACCAGGTCGGTCACGCCGGGAATCGTCCAGGTCAGTTCCAGCGTGGTGCAGCCGGCCGCTACCGCGACTTCGGCGGCATAGGCAGCGGTGGCCGCGTCCGTGTAGCGCAACACGGGCACGACCCGGGCAGCCAGCAGGGCGGAAAGCTTGGAGGCAATGGGAGCGGATGCGGTCATGGAATTCCTCTGGGACGGGCGGTCAGACGCCGCCGGACGATGCCGGCAGGACGGCGAGTTTGGCTGCGGCGGCGTCGCGCAGCCGCAGCAAGGGATCGATATAGGCGGCTTGCGGGTCGTCGCGCCGCCGGAACAGCAGGGTGCTGACGCTGACGCCGGCGACGGGCCGCCCGGCCGCATCGCACAGGGCCACGCCGTAGCAGACGATGCCAGGCTCGTTTTCCTCGTCGTCGGTGGCGTAGCCGCGGGCGGCGGCCACATCCAGCACGGCGCGGAGTTCCGGCAGCCCGGTCACGGTGCCGGGCATGCGAGCGGTCAGCGGCAACTCGCGCAGCAGACGCTCGCGCGCTGTCTGATCCAGCGCCGCCAGGTAGGCCTTGCCGACCGCACTGGAATGCAGCGCCACGGAGGCCCCGACGCGCGAGGCCATCCGCACCGGCCCGGGACTTTCCAGCTTGTCGATGTAAGTCATCTCGTGCCCGGCGGGCACCGCCAGATGCACGGTTTCGCCGGTTTCGTCGCGCAGCGCCTGCAGGTCGGGCGCCAGCGCCGCGCGCAGGTCGAATTGCGACCAGGCCCGGCTGGCCAGCGACATCAGGCGCGGCCCCAGGCGGTAGACGCCACCGGTTTCGGCCACCATGCCCTGCTCAGCCAATGCGGCGACGATGCGGTAAACCGTGGGCCGGGGATAACCGCAGCTGCGCGCCAGCGACGCGGCCGTGGGCGGCTGGGGCGCATCCGCCACCGCCTGCAGCACCGTCATGAACTTGGCGAACGCCGCAGCGCCCGGGACCTTGGTTTCCAGCAAGTATGTCTCCAACTAAGGGCGACAAGCCTTTAGCAATGAATCAGCAGAATGTGCAAGCCGAACAGCGCGAATGTCAGACGAATCTGCGATACTGTTTATTTGTACAGCTAGTGAGCCGCATGATTGTCCACATTTTGGACGCGCGACTCACAATATAGTCAATTATTCCATATCGCCGCGCTCGGAACCAGCGATGGGTTGTCGCTCGGGCAGGCCTCTCCCCTCAGGCTACGATACCGTCCATGAGCTCCCAAATTCGCATCGTTGGCGCCCGCCAGAACAATCTCAAGAACCTGGACCTGACCATCGCCACCGGCGAACTGGTCGTCGTGACCGGCGTGTCGGGGTCCGGCAAAAGTTCGCTGGCCTTTGACACCTTGTACGCCGAGGGCCAGCGGCGTTATGTGGAAACCTTCTCGCCCTATGCGCGCCAGTTCCTGGACCGCATGGACAAGCCGCAGGTGGACCGCATCGAAGGCATCCTGCCCGCCATCGCCATCGACCAGACCAATCCGGTGCGCAGCTCGCGCAGCACGGTCGGCACGATGACCGAACTGAACGACCACCTGAAGCTGCTGTTCGCGCGCGGCGCCAAGCTGTATTGCCGCGGCTGCGGCAAGGTGGTGCGGCGCGACACGCCGGACTCCGTCTACCACTCGCTGGCCGAACGCGCCGCCGCTGCCGGCGACCCGCGGCTGGTGGTGACCTTCCCCATTGCCGTTCCTGCCAATTTCACCGAAGAAGAAGTGCGCGGCTTCCTGGAGCAGCAGGGCTACACCCGCGTGCATGCCGAGGAAACCGCCGCGCCGCGCGCGGCCGCCCCGGCCAAGGGCGCCAAGAAGGCCAAGGCCGCGAAGAGCAGCACCGAATCGCGCCGCATCCTGCATGTGATCCAGGACCGCTTCCGCTTCGCCGGCACCGAGCGCGAACGCATCATGGAAGCGCTGGACACCGCGCTGCGCATGGGCGCCGGCCACCTGGCCGTGTACGTCATGGACGCCGAAGGCGGCAATGCCCACATCTGGAAGTACAGCGACCGCCTGCATTGCGCCGACTGCGACATCGAATACACCGATCCCCTGCCCAGCAGCTTCTCGTTCAACTCGCCCCTGGGCGCGTGCGAAGCCTGCCGCGGCTTCGGCCGCGTGATCGGCATCGATTTCGGCCTGGTCATCCCGGACGAGAACAAGACGCTGCTGGAAGGCGCCATCAAACCCTGGACCACGCCATCCTACAAGGAATGCCAGGACGAGCTGCAGAAGTACGCGCCCAAGGCCGGCATTCCGTTGGGCGTGCCGTGGAAGAGCATGAGCGAGGAGCACAAGCGCTGGGTGCTCTACGGCACGCCCGACTGGAAGGGCGGCAACGACGCCTGGAAGCACCAGTGGTACGGCGTGCAGCGCTTCTTCGACTGGCTCGAAACCAAGGCCTACAAGATGCACGTGCGCGTGCTGCTGTCGAAATACCGCAGCTACACGCCCTGCCCCACCTGCAACGGCGCGCGCCTGAAGCCCGACGCGCTGCTCTGGCGCCTGGGCACCCGGGAGGAAGCCGACACCGTGCTGCCGCCGGCGGACGGCCGCTACAAGCGCTTCATGCCCGTGGGCGCCAACTGGAGCCGCGAGCAACTCGAAGGCCTGGGCGGCCTGTCCATCCATGACGTGATGCTGCTGCCCATCGAACGCGTGCGGATCTTCTTCGACACGCTGTCGTTCTCGGGCGCGCTGGATGCCGCCACCGACCTGCTCATGACCGAAGTGCGTGCGCGGCTCAAGTTCCTGTGCGACGTGGGCCTGGGCTATCTGACGCTGGACCGCCAGAGCCGCACGCTGTCGGGCGGCGAGGTGCAGCGCATCAACCTGACCACGGCGCTGGGCACTTCGCTGGTGAACACCCTGTTCGTGCTGGACGAGCCGTCCATCGGCCTGCACCCGCGCGACATGCACCGCGTCGTCGAAGTCATGCACCGTCTGCGCAACGCCGGCAACACCCTGGTGGTGGTGGAGCACGACCCGCAGGTCATGGTGGCCGCGGACCGCATCATCGACATCGGCCCAGGCCCCGGCGAACGCGGCGGCCAGATCGTCTTCGATGGCACGCCGGCGCAACTGCGCGCGGCGCGCACGCTGACGGGCGACTACCTGGGTGGCCGCCAGCGCGTGGAAGCGCCACGCCCCATGCCGGTGGCGGCGAACACGCCGCGCCTGCTGCTGGAAGGCGTCAACGCGCACAACCTGAAGAACGTCTCGGTCGAACTGCCGCTGGGCCGCCTGGTCTGCGTGACCGGCGTGTCCGGCTCGGGCAAGTCGACGCTGGTGCAGGACGTGCTCTACCCCGCCCTGCTCAAGCAGAAGGGCAAGCCGTCTGAATCGCCCGGCGCCTTCGACCGCCTGCTGGGCGCGGAACAGATCGCCGACGTGGTCATGGTGGACCAGACTCCCATCGGCAAGACCGCCCGTTCCAACCCGGCCAGCTACGTGGGCGCGTTCGACGCGATCCGCAAGCTGTTCGCCCAGGCACCGTTGGCGCGCGAGCGCGCCTATACCGCGGGCACCTTCAGCTTCAACGGCGGCGACGGGCGCTGCCCCACTTGCGGCGGCACCGGCTTCGAGCACGTGGAAATGCAGTTCCTGTCCGACGTGTACCTGCGCTGCCCGGACTGCGACGGCAAGCGCTTCCGCCCCGAAGTGCTGGAAGTGCGCGTCGAACACCTGGGCAAGAGCGCGTCGATCGACGAAGTGCTGGAGATGACCGTCAGCGAGGCGCTGGACTTCTTCAAGGGCCTGCGCGACGTGCAGACAGGTCTTGCGCCGCTGGCCGACGTGGGCCTGGAATACGTGCGGCTGGGCCAGCCCGTGCCCACCCTGTCGGGCGGCGAGGCGCAACGCCTGAAGCTGGCCGGCCACCTGGCCGAAGCGGCACGCAGCGGCATCTCCACCGCCAAGGTCGCCAAGAAGGGCAGCCTGTTCCTGTTCGACGAACCCACCACCGGCCTGCACTTCGACGACGTGGCGCGGCTGATGCGCGCGTTCCGCAAGCTGCTGGCCGCCGGCCACACGCTGCTGGTCATCGAGCACAACCTGGACGTGATCCGCGCGGCGGACTGGCTGATCGACCTGGGCCCGGAAGGCGGCGACGCCGGTGGCCTGGTCCTCGGCACCGGCACGCCGCAGGACCTGATGGACAACCCCAAGTCGCACACCGGCGCCGCCCTGCGCGATTACGAGGTCAGCATCCTGCCGGCCGACGTGGTCGTGAGCAGCGACGCCGACGCGCAAGAGGTCGAACAGGCCGGCCTGACGGCCCGCATCGCCGAGCCGGGCGAAGCCTACGCCGCGGAGGTGGGCAGGCCGCTGCAATCGCTCGTGCGCGAGCGCCGCCAGGCCAATATGGCGATCGAGATCCGCAACGCCCGCGAGCACAACCTGAAGAACGTCAGCGTGGAGATTCCGCGCGACAAATTCACCGTCATCACCGGCGTGTCCGGCTCGGGCAAGTCCACGCTGGCCTTCGACATCCTGTTCAACGAAGGGCAGCGCCGCTATCTGGAATCGCTCAATGCCTACGCCCGCGCCATCGTGCAGCCGGCCGGCAAGCCGGACGTGGACGCCATCTTCGGCATCCCGCCCACCGTCGCCATCGAACAGCGCACCAGCCGCGGCGGACGCAAGTCCACCGTGGCCACGATGACTGAAATCCATCACTTCCTGCGCCTCTTGTACGTCAAGCTGGGCACGCAGTACTGCCCGGACTGCAACGTCGCGGTGGAACCGCAGAACACGGACCAGATCGTGGCGCGGCTGCTGCGCGAGCACAGGGGCGAGCACATCGGCCTGCTGGCGCCTTTGGTCACGGCCCGCAAGGGCTATTACACGGATCTGGCCAAGTGGGCCGGCTCCAAGGGCCACACCCACTTGCGCGTGGACGGCGAGTTCATTCCCGTCGCCCCCTGGCCGCGCCTGGACCGCTACAAGGAACACACCATCGAGCTGCCGGTCGCGGACGTGGTGGTGGACCCCGCCAATGAGGCCGACCTGCGCGCCGCGGTCAAGAGCGCGCTGGAAAACGGCCAGGGCGTCATGTCCGTGGTCTGGCCGGTGAACAAGCTGCACGAGGCGCTGGACAGCGACCTGCAGCAGCAGCACTTCTCGGTCAAGCGCGCCTGCCCGTCCTGCGGCACCAGCTTCCCCGAGCCGGATCCGCGCCTGTTCTCGTACAACTCCAAGCATGGCTGGTGCACCGGCTGCTTTGGCACGGGCCTGCAGCTGCAAGGCTTCGACGAAGAGCAGACCGGCGAGGAAACCGCCTGGAACGCCTGGTACGAGGGCGAGGCCAAAGCCTGCACGCAATGCGACGGAGAGCGCCTGAACCGGGTGGCCCGCGCCGTGCGCTGGCGCGACAAGTCCATCGCGGAACTCGCTTCGCTGCCGGTGTCGGACGCCCATACCTTCTTCACCGGGCTGGTGGCGCGCGGCCGCGAAGGCGAGATCGCCCGCGACATCCTCACGGAAATCCGCGGTCGCCTCAACTTCATGCAGGAGGTCGGGCTGAACTACCTGGCGCTGGACCGGGCCGCGCCCACGCTGTCCGGCGGCGAAGCGCAGCGCATCCGCCTGGCCGCGCAGCTGGGCTCCAACCTGCAGGGCGTCTGCTACGTGCTGGACGAGCCCACCATCGGCCTGCACCCGCGCGACAACCGCATCCTGCTGGACGCGCTGGCGCGCCTGGAAGGCAACGGCAACACGCTGGTGGTGGTGGAGCACGACGACGACACCATCCGCCGCGCCTCGCACATCATCGACATCGGCCCGGGCGCGGGCATCCGCGGCGGCCGCGTGGTGGCCCAGGGCAGCGCCCAGGACCTGATCGACGCGCCCGAATCGGTCACCGGCCGCTATCTGGCCAAACCCTTGCAGCATCCGCTGCAAGGCCGCCGGCCGGTCGAAGCCGACACGCCCATGATCGAGATCAAGGGCGCCCGCCTGCACAACCTGCGCAGCGTGGACGCGAAGATTCCGGTGGGGCGCCTGAGCGTGGTGACAGGCGTGTCGGGCTCGGGCAAGTCCACGTTGGCGCGCGAAGTGCTGCTGGACAACCTGATGCAGGCCGTCTCGCAAGGCAAGTCGCCGGGCTGGGCGGGCTGCGAGAACATCAAGGGCTGGGAAGCCATCGACCGCGTGCTGGAAGTGGACCAGACGCCCATCGGCAAGACGCCGCGCTCGTGCCCGGCCACCTACGTGGGCTTCTGGGACGACGTGCGCAAGCAGTTCGCCGATACCCGCGAAGCGCGCATGCGCGGCTGGACGGCGGCGCGTTTCTCGTTCAATACCGGCGACGGCCGCTGCCCGATCTGCGAAGGCCAGGGCATGCGCACCATCGAGATGAACTTCCTGCCGGACGTGAAGGTGCCCTGCGACGCCTGCAACGGCGCGCGCTTCAACAACGACACGCTCAGCACACAGATGCGCGGCAAGAACGCCGGCGAGCTGCTGTCCATGGAAGTGGACGACGCCATCGGCTACTTCGCGGCGCACCCCAAGATCCATCGCCCGCTGCAGCTGATGCAGGACGTGGGCCTGGGCTACCTGACGCTGGGACAGCCCTCGCCCACCCTGTCGGGCGGCGAAGCGCAGCGCATCAAGCTGGTGACCGAGCTGTCCAAGGCCCGCCTCACCGACGGCCTGATCAAGACCGGCCGCGCCTCGCGCATCCCGCACACCCTGTACGTGCTGGACGAGCCCACCGTCGGCCTGTCGATGGCCGACGTGGAGAAGTTGATCCACGTGCTGCACCGGCTGGTGGAAGCCGGCAATACGGTGGTGGTGATCGAGCACAACCTGGACGTGATCGCCGAGGCCGACTGGCTGCTGGACCTGGGCCCCGAAGGCGGCACGGGCGGCGGCAAGCTGGTGGGCGAAGGCTCGCCCGAACACGTCATGACCCTGAGCGACCATTCCCACACGGGCCGGGTCCTGAAGGAATTCCTGGCCCATCAACAGCAGTAAGAAGCATGCAATGTCGTTTTGAAGACCGGCTGGCTGGCCGCGCGCTGCGGTTCGAGGGCTTTTGCTCGCGGATCGAGGCGCGCTGCGCAGCCGAGGTCGCCCCCGCCCTGGCCGCCATCGAGGCGCAGC
>LNAP01005589.1_pt1 | contig 11115 bp, 9 predicted proteins | sample 602601 | NCBI WGS metagenome assembly LNAP01 (sample SAMN02440304, study PRJNA202911) | soil metagenome | biome: Subtropical and temperate rainforests or woodlands; isolation source: soil samples (1 kg each in a 20% v/v slurry with milli Q water) were... ...
GGCAAAGGGCTGCCAGGCACCGGCGCGCCGGATTATCGGAATTCGATGCAGCGCTCGACGATGCGGACATTGCCGGATTCCGCGCCCGTGTCACCATGCAACTCGATCCGGAAGTGGACGCCGCTTATCCCAAGCAATGGATCGGCAAAGTCACGGTACGGACCCGCCAGGGCGATACCTATACAGGCCGGGTGGACGAGCCTAAAGGCGATCCGGGCAATACGTTGTCACGTGATGAACTCCAACAAAAAGCCCTGCGCCTGGGCACATACCGAAATGCGGCCACCGCCCAGGAAATAGAAGCGCTGGTTTCCGCAGTATGGGGCTTGACCGGCGCCGAAAGAGTCGGCCGTTTTTTGGGTTGAATTTTCCCTGAAGCAAGATCCGAAACGCGCGCGATCGGAACTGCAGAAGCACCCTATATGGCCCCTAACTTGCCGCAACGACGCGTTCGCGCGTAATCGGAAGATCGCGTATGCGCACTCCCAGCACTTGATGCAAGGCATTCGCAATTGCAGCCGCCGTCGGCCCCATGGCAATTTCTCCGGCGCCTAGCGGTTCTTCATCCGGTCGGTCGATCAAATACACTTCAACAACAGGCGTTTCCTCGAAAGTCAATATAGGATAACTTTCCCAGCCTCGGCTAATAATGCCATCCTCATTGAAACGCACTTGCTCTTTCAGGGTCCAGCTAATGGCTTGTATGATGCCCCCCTCCGTCTGATTAATCAGGCCGTCGGGGTTGATGATCTGTCCCACATCAACGGCGGCAACCGCGCGCCGGACGTGAATGTCGGGATCAATACCCAATTCAATAACAACCGCGAAATAACCCAGATGATTGCTATATTGGGCATATCCTATCCCCATGCCGCAACTGTCATCCGTGGGTGCGCCGCGATGCCAGCCGGATTTTTCGGCAGCCAATTTAATAACGGCGCAAGCCCGACTATCTTTCATATACCGCAAGCGATAAGCCACGGGGTCCGCATTGGCAGCGTAGGCAAGCTCGTCAATAAACGACTCGATAGCGAAAATATTCGCATAAGCTGCGATCGATCTAAGCGATGATGCGCGCAAAGGCAATTCCAACACGCAATGTGTTGTAACCTGTTGCCGCGGGAAGTCGTACATTGCGACGGCATTACGTCCGCTTCCCCCATTTGAAACTCCATCCTTCCCCATAGGAGGATCAATTTGCGGACTACGTGCAAGAGGATCAGCAAGATGCCACGCCGCAATCAGGCTTGAAGTCCGGTCAGCACTAGCGCCCGGACGGCTCGAATGCCCATTGCTCCAAACATCCAACTTCCAATCAACAATATCCCCCTGCCCATCTAGCACAGCATTGGTTTCAATAACCATAGCCGGTCCGTATGGCTCCCATGCAAACTCATCGTCACGCATCCATTGCACTTGTACAGGCCGACCGGCAACAGCGCGTGCAAGCAAAATAGCGTCGAGCGCGGCGTCGTCGGCTCCATTATGGCCATAACAGCCAGCGCCTTGTGCATGATGAACCACGATGTTTTCAGATGGAACATCCAAAATACGCGCAAGCTCCTGCCTTAACGGATAAACATTCTGGCTGTGGGTCCATACTTCGATCTGGTCACCCTCGACCCGCGCAAGAGCGCATGATGGGCCAATTGACGCATGGGCAATGTACGGCTTCGTGTAACGCGCAGAAAACCGCCTGAACTCTTGATGCTCTATAGCGTCTTGACCTACGTCGGCAATAACCTGATCGTTGGCTGGCTTGCCGACCAGAAAATCGTAAATCTGCCTATCATTGCTTGCCAGCGGTGAAGTATCCCATTGCGCAGCTTTGATCGCTGCCAGCCTGGCATTGACCGCCTGCTCTTCACGTTCCGCGACAACGCCCAGAAAGCGTCCGTTCTGCACTACGGCAACAACACCGGGCAGTTGCCGTAACGACTCGGCATCAAAGTGCAGCAACTGCGCATCGGCGCCTGGCGGACGGACCACGCGGCCAAACAACATCCCGGGCAATTCAACATCCTGAACAAAGCAAGGCCGGCCCATTACTTTATCGGGAAGGTCGAGACGCGCAACGCTATGCCCTACTATCGTGTGCAGGGCGGCTTGCTTGGGTAGTACGACAGAGCTATTCACCACATCCAGCAATGCTGCATGCGGGAGATCCCAATAGCTCATACCGCTGTCCTGCCCATCAAGCCAGATCATGCCATCGCGAACCGAAAGCGTATCTATCGACACAGCCAAACGCCGCGCCGCTTCCAGCAGCAATACTTCACGTACCTGAGCGCACGCATGACGCAAGGCCACGCCTGCCTCATTGATGGAGCGGCTACCCGAGGTAATGCCCTCGTCGGGCGCAGATACGGTATCGCCCGAAACCATGCGAATACGAACGATGGAAACATCAAGTTCCTCCGCCGCGATCTGTGCCATGGCCGTCACAATGCCTTGGCCAAGCTCCACTTTCCCAATGGCAATAATTACTGTCCGGTCAGACAGAAAACGCACGCGCTTGTTCAACTTGAACAATGCCGCGCCGCCATGACCCACAACCGTACTCATGACGCCAACTCTTGTGCCGCGCGCTGTATGGCTTTGATCATACGGTTGTACGATCCGCAACGGCACAGGTTACGCGCGAGCGCCGCCTTGATTTCACTTTCGCTGGGCCGGCTGTTGCGGTCAAGCAAAGCGGTTGCCGCCATGATGATGCCGTTGACACAATAACCGCATTGCAGCGCCTGCTCATCAATAAACGCCTGCTGCAAAACACCCGGCGCGCCACCGCTGCTCAATGCCTCAATGGTAACAATAGCCCGACTGCCCACGGACCATAGCGGCGTATCGCATGACCGCACTGCATCGCCGTCCAGCAATACAGTGCAAGCGCCGCACTCGCCCGCACCGCATCCAAACTTAGCCCCTTTCAGCTTAAAGTCGTTGCGCAGAATATAAAGTAACGGTGCATCGGACGCTGCGTACACAGTGTGCTTAACGCCATTCACCGACAGTTGCGTTGGCTCAAAGTCGGTCAACGCACTTTCGGAGGCGGTCGAATCCTTGCTCATGTTTGCGCCAAGGTATCTGTGATCCAATCGGCAATGTAATCAACGCCGACTTGCCGATTGTCCATCTGGCAATGGTAGGCACTGCCGGTCTCGGCGGTGAAAATTTTCAACTGTTTTCGATTTGAACCGATTGCGTCGTAAAACTTGTACGCCGACGCAACCGGCACGACCTTGTCTTCCTTGGCGTGTACGATCAAAAAGGGACAGGCGATTTGTTTGGCCGCTTCCGCCAGGGTGAATTTTTTGGCCTTTTCGATAGCCGCTTCCGCCGTTTCCGCCCCCATAATCCAACGAAAATGAAAAGTTGACTGAGCTGTCGACTTTGAATCAGTGTCCTGCTTGCGTTTAATCTCTTGTTGCCATGCGGCAAGGTCCCAATGCAAGGCCGCGAAGGCAACTCCGGCCACGTACCGGTGATCAAATGCGACGATACGGCCCGCATAATATCCACCAAAGCTATAGCCCATGGCTACCACTTTGCTCGAATCGACCTCGGGACGGGCTGCGACATAGTCATAAGCCGCCTTTCCCGCAACCTCAAAATCATGGCGCGCAAACAAACCACGCAAACGCAAGGACTCTCCCTGTCCCGGGCCGTCTATCGCAAGTGTATGCATGCCGCGTCTGGCAAACTCCAGGCCGGCAAATAGCACACTCATTTCTTTGCAATTATCCATGCCGTTGAAAAGCACTACCGTCGGTGCAGGCCCAGATACGTTTGGAGCCTTCATAAAAAGCGCCGGCAAAGTCGTATTCTCATAGGGAACGTCAACTCGCTCGATATTCGCATGACGACGCTCCAGTCCTATATGCTGGCACTCCAGCGCCTTGCGCCCCAGTTCACGCTTTACATCACCCGGTTCGACAAACCGCTCGGCCGTGAAGTAATACATACCGGCGCGCAGGTAATAACTGCCCGCCGTCATGGGATGGCCGTCTGCATCGGCCTGCACGGCTATTTCTTCAAGACGCCGCCCTTCGGCGGACCATTCCTGACGCCAGGCATCCGGCTCATTCTGGCGCACTTTCAAACGCTCGCAAACCTGATCGACTTCGCCCAACTCCACCGCTCCGTAATGAGCCATGCCCTTGGTAATCAAAGTCGCGTTAGACCAGACTACGTTACCAGGGAACTGTTCCAACCACTGACCCTTCAAGAACATTTCAACTCCTTCTGCGGTGCTATAGCGCTAAAGATGCGGCAGTCCTGGACTGGCGCATCAACTTGGCATCCAGCTCGTCCAGGGTAAGGACCCAGCCCAACCGGCGCTGAATATTGGCCAACGCAAAATAATGCATGTCATCGCCGTACGCAGAGGCCACACAATCGGAAACGACAATAACGCGCAGCCTTCGGTTGTAGGCGCCAAAAGCCGTGGACAATACGCAGGTATTGGTATTGCAACCGGCGATCAACATCGTGTCTTTCTTCATGGCATGCAACAACAATTCCAGTGGAGTACCTTCAAAGCTATCGAAAGTACGCTTGCTATCGACGATCAGATCCGACGGCTGAACATCAAGTGCTGGCATGAACTGCGCCTCTGGCGATCCAGGGCTCTTGTGACGCTTGAAATCACTTTGCGTATGCGGCGCAAAAGACTGCCCGAGAGCCAGCATTGCCTTCTCGAACGGATGACTGGCAAGCAAAGGCGCCTCGAATACCGTGGTCATGTGTATGACAGGGATACTTGCGCAGCGTGCCATCGTCAGCAATCGGTTGGTTCCATCAACGACGCGCGAGCATTCCGCAGCGGGCACCGGCAGCGACGCAATTTCCGGATCCAGATTGCCGCGCTGACAGTCGATGGTGACCACCACGCTGGATACCGGGTCAACGACTAATGCAGCGTTCATGCTGGAAATCATACTTGAGCGATCAACCGTTTCAACCATAATCCTGCCTCCTGTACTGTGTCGCAAACCTAGAGCCTTTTCAGTTGAAACCGTATAATTTTGCAGGGTTGTCAACCAGAACATGCTTACGTAGCTGAACGTCGGGTATCCAGTTAAGCAACACATCGGTAAGATGACCATCGTTTGGCATGGGCGTCTTCCAATTCACCATGACATGCGGCCAATCAGTGCCCCATACCACACGCTGCGCCGCCGTCGACAGCAAGGCGTGAGCGAAAGCATCAGTATCGCCGTGCGGCAATCCGGTGGATGAAATGCGATAGGGTCCAGTCAGCTTGACCCACGCGCGGCCCTCTTGCATAAGCCGCAACAAAGCTTGAAAGCCCGGCGCAAACGTCCCCTTTTCCGTGCGTACATAGCCAAGGTGCCCGAACACCAAGTCAACCGGAAATCCTGACAGCGCTTTGTCCAGCTCGGGAAACTCGTCGACATGCATTAGCAACTCGATATGCCAGCCAAAAGGCCGGACCCGGTGCGCCATTTGCTTCAACTGCGCAAGCGGCAGCATTCCCTTGCCTTCCTTGACATCGACGATGTTGAAACGCACGCCCCGAACACCTGCGGCATGCAGTCGCTCAATCTCTGAATCAGATACATCGTCAGGCAGGACGGCCACGCCCCGAAAGTCCGCACCGCCTGTTTTGATTGCATCCAACATCGCTGAGTTGTCCTGGCCGTAGAAACTGGGCTGTACCAGTACAGCCCGCGTGACACCCAGGGTAGCGAGCAAGCGTTGATATTCTTCAACAGGCGCATCCGACGGCGTATAAATACGTCGTGGATCGTAGTCATAACGTGAAGCTGGCGCGCAAACATGGGCATGGCAATCACATGCCCCGGAAGGCATCTGAAAACCCGGGGACACAGGATTGCGATCCGGCGGCGCCACGACAGGCACTTCCGTCGACGCCATACTGGTTTGACTCATGACTATGACTCCAGACAATGTAACGAACTAAACTCTTTAATCAAGCTTAATTCCGGAAACCTCTCCTATGGTTTTCAAGGTCTTGATCTGTTTTGCCATGAATTCTCCAAGCTGCTCTGGCGAGCCGCCAACAGGCTCCACACCAATGGCGATCATCTGATTGCGAATATCTTTTTCAGCCAATGCGGCTACCAGAGTCTGGTTAAGTTTCTTGACCACCTCGGGCGACGTGCCAGCCGGCGCAACAATGGCGTGCCAAGAGCCCGCGATCAAGTCGGGCAACCCTACGTCTGCAGATGTTGGAACATCCGGGAGAGCAACAGAGGGATGATCCGACGCGATCAACAAGGGACGCAGGCTGCCATCCTTGACATACGGTATAAATGTACTGGGATAGAATACAAAGTGGACCTTGCCGCTGATTAACTCTGGCAATGCCTGGCTGACACCTTTGTAAGGCACGTGCACGACGTTTATTTTTGTCAAGTACTTAAAAAACTCGCCTGCAAGATGAGGGCCTGAACCGATTCCTGTAGACGGAAAATTCAACTTGCCCGGATTCTTCTTTGCATACTCAATCAGTTCCTGAACCGACTTCACCGGAAGCTTGGAGCTTACAAACAAGAAGAATGGCACATTGGAAACTTGCGCAACCGGCGTAAAGTCCTTCAGTGCGTCATAGGGCATATTCTGTTTCAGTGCGGGCAATATGCCCAGACCACCGACATTACCCATCAGCAGCGTGTATCCGTCGGGCGCCGCCTTGGCAACGTCGGCGCTACCGATAAGCCCTCCTGCACCCGGTCGGTTTTCAACAATAATAGGCTGGCCAAGCAAGGCCGACCAGGGTTTAGTAATAATGCGGGCAATGGCGTCTATTGATTCACCCGCCGGAAACGGCACGATCAGCCGTATTGGCTTATTCGGATAGTTTGCCTGCGCGTAGGCATTGCCGCCAATACCCGAAAGGGCAAGCAGCAAGCTCAACATAAGCCCGCTTAGCAGAGATCGGCGGCCAGGGACCAACAAAGCGGTGCTGCTGATTTTGCCGGGTTGCCTGCCATACATCGTGTGGATATCTTTGGTCATGATTGTCTCCTGACTTATTGGATGGATGAGCCATTTTTCTTATGTAATACAGCGGTAATACAGCGCGGCATGCACCGGTCAACATTAGCGTGCGTTGTGATTCACTCGTCTTGCATGGCCCGCTGGAAACTTGCCGTCCAGCGCATCACGCACCCAATCGGCCACATGAAGATAAAAATCCGGCAGACGGCCACCAAAAGTGTGCGTCTCATTTTCATAAACCCACAACTCCTTGGGGCAGACAAGGGTGTCAAAAAGCCGCTCGCCATCCTCAAGTGGGCACAACTCGTCGAATTCGCCCATTGCCAACAAAGTAGGGCATTGAATTTTTTCGGCCAACGGCGTCAACAACATCTGATCGGTCAACGCATCGAACTCCTGCTCGTTATACGTGTTCGACATATACATATAGTTCGCGCGGTAGGCCGGTTTGCCATGTTTGAAGATTGTGTCTTTCTGTTCATAGACACCCATTGCGCCGACCAGCGCCCTGATCCGTGAATCGTGGGCCGCAATGCGTGGCGCCCAGTAACTACCCATGCTCCAGCCGTATACCGCGACGCGATTCGCATCGACCTCGGGCCGGGTTTCCAGAAAGTCTAAAGCCGCCGACCCAGCGCGCTCAAAGTTATCCAGCGTGACCCAGTTCTCCCGAATATTGCTTTCACCTTGCCCCGGTCCGTCTATTGTCAACGTCGCCATGCCGCGCCGGCGGAAATGGTTATGGTATGGACTGGGCATATACTCCTTGATCGTATCCATACCCGGAATAACCAAAACGCACGGCGCATTGGATACGCCCGGAACCGTCTGCAGAATGCCAGGAATAGTCTTGCCGTTCTCGAATGGAATCTCAACGCGACGCACATAGGACTCATCGAAATATTCCGTGAATTTCTCGTAGCAATGCACCATTCGGGCATACAGTTCGCGTTTGCGCGGCGTATTGGCGTGAATAACACCACAGGCCGGACCATAATAAAGTGCTGCGCGATAATAAAATTCTGCCGCGCTTTCACGATGGCCACCCCCCTCGGCCTCACGTGCCAGCTCTTCCTCTTGAGCCGCCGTACGCGCCCATTCTTTGACAACCTGCCCCGGTATCTTGATGCGCTCAGTGGTACGTTTGACGTCCGCCGGACGGAAGCCCCATTCGACAAACATAACGGAACGGAATCCGAAGACATCCAGCACCTTGTAAAACTCCTCGGTGATCCATTTCTGGCCCTTCCGGCTGTAGTCCATCATTTTCTTGACGCTCCTGGATATTGTTCTGAAGGTCTGAACGCTTTTTTTTGGATTGTCTTGCGCGCGCCATTTGAGCAGCCCTGCCGCCCCGGCCACTTATGCATATCCGTTTATGTTTCGAAGGTAGCTCAGCATTGATTGTCGCTTGCAAAAACCATACTGTGTACCCCATAATGGTTTGTTTAAATTACAAGATAAACTTGTAAATACCATGAACGAACTGGGCGCACTCGTTTATTTCGTCAAGGTCGCGCAAACTGGTAACTTCAGTACCGCGGCACGGACTCTGCACGTGACACCGCAAGCGGTCAGCAGTCAGATCGGGCATCTCGAAAATAAGTTGGGCGTGCGCCTGTTTAATCGCACGACACGCCGCCTTAGCCTGACCGACGAAGGAATGATGCTGCTTAATAGTTCGCGCAGCGGGCTGGAATGCATAGAAGCGGCGTTGCAAAATGTGCGCGAACGCCAAGACGACGCAAGCGGCACGGTGCGCCTTGCTGTTCCATATGGGCTTAGCCAGATCCTGGTCGCTGGCTTGCTTCCACGTTTCCTTGACATGTATCCGCGCATCGGCATCGAACTACTGGTAGAAAACCAAATGCTCGACGTCATTGCTCAAGGCGTCGATGTGGGGATAGTAGGCGGTCCGGTCTCGATAAGTTCCCTGGTCGCCAGGCGGATTACATCGTTTCAGCTCGTTCTTTGCGCCGCCACTAGTTACCTGAAAAAACACGGAACGCCAAAAACCCTGGAAGACCTGGAACATCACCGAAGGGTTAACTTGCGTAATCCCAGAACGGGAAAGATCACGCCCTGGACATTTCAAAGCGCACATGAAATAACGACTCTGGATGCAACAGGAAGCCTTACCGTCAACGACACAGAAACACATCGGCGCGCAGTACTTAACGGAGCAGGTATCGGGCAACTCGCCAGCTTCTTCGCCGCGCCCTATATCCGTGCCCGCCGCCTGAAGCCCATAGCGCTGGACTATATCGCCGCCCCCATAGACCTGCATCTTTACCTGCCGCGACGCAGCCCCATTCCCAAAAAAAACCGGCTTCTCGCCGACTTTCTGATTGACGAACTACGCAAGCATATCGACTTCGATTTGCTTACGTCGAAAGTCAGTTAACGCATACTTATGGCCCCAGTTAGCGGTCGATAACAAGCCGGTGTTCAAGGGAATTTTCTATGGCAACTAAGTTTGTCCTACAAGTCCAGAGTCAGTATCGGGCTGGATCCACAAATGCGCTGTGCACAAGCATAACGTAGCTACGCGGGCACAATGAGCTAGTGTTGGTAAGCAAGCAGCGAATGAAAGGATGTCTTACGAGTCCCTTATAATTGATTCATGAGCATCCAACCACCACCTTATTCACCGCACAGAAGCTGCACTGTCGAGCAGCTTGCAATCCGAGGCGCCGTGCCATATCGTGTTCGCCGATGGGCTCCTGAAAATGGTTCTTCACTTAACGCACCCCCGCTCCTTCTTGCTCATGGCTGGATGGATGTTGGAGCATCGTTTCAACGATGCGTCGACTATCTTTGCGCTGGTCGGGAAGTCATTGCATTGGACTGGCGGGGATTCGGAGGAAGCAGAAGTGGACAGCCAGTCGACAGCTACTGGTTCTATGACTACTACGGTGATCTGGATGCCATAGTCGACTATATATCGCCGAACTCTCCGATTGATTTGCTGGGCCATAGCATGGGCGGCAACATTACGATGACCTACGCAGGCACCTGCCCAACGCGAATTCGCCGCTTGATCAACGTTGAGGGTTTCGGACTGGCCAGGTCCGTGCCGTCCGAAGCTCCGGCCAGGCTGGCCCGATGGCTTTCAGAACTAAAGTCACCGGTGTCCTTGCGATCTTTCTCGAATGAACAAGACATTGTTGATCACTTGAAAATCAGAAGTCCGCAACTGGAGCAAGAGTATGGGATTTGGCTCGCGCGTCATTGGGCAGAGCTTCAATCGGACGGTCGTTGGCACATAGCGGCCGATGCCGCGCACAAACGCGTAAACCCTGTTCTCTACCGGTGCGATGAAGCGATTTCCACCTGGGCGGAAATCCAGGCGCCTGTACTTTGGGTTGAAGGGGAGCATACTGGGCATGATCGCTGGAGCGGCGACAAATACCCTCGTTCCGAATTCGAAGACCGCCTAAGCAAGGTGCCGTCTGTTGAACGCAGCGTTATCAAGCAAGCAGGTCATATGGTCCATCTTGATCAGCCCGAAGCTCTGGCTACAGTCATAGAAAACTTCCTTTCCAGGTAAGGCTTGCCGCCACTGATGTAATGAAAAATAATGAATATTAACTATCGAGATACTTTCTCATTGCACTAGCTGGTTGACCTCAATGATCGGCATCATGACCGCCAGCACGATCACCAGCACAATACCGCCCATGATCAGGATCATCAAGGGCTCAAGCACGGCGGTCATGGTCATGGCGCGCCTTTCCAGCTCGATCGACAACACGTTCGCAGCGCGGTCCAGCATGGCGGGCAGCTCGCCAGTGCGCTCGCCGCTGTCCACGAGGTGGATCAATAGTGGTGGAAAAACCTTTTGTGCTTGCAGGGCCTGGGCTAAAGGGCTGCCCTCTCGCACGCGACTGGTGGCTTCGTCTACGGCGGCCTGTAGCTTGCAGTTTTTCAACGTGCGCCGCGCAGCATTCAGGGCAGTCAACAGCGGCACATTGCTGCCCGTCAGAATGGCCAGCGTGGCGGAAAAACGCGCCACGTCCACGCCCATTATGTAGCGGCCCAGCACCGGAAGCCGTAGCGCACGGGCGTGCCAGGCCATGCGTGCCGACGGGTTGCGCAGTCGCAGACGCCACAATGCAAACAGCACTG
>LNAP01005590.1_pt1 | contig 11115 bp, 6 predicted proteins | sample 602601 | NCBI WGS metagenome assembly LNAP01 (sample SAMN02440304, study PRJNA202911) | soil metagenome | biome: Subtropical and temperate rainforests or woodlands; isolation source: soil samples (1 kg each in a 20% v/v slurry with milli Q water) were... ...
TTGGAACTAATCAAGTGTGCGGCTATGTTCAGTATAGCTGCAGAGGATGTCCATATTGTCAACCACGACCAACTTCAAGATGGTATGAAAAACGATTGGCCAGCGCATGTAATTGCAGAAATAGTTCAACGATACATCCTTTCAATTGAGCCCTCTATGGTAAGTTCTTGCACTTACCCGTTCTTTGCCATATTGATGCGATGTATTACAACATAAGCCTGCAATAACTCCAGGTTGTTACTTTCGACGAGCGGGGCGTATCGGAACATCCGAATCACATTGCCACATACCATGGGGTGCGGTTGGCTTTGTCCAATATGAGCAAACTAATGATAGTCACAACGCCCGTGGGATTGAAACTACAAAGCAACCATGTATTGCGCAAGTTCAGTGGTATATGGGATGTATTGCTCGCATGTTTATATTCGGATCACGTGGTTATCTCGTTTGGTTTGGTTACAGCACTTCGAGGCATGTATTTGCACAGGAGTCAAAACCAATTGTACCGCCAGTTGTTTGTATTGATGTCATCATTTACGTATATAAATGCATTTTCTCCAATATTATAGTTGTGAAGTATCATTATACCGTCTTTCCACTCCGTTTTCGTTTTGTCCACTTCTAATGGGCACAGAACTGTTCGAATCTATTGCGAAAAAGAGTTCATTCTAAAGCGAGGATCGATGAAATGTTACGAAGTCTTGTTCCTAGTTTAACAATCATATTACAAATGTACAAAAGCCGAGCGTTGAAGTAAGCGCTGGCCATGTGTCCCAGCTTTGGAGGAAGGACAGCGCAAAAGTTTTCTATGTAAGTGACAACAAGATCTTCAATCTAATCGACGTTAAAGAGGTATCTGTGTCAAAGGTACAATGGCAAGGTCCACCAAAAAGTAATCCGTCCTCCCAATGAGATCTGCGATGGGCTTTCCTTCATCAGATTCGTCGACGAGTTTTACAAGTTCAGAGCTTTCCTTGCTTAGAAACCCAAATCTGTATTTGTTCCACTGGTCTTTGGGTCGATCGAAGTAATTGGGCATTCGTCGCATGATGAACAGTGCTTCTTGAAACATCATGCTACGTTTATCCATGTGCCCTGATCTGTCGTATTGAATCATTGGACGAACTTGAGAAAGAGTCACCTTCCGAATGTCGATATGAAATTGGCCAATTGGTGCGGTTGTTCCAGTCGGTACATCATCCACTAAGTAACTGTGCGATACGGAAGAGTCAAACTTTAAACCATAAACGCGAACCCGCAATATGAAACTCAGTAGGCTTGCTTCGTCGTCTTCCATATCAAGACGATTGTGATTCAAAGTTAATCAAATGAACTGATGCAGGACAAAGACTGTCGCAATCAAGACTGGTAGTAGAAAAATGGTCTGCCCGGTCCCACTTTGCCCATTTCGTAACGGATCGATTGAGCCGAAAAGTGCAATTTTACCTTTCACATATCGAACCCATATGACGATTTTATTGGTACTTTATTACAAAAATGAGATTATTCGTACAAAAAGAGAGACGCACGCATAGAAACATTTACACCATCAATGCCGCGCCTTCGGTTTTCTTCTTTCCCGCACCAAACCACCACTTGGCTTTCTCTTTCTCCGCCGCCTGAGTGGCCAGCTGCTCGGTAAACAACGCCGGGAAATATTTCTTACGCAATGTGTCCAGCACGAGCATCGTGGACGCCAGGAAGATCACAAAGGCGATATCTTCGAAGGACAGCGCCACAGTGCGGAACACCTTCTGCAGGGGAGGAAAATAGACCACCAGGAACTGTCCCAGCAGACTGAAGGACAAAGCCAGCAGGAAGGCCTTGTTGGAGGACCAGCTGAGCTCGTAGACGGGGCGGCTGTTGTGGCGACACACCAACGCGTTGAACATGTCAAACATCACGAAGGTGGTGAAGGTCATGGTCAGATCCCGCGGAGAAATCTCACCGTCTTCCATTTCGTGGATGAAAATGTACATCCCACCCGCTAGGATCAACAATCCGGAGGTGAGCACGCGGTACATCAAGGGACGGGTAATGATGTCCTCCGAGCGCTTACGAGGAGGACGTTGCATCACCTGGGGGTCCACCAATTCCACCCCGAGACTCTGCGCGAGGGGTCCGTCCATGATGATATTAATCCACAGGATTTGCATGGGATTTAACGGATTGGGCCGTCCGAAGACGTTGTTTAGCGCAACCAGACTGAGCGCCGCCACCGAGGTACTCAGCTGGAAAGTCAGGAAGTTCTTGATGTTGTAGAAGATTGATTTGCCTTCCTCGATGGCGCTCACAATAGTGCTGAAGTCATCGTCCACGATAATCATCGCGGAGGCCTCTTTCGCCACGTCCGTGCCGGAGCCCACCGCAATTCCAATGTCTGCTGCCTTCAAGGCGGGGGCATCGTTCACTCCGTCGCCAGTCATCGCCACCACGTGCCCACGCTTCTGCAAAGCCCGGACGATGAGCAGCTTGTGCCGAGGTGAGGTGCGGTAGCAGATTACTACATCCTCAATCACCGCGGCCAGGGACTCCTCACCTGAGCGGGACAGGTCCTCAATCTCCTTGCCACTCAGCACCGACATGCCCTTGGAATCGTGTACGTGGGATTCGTAAATGCCAGCACGCTTGGCAATACTTACAGCGGTTTCCTGAGCATCGCCGGTGATCATCATCACACGGGCTCCCGAGTCGGTGATCTTCCGTACCGCCTCCGGCACGTTCTCACGCAGCGGGTCCATCAAGCCGATGATGCCACAGAAAGTCAACTGGTTTGCGTGTGTGCCAAAGGCCACGCCCAGCACACGCAACCCACTGCGACTCATCTCGAGACTCTGACGCTGCACCCGCTCCCGTGCTGCATCGTTCAGCAAAGTCTGCTCGCCCTGGCTGTCCAGGTAGGTCACACACTGTGGCATGATCACCTCGAGGGCGCCTTTGAGGTACACACGGGCAGTGGAGGCGCCAGAAGTGACACGTGGATCCTCGTATGTTACTTCCATGAACTTGGATTCCGACGTGAAATTGATCTCTTTGCAGCGGTTCAGCACGGCACGGCGGTCGGGGATGCCCAGACGCTGCGCACACACCAGCAGCGCTCCCTCGGTGTGCTGTCCAATGATACCACCTTCCGAGAGAACAGCGTTGTTACAGAGACACGCTGCGTCAAACAGCTTCACCAGACAGGGCAAGGAGGTGGCCAGCACAGGAAGACCGTTGCACAGCACCTCTGCAGGCTGCAGATTGCTGCTGGACGGGGACGACCGCGAGGCTACCTTGGCCAGGTTCATGCTGCTGGTGCTGTGGCTCACCGGGTCGGCAGAAATCTCCACTGCATCGTCCAGCACAGGGCAGTAGACCGACACCACAGTCATCTTGTTCTGGGTCAAGGTGCCGGTCTTGTCCGTGCAGATGAAGTTCGCACAGCCCAGGGCCTCCACGGCGGGGAGTTTCTTCACGATGGCGTTCTTCTTGGCCATGCGCATCACTCCCAGCGCCAACGTGACTGTCACACAAATAGGCAGTCCTTCGGGGATGGCCGCCACGGCTAGCGACACACCAATGTTAAACATGGCCAGGAAAGACTTGCCTTGAAGCATACCAATCACCCCAATGCAGACAATGATGCCCAGGGAGAAAATGCTCAGATTCTTGCCCAGCTCGTCCATTTTGATCTGCAATGGACTGCGGCGCGATTCAATATCTTTCATTTCTTGAAATGTTTTACCAAATTCGGTCTCCAATGCGGTCCCGACCACCACTGCAGTACCGTGGCCAGCACAGACCAGTGTGCCCATAAACAGAATATTCGAGACACTGGAGATGTCCGCGTCTTCGGTGATATCTGGCAGAGGGTCGCTGGTCTTTTGCTTGGGCTCAGTCTCGCCCGTAAGGGTCGACTCGTCCACGGCCAAGCTGTTGTTTAGCAGCACGCGTACGTCTGCAGGGATACGGTCCCCACAGTTGACAATAACGATATCACCCGGTACCAGCTCTTCGGCGAGAATATTCATTGTCTGGCTCCCGCGGACGACATTGCACCGAGGGGGAACCAGCGTACTCAGAGCCTCCAAAGACTCTTCCGATTTGCATTCTTGGTAAAACGCCACCGACCCGACAATAATGACAGCAGCCGCTATACTAAGCGCATCTTCGTACTGGCCAACCAGCACACTCAGCGCAGCGGATCCTAAAAGCAGGAGGATCAATGGATCTTTGAACTGCTCGATGTACCGGATGACAATATGGTCCTAAATGAATCAAAACCAGCTGGTAGAATAAGATCACATCAAAAGTACAGTAGATAATATAGTGCGCACCTTTTCTTCCTCTTCTAATTTATTCAATCCATGAGCTTTGCGCAGGGAGGCGACTTGCGATGTACTCAAACCCTTTTTGATGTCACTGTGCAGAGTCTCAAGGACCTGCTCTCTTGTGTCCTTGGAATATTTTCTCATGTGTAAGAAGTAGCCCAGACAATACTCTACGAAACGAAATCAATAACAGAAGATTCGCACAGGCAGCAACTGATTCGCTCAGATCGAGCCAGGAGTCACTGTTGGGAAGTTACCTGCCATTGTCTCAATTAACATGCGTTTTAAAGCATTGGAATTGATTCTGGAGCGTATAATTATGAGACGATCAAGCCGATGAGGTCACATGCGATGAAACGTTGCAGTCAAAAATTTACTGAGAAAGTTAAGAAACTTCGAAGGATGTCCGCCCCTCCTCCTAAACCTCCCAAACCATCAAGTGTAAAGGAAAGTTCCGATGCCGATGAAGCAGAAAACGTATTTGCTGGCGAGACTCCAGACATTGCGATGAAGGGAAGTAAAAACGTCTCTGATATTATGGCTATGGACACTGAGGATGAAAGCTTGCGGAAGTACAAAGAGTCTCTTCTTGGATCTGCTGTTCATGGTGATTTGGGAGATACGAGTGATCCCAGGAAGTTGATTGTGGAGGAATTTCGCGTTGTGTTCGCCCCCGAAGACAACCAAGAGGACATTGTCCATACGTTGAGCACCCCTGAGGGTGTCGCGAAGCTCGCTGCTGAAGGTTTGACGATGAAAGAAGGCAGCAAGTTTAAGTTTAAGATCAGTTTCCGCGTCCAGCACGAAATTATTGCTGGAATCAAGTTCGTGAACAAAGTGAAGGCGACATTCGCCACGGAGAAAGAAGAGTTGGTTATTGGCAGTTACCCACCGTCCAGTGAACCGCATACATTTGTCTTTCCGAAGTGGGATTACAGCGAGGCGCCCAAGGGAATGATGATGAGAGGCAAGTACCGAGTCTCCAATCAGTTTGTCGACTCGGATAAAGTCAAGCATTTGGAATTTGAGTATGAATTGAATATTGTCAAGTAGCTGACCGAAGTGCGAGTTACGACGTGTAGTTGTGCAGTTGTGATAATATTAAACAGTTTTACACATCTCAGCTCCAGACAAGTTAGTTTTTAAATGCATTTTTATGTGTGGTACCTTTCCTACTGATGTGCAACTGGTAACATGGAATACTGCACCGGTAGCATACTAACTCATTCTTCATACATACTCTGCATGACGTGTTCGGAATACTTTTTACGAGTGTTACCACATACGATGTGTACTGTTGCCTCATGGAAGAACATCCCGTCTCTGATTTCGGGTGTTTGGAAAGTGATCATTCTCAAGGATATACTAATTTGCGTGTTTTCTATATATTCTGTGAATTAAAGCGCAATTATATGCGCACATCGATGTGGAAGTTCGCGTTTCGAACTCCTGGAGATTCGGCATAATTGTTCTGTCTTCATAAACGAATGACATCACCTAGCCCGGAGTTTAATCCTTCTAATTTGTCGATATTTCGACAGTCAAACCCGAGCAACATCTTAAATGGAGCGAAGAAAGGCGTTGGCAATTTGTCCTGGGGATTACTGGGGGCCCTTGGAATGATGATCGCTGGTCCAATCGCTGGAGCTAAGTCAGGCTACGAAACGTATGGATACACTGGCGCCGTTGGCGGTACATTTGTTGGTTTAGTTGGTGGTATGGTGGGCGCGATGGGTGTTCTTTTCCATAGTTTGTACTCGTGTGCGTATTACACTTCTCTGGGTTTTATTCGAACACCAACTGCTGTTTTCTCCCTGGCCCAAGGCAAGGAATGGGATAAGGACGCAGAAGAATGGATTGATTATGACATGTCCGTTGAGAGTGATCTGTTGCTGGGTGTTACGGAGGAGAAGTTTATTGAACATGTGAAGGAGAAGAAATCCGCACGCCAAATATACTCCCCTACACAGAAACTGTCCGCCCAAAACAGCAACGGCGAAACGATCGGTGGCGAAGCGGAGGCACCACGTAAAAAGAAACATGTGATGGACCGAGCTTTCTACGACATTCTGGAAGTGGAGCCCGAAGCCACCGCAGCAGAGATCAAGAAGGCTTATTACATGAAAGCGAGGAAGAACCATCCGGACCGGAACCCCGACAACGCTGAGGCCAAAGCCAACTTCCAGAAGATTTCTCAGGCCTACGAAGTACTGGGCGACGAGACCGCGCGCTTGACGTATGACACGCGTGGCAAAGCTGCGGTGGAAGGCAATGCGGGCAAAATGGACGCGGGCATGCTGTACACGATGATTTTCGGTTCCGAAAACTTCGAGACGTTGATCGGAGAACTGTCTCTCGCCACGCAGGTCAAGATGATGACCGAAGAGACCAAGCCGATTGAGGTGCTGCGCTTCCGCCAGCGCCAGCGCGAGCTCAAGTGTGCCATCATTCTGGCCAACAAACTGGACGGATTGGTGGAAGGCGATGAACAAGTGTTTCGCGAAAAGGCGCGCAACGAAGCCAAAGAGCTCACCGAAAGCGCCCTGGGCGGCACCTTACTGGGCCTGATTGGCACCATCTACGTGGAGCGGGCCAGTGCCCAGCTGCGCACCTCCTCGATGCTCTACCTCAAGACCGGCAAGTCTGTGGCGGGTGTTAAAAGAGTGTTTTCGTACCTCTCCTGGGGCCTCAGCGCAGCGTGGTATGGATTGGAATTGCGGTCGATGCAGCGGGACGCCAAGCGTAGGCAGGAGGCCGAGGACAAGCGCAATAATCTCAGTGACGAGGAGATCAAAGCACGGAAAGCAGCTGCCGGGCCGGTCGATATGACGGCCTTGTATGGGCCCAACCCCACTGCGGAGGACAAAGAAAAGGTGCAGCAGAAGACCAGAAAGTTCGGAAACAACTTGTAAGTCATTCTATTTTATTCATTTTTTGTTTCTGGGCATGGCAGTTTCTGTTTGAAGTATCTTATGAACTCACTTGTCTTCCCAGTGCACTTCACAATATTCTGTGTGTTTCCTTACTTATAACTATTTTGTTTTATTTACTAATTTTTCATGTATAGCCTGGGCTTGCTGTGGCAGTTGACCAAGAGCGACATCGAAGAGACGCTCAAACACGTGTGCAAAAAAGTGCTTTTCGACCACTCCGTCAGCGATACCACGCGTCAGCGCCGCGCTTTGGCGCTGTTCATGCTGGGTGAAGAGTACGTCCTCCACCAGGTAAAAGACATGAACGGAATTGAGGACTTTTTGGACCGCCTCGGCAAGCAAACAGGGTTGTTTTCGGAGGACAATCCTGACTTCTCGCCGTTCACCGGCGGAGCCAAGGATGGTGCAGCAGCAGAAGGTACCACGGGAAGTGCGAGTGCAGGTGGGAAAAGTGGGTTTACCACACCTGGTGAAGCGTTTTTCAGCGATGCATTGAGCAAAGAGATGTTGCTGCAGATGCAAGCTCGGGTGGACATGGCCAGTGTGAAAGAACTCAAAGAAAACATTGCCGCGTTGGGCGGGGATGCAAGTCACTGCATTGAGAAAGAAGACCTGCGCAAATATTTGAACGAGCTGCTTTCTATCCGTCTGAGTGTCGTGGATGCCTTGTAAATGTTAGTAATGTTTTTGAGTAATCTCTGTTTTTCTGATTGCTTTTGTGTTCTTGTCAATATTATAATACATGTGAGCTTTGCACCAAGGAATGTTTGTACAAGAAGTAATGAATAAAAATAACGTATCTTTGGTACCAGTTTAAAAAGTATGAAACAAAAATCAAGACTGCAAACAAAAACAGATTACAAATGGGGACCTTTCACGTGGCGCCTATGGCCATGCCGCCATCAATATTGAAACAATGTCCGGTCATATACGCCGCGGCCGGATCTAGGGCTAGAAACTTCACCAGCCCCGCCACCTCCTCCGGGGTGCCAAAACGCTTCAACGGAATGGTTTTCAAGTAAGATTCTGCATTGGGCAGGTTCTGGGTCATTTCCGACTCGATATATCCTGGACACACCGCGTTCACGGTGATTCCTCGGCTGCCGAATTCCTTCGCGAGGGATCTTGTCAGGCCGATGACACCCCCTTTGGCAGCAGCGTAATTGGCCTGCCCGGCATTGCCGATCTGTCCGATAATGGAGGCGATATTGATAATGCGGCCGCGCTTTTGTCGCAGCATCGAGCTGGCGAAGGCCTCTTGCGCACAAAAGAATACGCCATTTAAATTGATGCCAATAACACTGGTGAAATCCTCCGGAGACATGCGCATTGCTAGCATGTCGCGAGTGATGCCGGCGTTATTAACTAACACGTCCACTTTGCCAAACTGAAGAGAATAATTGTAATGTTGTCAAAAACGAAAAAGTTATCGTACAGAAGTGCTTACCTTTGCTAATGTCCGTGAAAACATGGCTTTCACTTCACTACTGTTAGCTACATTTGCTTTTATGGCTATAGAACTTCCACCTTTTGCAGCAGATCGAATATTCAGCTCTTGGACAACCTCCCCTGCCAATTTATCATTAACTGCGTAGTTGACGACTACTTTGCAGCCTGCGTCAGCCAGCGCACATGCAATTGCTTTCCCGATTCCACGTGATGCGCCAGTAACAATAACCACAGGATTTTCGGATGGTATGTCCAGCTTCTGCGTAGTTAATCGACGGATTGGTGTCACCCTTGCACTTTGTCCACTGAGACTTCTGCGCAGAATCAATGCTGATGGAATCCACGATTTCTGCATGACGCAATAGAGGATATAACTTAGAAATCAGTGGGAACTAAGCCAAGCTTCGCTGTCGTAAGGTTGGTTGAGTTGGGTCCACCAACAAACGGTGAAACAAAGCGAAGTTTTTGAAGTGCGGAAGTGGTTTAAAAACCAAGTTACGACGCGTGCCATAATGTGGTTTTTGAAAGGTTTTCTCGGATAATGTAGCGGTTTGAATTGGGTTGTGTGATCTGAAACGGTTTGGACCCGAATGCAGCGAGCAATGTTTTTTGTTTTGAAACAGAATGGGTTTGCATTAATGAGCATGAGTGTCACCAACAGGATCTGTTCGAATTATTGATATGGAGTTAAGCACCTCTGATAGCTCTCTGAGAACGGGTCGCTCCAGTCGCTCAGACGTTTCCACAGCCAAGAGTAGTCGATTCGGGAAAGGCGATGCATCTTCAAGGTTAAGCGATTTCGGCGACAAAGTTGCTGCAGGCGATGGATACGAAAAACTATCTTCACTCCACGAAAGTTTGGTGGATGCGCTTTCATCTTCCCCAGAGCTTCAGCCGCTGCATGTGGATGTGCGAAATGACAGTTATTGGTACAACATGAGAGCTCGTATGGGCCCCAAAAAGCACGGTGCTCTGATTGTCAAGCACAACGACCACATCCAGCGATGGGAATCGTTCATCTTCAAAATGAAACTGCGCGAAGAAGACATGGAAATGGCTCCAAAGAAGTCACTTGTGGGCAACCACAAAACCAAATGGACTGCCTACAAAGCAGCCGAAGCTGCCGCTCGCGAACGTGATGCCAATCCCGCCAAGAACAAGAAACTGGCGGACATATTGCATCCCGACAAGATTCTCAGCACACACTTTCGCATTCTCGTCGTGAGTGAAAAGTTCCACCAGATGAGTCTCATTGAGCGTCACAGTTTGGTGTATCAAGAACTCACCCGAGCGATGGGGTACAATATCCTACCTGACCCCGACCCTTTGCTTATCCACAATGAGTCACCACCCAATAAACCAGTCGATTGGAAATCAGGACTGGGCCGATGCGCGCCGACCAAATTGAAATTTGCCACGGTGTTTGGACCCGCGGTGTGTGCCCTGGACGTATTTCGCTTTCTGTTGCCACAAGACCACACACCGTTGCATTTGATGGTCGACACGCGCACCCCCTCGCAGTGGCGCCCCGATTTGTACAAACCGGCCTTGTCGGAGCGTCTGGGCACGGGACACCACGATTTGCGCGCGTTGCAGATAAAAGTCGCTGCGAAGCCCAAGTCGCACCAATCCCGCGTCAAGAAACTCACCACGGTCGTGACGCATGAAATGCTGCATCAACTCGAACTGGAGAAACATCACGTATCCGGTGGTGGGAAACCTCCCTCACATACGGGAACGCACCGGCCGTCGCAGTTACTTCGAATCGGCGGTGCCCTCGAAGATGACGTCAGTCTTGGCACTGCAAATACGCACAGCACCAGCAGTAGCGCACATTTGCCTGATAACACCCACGGAAGCACGAACAACAATAACACCAATAATAATAACACCAACAAGGCCCTATTGGCAGACTCGCTCGGCCTCGATGCCTCGGTCAGCGGGGTCAAATACAAAAAACTGGGTGGTATTTATGGGCACTTCTTCAACGATTTGTCACCCGAGATACGCCAATTGGTGATGAGCAAGTACCAAGATAACAAACACTTAATCCGTGACGAGAGCAATCTAGCCATCATGGAAACCCTTGCGCAGCAGAAGAAAGCCGCGCAGAACCACGACGACAGCAATCAGCCCAAAACGACTTTGTCCATGATGCGGAACAAACAAGCGGCTGCCCAGGTGGCCGGAGAGTATGACAAAGGCACCGACAGCGAGAATGCGATGATGGAAGAGGTCAACATTGCCAATTTGCGCCAGGAGCGCGCGGCCATCCGGTTGCAACGGATTCGGCGCATGTATGTGTGGCACCGCGCGGTGAAGCGCACCTGGTGGCGCAACTACAGCGTGCTCCATATCCAGCGCCTGGTTCGCGGTCACTTTGCGCGACAATACGTGAAATTGTATAAATCCTTGCGCCA
>LNAP01009790.1_pt1 | contig 11115 bp, 10 predicted proteins | sample 602601 | NCBI WGS metagenome assembly LNAP01 (sample SAMN02440304, study PRJNA202911) | soil metagenome | biome: Subtropical and temperate rainforests or woodlands; isolation source: soil samples (1 kg each in a 20% v/v slurry with milli Q water) were... ...
GCTGCGGGCGATGTCCATCGCCGGCCAGGATGCGCAGGCCACCGCGCTGCTGTGCACGGCCGCCGAACGCCTGCACCGCCCGCGCGGCGCGGTGCCGGCGGGACTGGTGCCACTGCAGCACTGGTTCCAGGCACTGCTGGAGCCCAAAGTGGCGCTGTCCCCATTACTGGAACAGTGCAGATCACTGGCATCGGCATTGCTGGACACGCAGATCGAGGTGCGCCCGCTGCATGGCGACCTGCACCATGACAACGTGCTAGACGGCGGTGCGCGCGGCTGGCTGGCCATCGACCCCAAGCGCCTGCTTGGCGACCGCGCCTTCGACTACACCGTGCTGTTCTGCAACCCGGATCTGTGCGGGCCGGGCATCCACGTGGCCATCCACCCGGCCATCTTTGACCGAAGGGTGGACCAGGTCAGCGCGCTGGCGGGGCTGGAGCGCACGCGCCTGCTGCGCTGGATCGCGGCCAGCGCCGGACTGTCGGCGGTGTGGTTCCTGGAGGATGGCTGCAACGCCGACGTCGACCTGGCCGTAGCGGCCATGGCCCTGCGCCAGCTGGCCCGCACCGGCGGCTAGCCGCTGGTCTTTTCCATCGTGCACAGCAGCGGGTGCTGGTTCATGCGCGAGAACTCGTTGACCTGGGCCACCTTGGACTCGGCAACCTCACGGGTGAACACCCCGCACACGCCGCGACCGCGGGTGTGGACGTGGAGCATCACCTGGGTGGCCTTGTCCAGGTCCATGGCAAAGAAGCTCTGCAGGACGGTCACCACGAAATCCATCGGGGTGTAGTCATCGTTCAGCAGCATCACCTGGTAGAACGGCGGCGGTGCCACCTCCGGCCGGGCCGGTTCCAGCATGACGCCGTGATCGTGGTGGGGTTCTTGGTTGGGCTCGCGGGGCATCCGCACATTATAGCGGGATTGGACGCCGCCTCTGTCGCCCTTCACAATCTGCACATCCACCCCACACTTTCACAGGGATTTCATGAAAAGGATCGTCACCGCGCTGTTGCTGACCGCCACGATGTTCGGCGCCCACGCAGCCGAACCCGACAAGGCCGTCGGCCGTGTGCTCAAGCAGCTGGACTACCCCTACGAGATCGACGAGGACGGCGACTACAAGCTGGTCTTCGATGCCGGTGAGGACCGTACCCAGCTGGTGTTCGTGCGTTCGTCGGTGGAAGAGTTCGGCAGCCACAAGATCCGCGAGATCTGGTCGCCCGGCTACAACTCCCCCGGCAAGCAGTTCCCGGCCGCGGTGGCCAACCGCCTGCTGGAAGACTCGCAGGACGCCAAGCTGGGCGCCTGGGTCAAGCAGGACCAGCTGGCCATGTTCGTGGTCAAGGTGGACGCCAATGCCAGTTCGGCCGCGCTGAGCGATGCCATCGATGCGGCCATGCGCACCGCCGATGCCATGGAAAACGAGCTGACCGAGACGGACGAATACTGAGGTGAATGCCGTGCAGGACCCGCGCTGGACGCCCCATGTCACCGTTGCCACCGTCGTGGTGCGTGACGGGCGCCTGTTGCTGGTGGAAGAGCGTATCGACGGCCGTGATGTGCTCAACCAGCCGGCCGGGCACCTGGAGGCGGGCGAAAGCCTGGCCGCCGCAGCGGTGCGCGAGACGCTGGAAGAAACCGGCTGGACGGTGCGCCTGAGCGCCTTCATCGGCGTCTACCAGTGGACCGCGCCCGACGGCACCGCCTTCCTGCGCTTCGCCTTCGCAGCCGCGCCGGTCGAGCACGATCCGGCCCGGCCGCTGGACGCGGGCATCCTGCGCGCGCTGTGGCTGACCCCGGCCGAGCTGCAGGCCAGCGCGGTACGCCTGCGCAGCCCGCTGGTCTGGGAGGTCGTGGCCGACTACCTGGGCGGCCAGCGCCATCCCCTGTCGCTGCTGAAGGAAACCGCATGAGCACCCCCCGGGTGATGGTCGGCGTGTCCGGCGGCGTGGACTCCTCGGTGGCAGCGTGGCGGCTGGTCCAGCAGGGCGAGCCGGTGGCCGGGCTGTTCATGCAGAACTGGGCCGACGACGGCAGCGGCGACTGCCGGGCCGAGGACGACCGCCGCGACGCAGTGGCCGTGTGCGGCCTGCTGGGCATCCCGTTCCACTTCCGCGATTTCTCCTCCGAATACTGGGAAGGCGTGTTCGCGCACTTCCTGGCCGAATACGCCGCCGGCCGCACCCCCAATCCGGACGTGCTGTGCAACCGGGAAGTGAAGTTCAAGCATTTCCTGGACGCGGCCCGCGAGCTGGGTGCCGAACGCATCGCCACCGGCCACTACGCCCGCGTGGCCCAGGTTGGCGGGCGCTGGGCGCTGCTGCGCGGCGCCGACCGCAGCAAGGACCAGAGTTACTTCCTGCACCAGCTGGGCCAGGAACAACTGGCGGCCACCCTGTTCCCGATCGGCGACCTGCAGAAGAACGACCTGCGCCGGATCGCCCGCGACGCGCGGCTGCCCACCCATGCCAAGAAGGATTCCACCGGGATCTGCTTCATCGGCGAGCGCGACTTCCGCGAGTTCCTGGGCCGCTACCTGCCCGCCAAGACCGGCGAGATCCGCGACCCGGATGGCGCCCTGATCGCCGAACACCCCGGCGTGTTCTATTTCACCCTGGGCCAGCGCGAGGGCCTGAACATCGGCGGCGTGCGTGGCCGCCCGGCCGCGCCCTGGTATGTGGTGGGCAAGGACGTGGCCAGCAACGTGCTCTATGTGGACCAGGACCGTGACAGCCCCTGGCTGCTCTCGACCCGGCTGCATTCCGAGGCCGCCCACTGGATCGCCGGTGCCCCGCCCGCCCGCCGTTTCGACTGCACCGCACAGACCCGCTACCGCCAGCCCGATGAACCCTGCACGGTGACGGTGCGCGACGATGGCACCCTGGAGGTGCTGTTTGCGCGCCCGCAACGCGCCGTCACCCCCGGTCAATCGCTGGTGTTGTATGACGATGAGGTCTGCCTGGGTGGCGCGGTGATCGCCGCCACCGACGCGCCGCTGGAACAGCGGCTGCGGACTGCCCCTTCCCCCTTCGAGGTATCTGCTGCATGAGTTTTTCCGTCGACGACCGCGTTCTTGCACTGGCCGGCATCGCCCAGGCCCTGCAGCAGGTGCGCCGCATCGCCGAAACCGGCCACTCCGAAGCGGCCGTGGTGCGCACCGCCGTAGACAGCGTGTTCCGCATCGATGCCGAGACCCCGCAGGCCATCTACGGCAGCCCGGCCAACGTGGCCCCGGGGCTGCGCCTGCTGCACAACTACTTCCGCAACCAGGGCCAGGACGACGCCCTGCCCCGGCTGGCGCTGGCCGTGCTGCAGCTGGAGCGCCGGTTCGTGCGTGAGCATGCGGTGGTGGACAAGGTCAGCCAGGGCATCGAGCGCGCCCAGCGCCAGGCCACCGAGCTGGGCGACAGCGCCCACCCGGACGTGCTGGCCGCCCTGGGCGGGCTGTACGCGGACACCATCAGCAATCTCAAGCCGCGGGTGATGGTCCAGGGCAACCCGCACTACCTGGGCCAGGCCGGGGTGGTGGCCGAGATCCGCGCCCTGCTGCTGGCGGCGGTGCGGTCGGCGGTGCTGTGGCGCCAGACCGGCGGCCAGTACTGGGACTTCCTGTTCTCGCGCAAGGCGATGATCGAAGCGGTGGACCGCCAGCTGCGCTGAGTCACGGCGACCCCCAGCCCCGCGTGCAGCCACCCGCGGGATGGCGCTACCGTTGATGGATGCGGGTAGAGCCACCCCATGGGTGGCTGGGTTGGGCGGTCGGGGATCCCGCAGCCACCCCTGGGGTGGCGCTACCGTGGGGAGGTTTTTCGATGGAATGTGCAGTGCAGCACTAAAGCAAATGGGGGTACGGCCGATACCTCAACCGTGCACTTCCCGAGAACGTCCATGTACTCACGCATCTTCATCCGTCTGGCCGCCCCCCTGGTCCTGACCCTGCTTCTTCCTTTCGCCATCGGTTTCGAATGGCCCGCCGCGCTGCGCTGGGCCATCCTGACCACGATGACGCTCAGCTGGCTGGGCTTTGCCTGGTGGACCGCCCGGGCCCAGACCCAGCGGTCACCCGAGCATGCCCGCATCCTGCGTGAGCAGGACCAGCTGCTCACCGAGCTGCGCAGCTTCGTTGCCAACGAAGTGGACGGCTCCCGCGGCGAAGTCGAACGCGCCCGTGATCTGATCCGCCATGCGGTCAGCGGCCTGGGTGGCAGCTTCGACGCCATGAACCGCAAGTCGCGCCAGCAAAGCCAGGCATTGGCCCGCATCGTCGACCGTGCCGGTGAAGACGGCGGTGCCGGTGTCGACGTGGCCCGCTTCGCCCAGCATGCCAGCCATCGCATGGAACAGCTGGTGGAAGCCCTGGAGCAGGTCAGCGGCCAGAGCAGCAACACCGTGCAGCACATCGACCAGATGGCGCAGCACCTGGATGGCATTTTCGCCCTGCTGGAAGACGTCAAGTCGATTGCCGACCAGACCAACCTGCTGGCGCTGAACGCGGCCATTGAAGCGGCCCGTGCCGGTGAGGCCGGTCGCGGCTTCGCGGTGGTCGCCGACGAGGTGCGCAACCTGTCCGAGCGCTCCACCACGTTCAACGAACAGATCCGCAAGTTGGCGCACAGCTCCAAGGACGCCATCGCCAAGGTCCGCGAGACGGTCTCGCACATGGCCTCGCGCGACATGGACCGCTCCCGCGAAGCGCGCCACGAAGCGGCGCAGATGCTGGACAACGTAGCCCAGATCAATGCCTCGCTCGGCGACGGCATGCGCGAAATCTCCGAGTGTGGCCGTGCGATCGACAGCAGCGTGGCCGAAGCGGTGCGCGCCCTGCAGTTCGAAGACATCGCCACCCAGGCGCTGGGCGGGGTGCATACCCACCTGGACCGCCTGACCGCCATCAACCGCGAAGCGGTGGCCCTGCAGGAACTGCTGCACCGCAATGGCGGCGTGTTCGACGAAGAAGTCGTCAGCGCCCTGCAGCGTACCGGCAGCCGCCTGCGTGAAATGCGCAGCGAGTGGGAACGCCCGCCGCACAAGGCGGTTGCCCAGCAGAGCATGGCCGCTGGCGCGGTCGAGCTGTTCTGACCCAGATGTTCCGCGTCGGCAACGGCGCCCACAACGGCCCCGGTATCCCCGGGGCCGTTGTGCTTGCAAGATCCGTCCTGGCTGCAGATGATCGACCCATGCTGTTGACGAACACCCCCCATGCCGCACTCACCTCGTCCGCCCCCCTGCCCGAGGCAGTGGCTGCGCCAGAGGAATGCAACCACCCGCCCTCGCCTGCCCGCACGCCCGAACCGCTGCGCGGCCGCGCATTGCTGGCCCAGCTTGAGCAGCTGGCGCAGCGGGAACTGGCGCAGTTGGCGGCACAGGGCGGGCTTTCCGGGTCGTTGGGCGCCACTGCCATGGACCCGGCGTTGATCGGCCTGGCCTGGGACCTGGGACTGAGTGGCGATGCCGTGGTGACCGCTTCCCCGGACCTGACGTACTCCCCGCACCGTCCATGACATCCGGCTTGAGGCGCGTGGCACTGCATGCGCAGGGGCTGGCGTCACGGGCGCCGTTCGGCGAAGGCCCGGCGGGCACCCACCGCGCCATCGCCCACCTGGGCTATGTCCAGATCGATACGCTGTCGGTGGTGGAACGCGCGCATCACCACGTCCTGTGGAACCGGGTGCCCGATTACGACCCGGCGCACTTGAACCGCCTGGTCGGCGAGCGGCAGATCTTCGAATACTGGTTCCACGCGGCGGCCTATCTTCCGATGTGCGATTACCGCTACGCGCTGCGCCGGATGCACGCGATACGGACGGGAGAAAGCCGCTATTTCCGTGGCGGCGACCCGCAGCTGATGAAGCAGATCCTCGCCCGGATCCGCGCCGATGGCCCGATGCGGATGCGCCACCTGGACCCGGGCACCAAGGAAGCCGGCAGCTGGTGGAACCAGGGGCCCGGCCGGCGCGCCTTCGAGACGCTGTTCATGCGCGGCGACCTGATGGTGTGCGAGCGCAACGGCATGGAGAAATCCTACGACCTGGCCGAGCGCTGCCTGCCCGACGACGTCGATCTGCGTGTTCCCACGCTGGGTGAGTACGCGACCTATCTGTTCGAGACCACGCGACGGTCACACGGCGTGTTTACCCTGAAACAGCTGCTGCACCTGCAGGCCGGAAAGGGCCTGCGCGATGCGATGCGCGCGGTGGTCGACGAACGGGTGGATGCGGGTCAGGTGAGCGTGTGCAAGGGCGACGACGGGGTGACCGCCTACGTCGATGTGGCCGCGCTGGACCGCCCGATGCGGCTGCGTCGCGAGGTGAAAATCCTGTCTCCGTTCGACAACCTCGTCATCCACCGTGACCGCCTGAGTGCCTTGTTCGCCTTCGACTACCGGGTCGAGTGCTATGTGCCGGCGGGCAAGCGCGTGCATGGCTACTTCTGCCTGCCCCTGCTGTATGCAGACCAGGTGGTGGGCCGGGTGGACTGCAAGGCGCACCGCAGCGAGCAGCGGCTGGAGGTGATAAGTCTGCACCTGGAGCGCGACGATCTGGATCGCGATCACTTCCTGCCGGCACTGCGCAAGGCGCTGCACCGGTTCGCGGTGTTCAATCGATGTCCGGAGCTGGACGCACGCGCCATGGATGGGATGGCGCTGCGGTAGCGGCTGCCTGCCTGCCGACGGCCGATAGTTGTGGCATCGGGTGTTGGCCGGCGACGTTTGTGCGCCTTGCCCCGTCATTGTCTGAGCCGCCGCAGCCTATCGGCCGTCGATCCGGATACGCCACGGGCGGGCTATCCTGTGTTGCTGCGCCAGCCTGCAAGGGTGCCGGCATCCACAAGGAACAGCATGGCCGAACTGACAGATTTCCATATTTTCTGGGGCGAAGCGATGGCGGCGGCGGAGCGGCATGCCGCCTCGATGGAAGCCGATGGCGCCGAAGATTTCGCCCAGCAGCTCTATCGCGAGTACCTGGAACAAGGCGCACCCAAGCCGCGCAAGAAATGGCTGGCCACCCGGCTGGCAAACGCCTTTCCCTGCATGGATGCCAAGCCGAAGTGGGTGGGTGAGCCGGCCTGGTTGTACCACCAGGGGCAACCGATGGTGTTCCTGCACCAGTTCCAGGTCAGCATTGCCGCGCAACACCTGATCGGCCACATGTCATTGGGCGAAACGCTCTACATGTTCGGAGGGCGACACCGGTTGGGCCCTGGCCCCGACGCTGGCTGGACCGACATCTACCGCATCTCCGTGCAGACCTACGAAGGCGACACGGTGGGGGAGATTCCGGGTCCGCAGGGGTAAGCGCCCCCACGCGATCCGCGGTAGAGCCGACCGTTGGTCGGCTGCATCGGGAGCAGCCGACCAACGGTCGGCTCTACCCGCCAAGGGTGTGCGGTCAACGGAACCTTGCGAACGTTGAGGGATCGCGCGCGATCAGATCTCGCGGGTCGGGGGTACGGCTGCGGCCGCGGGGTGACACCACCCGCGCGAAACCCCACAAACGTAGAGCCGACCGTTGGTCGGCTGCACCGGAAGCAGCCGACCAACGGTCGGCTCTCGGTCAACGGAACCCTGCGAACGTTGAGGGATCGCGGGCCGGGGATACAGCCGGGGCCGCTGGGATAAGGCCATCCACGCGAAACCCCACAAACGTAGAGCCGACCGTTGGTCGGCTGCACCGGGAGCAGCCGACCAACGGTCGGCTCTACCCGCCAATTGTGAGCGACAAACGGAACGCCGCGAACGTTGAGCGATCGCGCGATCAGAGCGCGTGGGTCGGGGTCATGGCTTCGGCCGCGGGGTGACACCACCCGCGCGAAACCCCACAAACGTAGAGCCGACCGTTGGTCGGCTGCACCGGAAGCAGCCGACCAACGGTCGGCTCTACCCGCCAGGGGTGTGCGGTCAACGGAACCCTGCGAACGTTGAGCGATCGCGCGCGGCCAGAGCGCGTGGGTCGGGGTCATGGCCGCAGCCCCGAGGACACCACCCGCACGGAACCCCGCAAACGTAGAGCCGACCGTTGGTCGGCTGCACCTGGAGCAGCCGACCAACGGTCGGCTCTACCCGCCAGGGGTGTGCGGTCAACGGAACCCGCGCGAACGTTGAAAGATGTCGCGCAGCCAGATCGCGTGGGCCGGGGGCATGGCCGCAGCCCCGGGGACACCACCCACACGGAACCCCGCAAACGTAGAGCCGACCGTTGGTCGGCTGCACCGGGAGCAGCCGACCAACGGTCGGCTCTACCCGCCAGGGGTGTGCGGCCAACGGAACCCGCGCGAACGTTGAGGGATCGCGGACGATCAGATCTCGCGGGCCGGGGATACAGCCGGGGCCGCTGGGATAAGGCCATCCACGCGAAGCCAACAAACGTAGAGCCGACCGTTGGTCGGCTGCACCGGGAGCAGCCGACCAACGGTCGACTCTACCGCGGGTGGCGCGCGATCAGATGGCGTGGGTCAGCGCGACCAGCGCCTCGCGCGGCGCGATGCGGGTGCCGCCGGTCTTCAGCCACTGGGCCAGGTCGCGCGGGGTGAGCGGGCGCGAATACAGGTAGCCCTGGATTTCGTCGCAGCCCTGGCGGCGCAGCATGGCTTCTTCCTGCTCGGTTTCCACACCCTCGGCGACAACCTTCATGCCCAGCGCATGGCCCAGGTGGACGATGGCCTGGGTGACTTCTGCCGTGCCGGTGTCATGCAGCATGCCCTGCACGAAGCTGCGGTCGATCTTCAGGCGGCCCACCGGGAAGCGGTTGAGGTAATGCAGGTTGGAGAAACCGGTGCCGAAGTCGTCCACCGCCAACGGCACGCCGTGGCGTTCGAGCACGTCGAAGCAGTGGCGCAGGACGTCGGTATCCCGGATCAACGCAGACTCGGTCAACTCCAGCTCCAGCCGCTGCGGCGGCCAGCCGTGGGCATGGCAGATGTCGATCACGCGCTCGGCGAAGCCGCGGTCGCGCAGCTGCACTGCCGAGACGTTGACCGCTACGCGGTCGAACGCCAGGCCGGCCGCATCCCAGGCGGCGGCCTGGCGGCAGGCCTCGGCCAGCACCCAGTCGCCGATGCGCACAATCTCACCGCACTTTTCGGCGATCGGAATGAACTCGGCCGGGCTGCAGTAGCCAATGCCGGGGCGATGCCAGCGCAGCAGCGCTTCGATCGCCGGTGGCTGATCATTCTCGGCATGCAGGAGCGGCTGGTACGCCAGGGTGAATTCTTCGCGGTCGATCGCGCCGAGCAGCGCGTGCTCGATCTCCAGCTTGCGCTGGATCTTGGCCAGCGCGTCCTGGCTGTAATACTGGTAGGTGTTGCGCCCCGCTTCCTTGGCGGCGTACATCGCCGCGTCGGCCGCGCGCAGCAGCGATTCAAAGTCGTGGTGGCTCTGATCAAGCATGGCGATGCCCACGCTGGCGCCCACCTTCAGCGTGGTCTCGCCGCGCTGCAGCGGTTCGGCCAGCGAGGCGATCAGCTTGCGGGCCACGTGGCCGGCGTCCTCGGGGTCGGCCAGGTCACGCAGCACCACGATGAACTCGTCGCCGCTGAAACGGCCGAACAGGTCGGCGTTGCGAAGGTTCTGGTGCAGGCGGCTGGCCGCGGCCTTCAGCAGCGCATCGCCGGTGGCGTGGCCGAAGGTGTCGTTGATGGTCTTGAAGCCATCCAGGTCGATGAACAGCATCGCCAGCGGCGCACCACGGTCGCGCGCCTCTTCGATGGCATCGGCGGTCTGTTCGCGCAGCAGCATGCGGTTGGGCAGGCCGGTCAGCAGGTCGTAGTGGGCCAGCAGTTCGATGCGCTCGTTGGCTTCGCGCTCGCGGGTGATGTCACGGAACAGCACCACGAAGCGGGTCGGCAGGCCATCGCGGCGGTCCAGTTCGATCAGCACCTGCACCCAGATGCGCAGCCCGGACTGGCGATAGAAGCACAGGTCCAGCTGCTCGGGCAGGCCGCCGTCGGCGATGCGCTCCAGCGCCGCCTCGAAGGCATTGCGCGAGTCCTGGGTGTACAGGGCCAGCGCCTGGTCCAGGCTGATCGGCTCCTTGCGCAGGCCGTGGATGCGGTAGCACTCCTCGGTCCACTGCATGTGGCGGGTGGTCACTTCGATTTCGCAGCCACCGATGCGGCCCAGCGCCGACACGCGGTTGAGCAGTTCGGTGCGCCACCGGATCAGCGCGTCGGTCTGGTGCTGTTCGGTGATGTTCTGGACCTGGCCCAGCAGGCGCTGGATGCGGCCGTCGGCGCCCAGCAGGGGTTGCATCCAGAGCCGCAGGTGCAGCGCGCCTTCGCGCTCGCGCGGCAGTTCCAGCTCCAGGGTGGTCGGCTTGCCGTCGCGCAGCATGCGCCGCCAGGCGTGGCGTAGCAGGCTGCGCGAGCGCGGTTCAAGCTGGCGCAACCAGCGCCGGCGACCGCTCAGCGGATCTTCGCCCACGCCCAACAGGGCGCGGAACTCCGGCGACCACCAGAACTGGCGCTGGGCCGGGTCCCACGACCAGCTGCCCATGCTGGCGATGCGCTGGGCTTCGCGCAGATGCAGTTGCTGCTCCTGCAGCAGGGCTTCCAGCTGCTTCTGCTGCTCGATGTCGGTATGGGTGCCGACCATGCGCATCGGTTGGCCATCGGCGGTACGGGCCACCACACGGCCGCGGTCCAGCACCCATCGCCACTGGCCATCGGCCTGGCGGAAGCGGAACTGGGCGCTGTACTGCTCACTGGCGCCATGCAGGTGTTCATCCAGCGCGGCGCGCACCTGGGTGATGTCGTCGGCGTGCACGCGCGCCAGCATCTGGGTGGCCGTTTCCTCACCCAGCGCGGGCGTGCGCGCCACCCGGTCGCGGGGGATGTCCCAGTCCCACAGGCTGTGTCCGGCGCTGTCCAGTGCAAGTTCCCAGCGACCGCCGCCATCAATCGGTACCGGTTCGGGCACGCTGAGGGTGAAGGCGAGCAGGTTGCCACTGCCGTCGTGCACGGCGCGCAGGTGGCCATCGTAGTGTCCACGTGGGCCGCCCGGCAGCGTGCAGGCGACGATGCCACCGTCGGCGGCCAGCAGGCGCAGGTCTTCCAGCATCGGCGCATAGGCCGCAACCGTGGCCGGCAGGCCATGCTCGCGCGCAGCCGGATTGGCCG
>LNAP01005591.1_pt1 | contig 11114 bp, 17 predicted proteins | sample 602601 | NCBI WGS metagenome assembly LNAP01 (sample SAMN02440304, study PRJNA202911) | soil metagenome | biome: Subtropical and temperate rainforests or woodlands; isolation source: soil samples (1 kg each in a 20% v/v slurry with milli Q water) were... ...
AAGGCGGGAATGGAACGAATTTATGTCGTATATTTTCGTATTCAAAAACGCATCGCCAGATGATTACGTACGCATTAGTTCACAACAGTATGTACACTTGCTATGCTATGCGTGGTAGTGTGCGAACCATACTGTCCGGGTGCGTCATATTTGTATGAAAAATGTTTGATCTAGGAATGGCATTGACTTCGATCGAGAAAATGCAGTACACGAGCAATACTTTTTCATCAGATGTTTCAAGTTGATATGATTAAAAACTTTACTAGCATAGAATTTAAAAGTTGGAAATAAAAATAAGTCAAATATATACAAAAAAATCACTCGTACAAGAAGAAGCTAATCAGCTTTACCAAATGAGACGCATGTTCATATTTTTGAATAAGAACCGGCCCCTCCCGAACAGAATGGGAATATTAAATTAATCATACGTCAAAACAAGAGTAAGATTTAGCTTAGTCATACATTGGTGTAACTATCAGTCTTCCAAAGCCAGAGCGGTTGCTGCCTTCCATCCACAGATGCGTGGCGGTGGGCGCACTACCCACGAACTGGTAGAAGGTTTGAGCAAAAGGAGCAATCACCTGCTGCTGGTGCGTAGGGGACGAGATCCATGTGCCGTTGTAATATTGACAATCGGGGCTGTTGGAGCCACCGCAGTCCATGTAGTTGTTCCACCACCATTGAACAGAAAATTTCACAGTCGCTAGAGAAGCAAACTGACACGCAGTTGGGACCTTCTCATACCAACCAAACTGAGCATAGCACGAAGAAGATATCTCGGTGCCACCCTTGCAGGAACAAAGCAGAAGATCAGGACTGGTGTTTGTGTAGTTCGTACTGGTTTCGGTGTACACACAATCGGAGGGGCAAGACAGAGGGATCATTTGTGCCGAAACAAATATTTGGCCCACCAGAGCAACCAATAACACGGTAAAGGCTACACTCAACATTTTTACAATACACGGCACTGGTTGTGATGAATGAGTCTGCAGATCTGATCTTTCTGTATGTATGTAGCCCAGATGTGGAGAGAGAATCAGTCAGCAACGGTTTTAACCCTTTCTCAACTGTAGTGCTGAAAAAGTATCATAATGCATTTATGAATACCTTAATCCCAAAACATGTTTTATTTAATTAATTAGGTGGCTTGACAATCGTGGACTTAGGAAATGGATCGGTCTTGGAGACAATCAAAAAGCGCTTCTCATGACTAATATACCCCTTGATTTTGTTCTGATAGATCAGATTCGCCAGTACGCACTCCACTTCGTCCAAGTCCGTGTCCTGGCCCATCCACTGTAGTGCCGCGACGAAGGTATTCAAATTCAACCGCGTGCTGTTCGAGAGCTTGAAGATCTTCAGAAACAAGTTGCGGTAGGCGATCATCTTCACCTGCTCCAGCACGAGGTACACACCAAGGCGGACGAAGGAGGCCTGGTGCTGCTGCAGGAGCCGATCGAAGGTCCCAATATCTCCGCGAATGGTGGCGTCCCCCAGGGCCACGAACTCTGTGAGACCATAGACGGTGCCCACGCGGCTGCTGGGCATCATCCCGAGACACATCTATGATCACCAGGATAAAATATTAGGGTTAGAAAAAGATACGTGCAGTGGGTGTGAAAAGAAAAGAAGAGAAGACAGAGAGGCGTTCGGCCTTACTTAAAATATTGACAAGTGCTACTGAATCTATCGTTGGCAAAATATAAAAATAGTGTACCTCAACCGGTACCAAACTGGCCAGGATGCGTTGTCTGTTTTTCACGTTGCTGCGAGGGCAGTGGTTCAGCGCAAACCGCAAGCACTCTCTGTACAGAAAAAGAAGGGTGCACAAATACTCAGTTCTCATACAAAGTACCAAAGGTAAAAATACTTCAAAAACTACTGGTATTGGTACAAGAGGTAGTTTGAGAAAAAAGCAAATTACATCGCATTAACAGACAAACTCGGACAAATCCACAACCAAGAGTGTCTCACCTAGCTTCGGAGTAACGATCTTCAAACATCTTCAACCGGCCAATGTAATATTTGTACATGGCCACGTCGCACACGGGGAATGCACTGAGATCGTTCATCACACTGCTGCCGGGGCCTTCCACCACGTTGATGAGCTTGCCACACAGCTGCAACGTATTGACCTTGAAGTAGATCTTGAAGAGTGCATTCGTGACGGCGAAGAGTGCGAGGCGTTTCGAACCGGCACGGTCCTTGGCCACAGTGGTGAAGCCCTTGGTGAGATTGTTCAACGACTCACGGAGAAACTTGTAGTTGGTGTCGCCTGCTTTGTCGTCCGCCTAAAGTTTGACACAGTAAAATGATGGTGTTATACAGAAGAGAAATGTATGGTATTTGGGGAACATACCATAGTGGCAACGATTCTAAGGTCGTTGGAAACTCTGACTAATACAGGAATAATCCACGCAGTGCTATCATCTTTTATCGAAAAGTAGTCTAAAGTAGAGTTGTACGCTGTGCTTTCGTGGCGGTAGGCTGTAATAACGGCAAAACGAAAAGGAGCGTTACACTGCGAAAAATTGCATTGGAGACAACAACATAACCTACCCGCTTCAAGGTCTCCATCCACAAAAGCAACCAAAGCCATAAGTCTGAACGCAACGATACCGCACGTGTTCGAATCAGAGTAACTGTTTTCACAGTAAGACGTGATGTTGGTCTTCCTGATTCTTTCGACAAATTGTCTCGTTTGTGCCGAAATTGGTCCACTCACAGGCAAAGCAAGCAACTGTGCGAATGCCATACCATTTTTACGCGCTACCAGCGAATTAAGCTGCGAGATATATCCAGAAAGATCGCCCATGACAACGAACAGTGTGTAGAAACTGACCTCGTTGATTCGTCAACAGAGAGCACACTGAGTCAGTTTTATGTAATGTTAACATAACTGAATCCAGTTAATGCAATAACGCTGAAAATAACACGTCATTTGCCAATAAATTTGAATCTGAAGTTCATGCAAGCTCTTCAACCCGTCGAAGATTGGGGGCGCGATCCCTTATTTTCGGTAAGCTACTCTGCGTGAGTGCGCAGGATTGATATTTGAAAGTAGTATTTCCATTGTGTAACGCCACGTTTGACTTTTTCTGTAGGGCTTTCGAAAGTTGCTGATTGTAACAATAAGAACTCAGGTCAAGAAGGTCATTGCGAACGAACTCTTTCTGTTTTATTTATGTGGTAGAGGTATATCAAAAGTGGAGATCGTTGGCTGGATCATGAGTGTGCAGATTCGACCCAAGAAAGTAATTTACTACGTCGACGACGGGACTGCACCGTGCATGCGATGTACAAAGTTCCTCAGCTCCGTGGATCCTCTGTCGCACACATCATATAAGCCTGGCGATATAGTGTCTTGCAAAGGTGTACTAGCATTGTCAGAGACGAACGAAGAAGATTACGGTTTTACCATTCATATCTCATGCATGGAGACGGTACATGATCCGAACATAGAAGCTTTCCACTGGCTGTCAAGTATTGATTTGTATAAGTCAGAATATTCCAAGCCGGTATGAATTGGGTGGATAGTCTGTGTTTGTGTCAAGTCTGTTTGGAAATTCTTATCCAGCCAACCGCTCAAGAAAGTGTACAAGAAAATTTTCAGGGAGTGACTTACGGCGATACTATTTGAAGAAGATCGCCGGAGGACAATTAAACATACCAAACAACAAGGTGTCCCACAGTATGTCAAAAGGCAGTAGTCGGAAAACACTGATGCGCCGGGGCCTTTTATCTTTGTGACTTTTCCGTTGTTTCAATCAACGGCACTGCTAATATGATGTGCATACGTCGTAGTACCTTCAAACTTACCTAAGTGCAAGTACATCCTTATCTTCACAATTCGCCCAACGTTTTCACGTATGAGTTTTATTATCTTTTGTGTCAATATTCATAAACTAATATTCATAAACTAATATTATAAAAGTGTCTTGACATTAGAGTTTGGTGTTGCAATCGCCTGCTGATGGACAACTCCAAATATTAGTTTATGAGCAATGAATCTACCCACCAGTTGTTCCGTGTTCACCATTTCGCGAATGCACTTCTACAAAATGTTAACACAAAAATGATGTTACTTTTGTTGTGTTCACCAACCGGTGAATGGTCGCAAAATCTGTAGGTGGCATTACCTTTCTGAACATAGAGATTGCTGAGATGAACAGTCACCCTGTTAACGAATACGTTACTCTTGCGGTTGGGGGTTTGTTGTTTACGCTCAACAAAGCGAGTATTGACAGGTTTCCTGATTCTTTCTTAGCGAATCTGGTTAAGCCAGTGTGGAAAACAATTGGGGAGGATCCAATCGTCATTGAACGCGACGGAGAGTTGTTCCATTATATTTCGGATTACATTCGTTACGGGGTTCTTCCCAGAGACATGAGCGGCCGACTGATGATTGATGATGCGACCAGAAAGAGACTCATCGTTGAAGCAAACTATTTCCAACTTTCCGAGCTTGCAAAAGAATGTGAGGAGCAGGGCGATTCGGACGTTGACTGTTTCCCACATTTAAAGCTTCGCTACTTAATTGGAGGAGCAATTGAAAACTGTAAGACATCGACCCAGCCCAATTGGACGGTGCCGGCCGAGGTGGTTCGTTTAGACGTAGAAGTGGAAGAAGCTCCATCTGAAGAGTACGAAAGATTTGCCAAATTGCTTGGATACGTAATTGCTCCGTTTTGCATCACTGGGAAGCTCGATACCAAAGAATTTGACACAGAAGATGAAGACGAAGCGGAATATTATCGTGTCTACAAGAGCAGCTCAATGGGAAAACTAAACATGGACGAGCTGCTCGCAGATGCGAACCTATCTCCCTTTGGCAAAGGATTTGAGACGGTGGTGGACACCGACGTGCGCCACTCTTATGAGATCGATCTCTCGAAATCAGAGATTTATCCAGCGATTTATAATAGTTCAGTGAATATCAGATCTCTGAATAACGATCACGCAAACCAACAACTCGATGTCCGTCCTTACAAGTTGGTGATCTACAAAGAAGGCGGGCACTTTGAGGCGCACCGCGACACCGTGCGCGGCGAAGGACACATCGGCACGCTGGTGCTCATTCTGAACTCAACCTACACGGGCGGCGAGCTGGAGGTGACGCACGGTGGCCGCACCGAGGTGGTGACAGGACCTTACAGCTGGGTGGCGATGTACGGCGACTGCCTGCACAAGATCAACCCCGTGACCTCTGGCACTCGCGTGTCTCATTGATCTACGACATCTACAGCATCAATCGCAATCATTGGAGACAACCCAAAGGTGTTTGGGACGATCAAGTTCGGGACGCTCACGTCGTTCCTCCTGGTGCTATTCTGCGCGGCGCTGACGAAGCTCACAAGCAGAAGGTCATTGAAGGCATGCATGAGCAGCTGCGCGGCTTCGACAGCGCGGTTATCTGTCTGCAGCACCTGTACCCCGCCTGTCAGGCCAACCCTGACTTCCTCAAGGGCGGCGACCAACTACTCTACGACATCCTCCGGGACCATTTTACGCTGGCCGTTCTGCCATGCACCATCTACCGCAAAAAATACTATGCCGGGGAAGCTTATGGACGAAAAGATACATTTATTGTGAAGCCGTGGCGCGTTCCTGGATTGTACGACGCGCATGCCGCGCTAATTGTTGAGGCATCTCATCTGAAAACAAACTTCATTATTTTCGAACATTTCTCCCGCCAGCAGGTTCTGGAGTACGAGGAAATTGATTACACCGGGAATGAGAGCCAGGGAGAAGAGACCCTGTACAAAGTTGCAGGATTGCAGGTGCGCAAGAAATAATCGGCGAAAAGCCTGGAGGTAAGAGATGTCAGAGGAGAAAGTAAAAATGAACTAGATCGCAGATGCTATGTCCAGATATTAGAAATCAACAATCGTTTTATAGGATTTTTGTTGCATTTGTTTTTTTTTGTAAAAAAGCAGAAATTTAAGGTGTAAGAACTGCATCGGAGGCTGTTCTTTAAATTAGATTTGTTACAGAAACAAGTCACAATTCATTCTTCTAAACACTTCCTAAAAGCATCTTCCAAATATTCCATATCGAGATTTCTCCCAATAACCACCAAAACACTGTCTCCTTGGGTGAGATCTCCTTCGTCACCTACTTTGTACATCGACGGCTGCAGGTCGAAAATATTGTGGACTGCTTGGAGTACGTACAATACATCGCTCTCCGTAGTGTGAACAATACCTTTCATGCGAAAAATCGCCATTTTTGTGGTCTTAGCTGTGGATGTACCGTTCGGGGAGGGTGAAGAAAGCGCATTTTTGGTCCCGTTCGCATTATTATTACTGTGAGTTGCGCTCGTTTCAGCGCCGTTGCTTCCTCCGTACAACAATTCATCCAACAAAACTTCCAACTTTTTCAAATGAAACCGCTTGTGGAACCGTAGATAATGGGTTTTCATATCGCTGATACTGTGCGGACCTTGTGACGCCGTTGACTCCAACATTGTAAACAACCGACGCTTGTTGTCACTCACAGTCAAGTCTGGTTCGCAGGGCATACATTGGAGGAAATCAAATGCTGTGGTGGTAGTAGTGGTATCGGATGTAGTTGTATAGCTGTGAGTGTTGAGCACAAAGTCCAGGTTAATGCTGGAATACGTGGACGTCGCGATCTGAGCGTACGAGTTGATACTTCGAACGGTGTCTTTCACCATTGCCATCTATAGACAAAAACGAACGTCAATAGATGATAGAAAAAATTACTACATAAAGTGAAAGTGTGCAGGGGGAAGAAATAGGTAGTTTATACCTGTTCGGCAGTAACGAGGTCGGACTTGTTGAGCAGAATGCGGTCAGCGAAGCACACTTGTGTTTTCACATCAGCCGCAACATCTTCCGTATTGAGGTACATTTCAAAGTTGACACTGTCCACCACGCACACCACGCCGTCGAGACACAACATGTTGCCCAAGTGATCGTCGGTCCACAAGGCTGACACGACTGGACCAGGATTGGCCAGGCCGGTGGTTTCGATAAGAATATAGTCAAACCGATCTTTGTGGATAATCAACTGCTCCAAGGTGGTTACTAGATCATCTTTCACGGTGCAGCAGATCTGATAGTTAAGTTAGGATTGTTTAGGTTGAGACATAGTGAAATACTGGAAATGATAACTTACACATCCATTGGACAGTTCAAAGAAGTCTGAAATATTGTCTCCGTCGACTCCACTCTTCGCAATCATGCTCTCAATACCCAGACCCTCCCCGAACTCATTCTCAATGACCGCAATCCGTTTTCCGTGGTTGCTAGTGAGAATGTGATTCAATAGCGTGGTCTTGCCTGACCCTAGAAATCCAGCCAAAATCGTCACCGGAATAACTCGGTTGCTGTCTTGTGGCACTTCGATAAGCTGAGGAGCCTCATCATCGTCACTGTCAGTATCACTCATATCTTCCTAATACGATAAGGAAGCTGATGACAGACCAAACGTTGTGAACAATGAAGTGAGCTGGAAAAAAGACCAGTCATTTGAGTGGCTCAAAGAGTGGGTTTAAATTGAAAATGCGAATAAATCCCGCTTCTTTTCAAATTCGGGCGGTTTTCGATGCCATAACGTCAATCTGGAAGGACTCGATCTTTCAGTTTTCAATCTGTAAGTGGCAATAACGCAACGCTTGTAAGCACGAGTCTGAACTGTCGAACTGTGTAGGTTCTTGCTAACTTGTCAGTGCTGTTTGCAGAAATCAAAATCAATTTAAAATGGCAACAAAATTGACGTAAGTAACTTTTACCCCCGATCCACATTGTCCACCTTGTTCTTACCACCTATTCATTTTGCAAACACCAAAACAGGTACAAAGTGGTCAGTTATAGTAGCGAAGATGCTGACTATCCCGCGAGCCAACTAAACACAGTTTCGCCAAGTACACGGGGCTGGCAGTCGGTTCGATTTTGCACTTATCCCCAGGAGCTGGGTTTCGAATTGCTGGACGGAGAAACTCAAATATCACAACTGCAGCTTCTTAGTCATCAATCTAAGATTTCGTCGAAAGTAGAAATCTTTATTGGAGCCGGAAGTAGCTACAAGACTGCCAATTTCACTCGTTTGGGATACTTGTCATTGGACAGCAACGAACGCTCTTCCTTCTCCGCCCGTGAACTGAAAACCGTCTACATCGACAACATGTTTGGCTCATTCGTCAAACTGATCATCAACCAACCGCACACGAACAAACAGAACATCTACAACCAAGTGGGCATCATTGCGGTCAGCTTGATGGGCCACTCCGAACACGACGCGGCTCCCAAGGGACCTGCCAAGTACCTTCCGGGACACAAAGGCTCTGCCCCTGGGACCAACTACAACGACTTGTCGATTGATCTCAACTTGGACCCGCAGACGGCGTCGAAGCTGCGGCAGTTGAGTGAAGCCAAGAGCCGCGCTGTGGATGCGGAGGATTATCTCACAGCCAAGCGGATCAAACAAGTCGAACAAGGTACGTGAGGATTCTTTTTTTTGTATGTTGTTTGTCTGTCTTTGTGTTTGTGATGATGTGTAGTGCTTCCTTTGCCTTTATCACCACCATCTGTGCTTGTATTTCGCAGAACATTCTGTGTCGTGTGCTCCCTTGTTTCGTAACCGTCCGCAATCCATTCAACCAACTCATTTTTCAACTTTTAACAACACCTTCCCCGCACAGATCTAAAAGCACAGGGTTCGAAACTGGCGCAATTGGACATGGCCAAGGCCGATGCAGTGATGGCGGAAGACTACGATTTGGCAAAAGAGATCAAAGACGAATCAGACCTACTGCGACGACAGATTGAGGAACAGGTCAGCAACCATTGTGTGTCTATCTTGTTTTTGTTTTATTTTTATTTTTATTTGTATCTGTTTTTCTGTGCAAAAGATTACTTCAGATGATTCTCCAACAGAGCGAGTTAAACTTTTTTGTGAAGTAATTTGCGTTTTGTTATACTTGACACTCACCACCTTTTGTAATGTTTGTTTTTCCTTTCTACTCTTCATCTGCAGATTATGAACATTAATATCCCCGGTGTGTCGTTCACCAAACCTGCGCCGCAAGCCAAACCACAAAAGCCTAAATTTGCTGCCGAACCCGACGAAGCTCATTACCGGTACGTGTAAATCTATTTTGTTGTTGTTATTTTATTGAGGAAAGATCTTTCATCTTTTTGTCATTTCCGAGACGATCTTTCTTTTTTGCTCATATGTATCCATTTCCCCTCTTACGCCTGTGTTGTTCCCATTTTCTTTTCTTAAAACCAGTGGTGGTCCTTCTTCCGCACGGCGCGGCAATGATTCACCTCCCCATGGTGGCAATAATAACAAAAACGACAGCAATGGTCTGAATCTGCCTTTTGATGAACTGCCAGCCGTGGGTGCGGCGGCGATGAGCTATGGACAGTACAACCAGGAGTCTAAGTCAGGTATGTTGTTTCTTATGTGCACGTTTATTTACAGTAATGTAGATTTAGATGTCTGCACTGTAACATACACAGCTGTGACGCCGAGCACTTCATTTGTCCTTACAATGTTTTCTTACATCTATTTACTAAACAGGCAGTAGCAAGAAAGTGACCAAGGTGGAGGCCTTGCACCACGACGCGTACGATGACCGCATCGGGCATGTAAGTGTTTACAATTTAGTGATTTGTGACTTGTTTTATCGCGTACCGCAGTTTACTAAGCTCTGTTCTATAGTTGAACATGCGCAGCGTCTGCATAAGATGAAACCATAACAGATGTCAAACGTAGAACGCACATCTAACATATTTTGTGTTGTTGTTCTCTCTTCCTTGCTTAGGACGACAATGACGAAGCGTACTATGAAGATGACTTTGACCACCAAAACAACAATAATAATAGGGGACATGATTCCCATCTGGACCGAGCCATCAAGCCCAAGAGCAACGTCTACGAGGAGGTAAGACATTGGTTGCCGTTTGATATGCTGGTGTTTTGTATGCATGCGAGAAGTTAGTTTTCTGAATGTTCTCATGGCTAGCCATGTGACATTCATTTCATGTACTGCCAAGTCACCATAAGTCTACAGTTTCCCCATTAATGTACTTATTTCACACATTTATCACTCCAACACAGCCGATGGGTGGGATTGACGACGACCCTAACGCCTATCGAGGAGGTGCGGCCCCCGTAGTGGCAGTAGAGACATTTCCCCCTGGTCAACATCCCCTTGAGGGAGTGCAAGGATGTGAGGCCCTGCCCGCACCGGAGGCCCTTGCCAAGAAAAGCAGGTATTATTGTGGATCTGGTGTTGTGTTTTCGTTTAGAATGCAGAAATGTGATGTGTCGTGGTTGGAGTGATGAAGATATTCTTGTTTCACTCATCGCGCTGTTATTTACGTTCACACCTCCTTTTGCCTTTTTCTATTTAAATTTATTCGTTGCCATTAGGGAGATTGCGGACGCGAACGGCATCGTGGCCCTATTGGGAGAATACCGCACACGCTGTTTATTCAGCAAAACGTTCGTGCTGCGGGAGGCCGTGCAGTTCAAAGTGCGTCTGATGCTCACCGGTGAGTTGTTGTTATTTCTATCACATTGTATTTGTCTTCTGGCTGTTTTCTTTTTCTTTTTCTGAGGACAGTTTTAATTTTCCTTAATTTCCTTAATGCATTTTGGCTTTGCTTGGAGTTATATTCTGAACTAAATCGCAATTGCTGCATTTAATTTTTTCTCTTGCAGATGAATTCGGCCGCGACGCATCGAGTCTCAACAGCGCGCTGAACGGTGTTGTCGGAGTGATCAAAGTGGGCGTGGACGACAAGAACCAACAAGTGCTGAATGCTGCCGTGAGCGTGATGGACGAACTCTTCCTGCTGGCCAAGAGGTAAGTTGTGCTTCTCATTTTCCATTTGTAATAAGAACTTGAAGTTTGTTCGATGCTGTAACAGGTGAAATGCTTGCTTCAGAATCGTTAAATGATTTTTGTGTGGATTTGAACTTCTCTGTTGTTTAATTGTCTCAAGCTTTAATTTCTATTCCTTTATTTGCGCATGTTTTTTATTCCCACAGCCTCAAGATCCAGCGCGCCGCTGTGACTCCTTTGTTTGACCCCGTCATCGCCCTGCTCATTGAAAAACTCGCCGACGGCAATGGCCGTG
>LNAP01006166.1_pt1 | contig 11114 bp, 10 predicted proteins | sample 602601 | NCBI WGS metagenome assembly LNAP01 (sample SAMN02440304, study PRJNA202911) | soil metagenome | biome: Subtropical and temperate rainforests or woodlands; isolation source: soil samples (1 kg each in a 20% v/v slurry with milli Q water) were... ...
GCGGGAATAGCTCAGTTGGTAGAGCACGACCTTGCCAAGGTCGGGGTCGCGAGTTCGAGTCTCGTTTCCCGCTCCATATTCAACAAAAACGCCGCTCAGCAATGAGCGGCGTTTTTGTTTGTGTGTCATTTATAAAAAGGACCGACGGTCCTTTTTTGTCGGTGCCGGCATCAAGATGATCAACGCGTCGGACCCGCCACAACAGCGGGTCCGAAAAGGCGATCAGAGTTTCGGCAACTGCCCGATCCGCCCCATCATTTCCGTCACGATCTGCAGGTCCAGCAGGAACTGGTCGACCGTCTTGAACTCGTTGTCGGTGTGGCCGGTGTACTTGACCTCGGGCCTGGCCAGGCCGAATTGCACGCCATTGGGCAGTTCATGGACCGAAGTGGCGCCCGCAGAGGTGCCGTACTTGTGTTCCATGCCCAGGTTTTCGCTGGCCACGGCGAGCAAGGCCTTGACCCATTCACCTTCAGGGTTGCGGTACATCGGCTCGGCGATCGAGTAGTCGAAGGCCACCGCGATGTGGGTTTTCTTGCTCCAGGCATCAAGCTTATCGGCGATTTCAGTCTTGAGCGTTTCCGGCGACTTGCCCTTCGGCACGCGCAGGTTGACCGCGAGCTTGAAGGCTTTATCGTCCATCCCGACATAGGTAAGGGATGCGGTCAGCGGTCCCATGAAAGCATCGGAAAAACCGACCCCCAATTTGCCTCCCAGGTAATCCAGCCCCCAGTTGTCGGCAGCGTAGCGGGCGGCGTCGGTGATGTGGTTGTGCTTGAGCGCAACCTTGCCGTCGAGGCTATTGATGAAGCCCAGCATTCTCGACACCGGGTTGATGCCGGATTCGGGCTCGGAGGAGTGGGCGGAAACGCCGGTGACCGTCAATTTGACATCCTTGCCATCAACTTTGGCAGTGACGTCGAAGTTGCCGCCATTGCTTTTGGCATATTCGGCGCCGGCCTTCTGCAGGCTGGCGGCCAACTCGACGGGCTTCTCACTCAAAAGGGTGACGACCGATGTCGACGGGATCTGGTTGGTGGCCATGCCACCGGTCATCGAGATGATCTCGGCGCCCTTGCCCTCAGCCTTGCGTTTGGCAAAGTTCGCCATCACGGTGCCGTAGCCTTTCTCCGCAATCACTACCGGGTAGCCGCCATCCAGCGCCAGGTTGTAGTTGGGTGTCGGGTTGTGTTCGAAGTAATAAGGGATGGCGTCGCCGGTGGTTTCTTCGGTGGTATCGACCAGCAGCTTGAAATTGCGCGCCAGCGGCAGCTTCTCTTCCTTGATGACCTTCATCGCATAAAGCGCTACCACGATACCGTTCTTGTCATCTTCGGTGCCCCGGCCATACATGCGGTCGCCGATCAGGGTGACCTTGAACGGATCAAGTTTGGTGCCGTCTTTCAGAACCCAGTTCTCCGGCGTTACGGGCACCACATCGGCATGCGCATGAATGCCCACGACTTCGTCGCCGCTGCCCTCAAGGGATATTTCATAGACGCGGTTGTCAATGTTGCGGAAGTTCAGGTTGAACGCCTGGGCGAGGCCCTTGATCTTGTCGGCGATCTTGATGAATTCGGGATTGTCGTGTTGATCAACGCCCTCGACGCGGAAGGTCGGGATAGCCACCAGCTCGCGCAGGGTCTCGGTGGCGGCGGCACCGTATTTCACCCGTGCGTAGAGACCAAGCAGGCGATGGATTTCGTTCTGCTGGTCTGGAGTGAGGGTCTTGTTGTCGAGGAAGGCGCTGATGGCGGGGCCGAGATTGTCGGTTTTGCCGAGGTCGCTCTTGGCCAGGCCTCCCAGGAATTGCCTGAAATCCGTTACGGAGGTGTCACTGAACGTCTTGAGGATCGCCGCACTCTGTTGCGGGGTGATGTTGGCCTGCGCTGTCAGGGTGAACGACGAAAGGCTGGCCAGTATCAGGGTTGACGCAGCCAGGTGCTTGAGTGAGAAATTCATTGCTGTTGGCATTCCTTTGCAGGCAGTGGAGTGAGAAGTTTCTGATCGATGAGACAGAAACGGTTCCAAGCTAACACTGTAACGGAGTGTTACGGGAGTCCCTGATGTGGGATCTGTCGCACAGAAATGCAAAAGCGGCGCAGGAACGAAAAAGGCCCGTCAGTCAGACTGAGCGGGCCTTTTGCGTTTGAGGCGCTATTACATCGAGAGAATCAAACGCCCGGCGAACAGGATCAGAATCACCCCCATGGTGCGTTCGAACCAATGCCCCATGCGCATGAACAGCAATCGCACCCGGGCGCTGGAAAAGAACAGCGCGACGATCACGAACCACAGCGCGTTCACAAAACACATCCAGGCCCCATACAGCGCCTGGATCTTCAAGGGTGTCGTAGCGCTGATGAGCGTGGTGAAAATTGCCAGGAAAAACAGCGTTGCCTTGGGGTTGGTCGCGTTGGTCAAAAAGCCGGTGGTGAACGCCTTCAACAGTGTTTGTTCGACGACGGGCTCGTTGGCGACTTTGTCCCCCTCAAGCGCGGATTTGGGTTTACTGCGTAGCAGGCTGACACCGAGGTACAAAATGTAAACGCCGCCCACCACCTTGGCCACCGTCAGTAACCAGGGCGTCGTATGCATCAACGCGCCGACCCCGAGCAGGGTGTAGAGCACGTGCACGGAAATCCCCGCACCGATGCCCAGGGCCGTGCAGATCCCGACCAACCGGCCGAAACGCACACTTTGACGGATGGTGACAGCGAAGTCCGGTCCAGGTGCGACCACAGCCAGAAAGTGAATAGTCGCCAGCGCAAGGAACTCGCCCAGGTAATTCGAAAGCATTTCAACTCCAGAAAGTAAGGGGTGAAGCATTGCCGCGATAGCCGACAAAGAACGAAAGGCTCAATCGCGGATCCGCCACGCCGGGTGTTACCGAGTGCATGCAGCGCGAATTGAACATGATGAAATCACCCGGCTCAGGACGAATCTCCAGGGCCGGCGTGCCGAGCAAGGCCGGGTCGATGCCGTAGCTGTCGCCACGCATCTCGTCGAATTGATCCGGAGAAATATCGTGGTCCCACATCTGCAAGGCGCCACCCTCGGAGGGCATGTTCAGGTAGACGTTGCAGGCGAACTGCGCTTCCAGGCTTCTGGCCTGGTAACTGTCGGGGGCATCCTTGGCGAAAATGTCGTGATGGGCCAGGAAGCACACCCCTGGTTTCACCACGCGGGACAGGCCGACATACATCTTGCGGCCGTAGAGATTTTCCAGGTGCGCACCCGCCGGCCAGGACTCATCGAGCATGCAGCGCAAGGTGTCGACCGGGGACGAGTAGGGCGCGCAACGTTTGCGTAATTCCGCGATGTTGCGCGAGGCATGCTCGAAATAATCTTCGATCAGCAGCGGCTGGTTTTCCGCCTCATAAAACGCCATGCCGATGCGACCGATGCTCGGCGCATTGATATAGCCTTCGAAACCCGGGGCGAGGATCTTGTCGCCAATCTGAATCGCCAGCGGCTGGGGCAGCAGGCCTTTGACGCGGATGGCGAGGACTTCTTCATTGGCCAGTTTTTTTATGCACGTCTCATCGAGACGCTCGACGTCAAGCATCATGTCTTAGGTCCATCTATTAGATAGTCAACAGAACCCGCGAATGCGGGCTCCCCCGGGCGTCGGGCGATGCCGGGGACGACATCGCCGAAAGCTCAATCCACGCTGTAGTGGACTGACAGCATTCCCTTTTTCAGTGAAAGGGAAGCGATCGTGACCGTGCCCAAATCCTTCAGGCTACGTACATGGGTGCCGCCGCAGCCGTAGGCGGGCAGCTCACCGAAACCAATTTCCCGGGCGCCTTCGCGCATCGATGTCAGGCGCGGCAGGTCATGGGCGACCCATTGCTCGATGCCGTGCTGAATCATCTCGGCATCCATCTCTTTTGCCGACTCCAGCGGTTTGAATTGCACGCGTCCTTCGCCCGGCCAGTGATGAGCCTTGACCGGCATCCAGCCCAGTGCCTGGACAAAATGGCCGATCAGGTGGCCGGCCGAATGCATGCGCGAATTGAACCGGCGGCGTTGCTCGTCAATCCTGATCTGGGTCATGCCGGGTTTTATTGGCCGGTCGACAAAATGAATGATTCGGTCCGGGTCCTGGACCACGCGCAGCACCTGGCTTTCGCCGATCCAGCCGGTATCGAAAGGCTGGCCGCCACCCTGGGGGTGAAACAACGTGGCGCGCAGCACCACCGCAAACTCGTTTTCCTGGGGCGTGCAATCCAGGACTTCCACATTGGCCTTGAGGTCATCACTATGGAAAAAGAGGCGAAGCGTCATATTCCATGTCCTCATTAAAGTTTCTCTTTTTATTATATGAATCGTGGAATTGCGTGATAATCCGTTCAAACATCAAAGGACTGTTGCGCTGTGAGCATAAATCTTCCACTGCCGTTACTGGGTGAAATGGCGATTTTCGTCAAGGTTGTCGAGACCGGCAGCTTTTCCGAAGCGGCTCGTCAGATGGGTTCTTCACCCTCGGCGGTGAGTCGCAGTATTTCGCGTCTGGAAAAAGCGTTGGCCACGCGTCTGCTGCAGCGAACCACGCGCAAGCTGCGCTTGAGCGACGGTGGCGAAGAGGTGTTCAAGCGTTGCCAGGAAATGGTCAGTGCGGCCAAGTCCGTGATGGAAATCAGCGGGCAGTTCACCCATGAGGCGGAAGGGCTGGTTCGGGTCAGCGTGCCCAAGGCGGTCGGTCGATTTGTGATTCACCCGCATATGCCGGAATTTCTGCGCCGTTATCCCAAAGTGGATGTGGAGTTGTTGCTTGAGGATAGGCAGGTGGATCTGATCGACGACAACGTTGATCTGGCGATTCGGATTACCGATCGACCGCCCGCAGGGTTGGTCGGGCGGCAATTGCTCACCATCGACCATTTGCTCTGCGCTACACCGCAATACCTCGCCGAACATGGCACGCCGACGCATCCCCACGACTTGCTCAACCACAGCTGTATCTACCTGGGTGAAACCCCGAGCGATGCGCGCTGGAAATTCAAGAAAGGCAGCAAGGCTGTGACGGTCGGTGTGCGCGGTCGGTATGCGGCGAATCACACAGGCGTGCGGCTGGGGGCGGTGTTGCAGCACATCGGGATTGGCAGTCTGCCGTATTTCACGGCGCGTTATGCGCTGGAGCAAGGGTTGATTGTGCAGGTGCTGCCGGACTGGACCTTCCTCGCGTCCTACCATGGCGGCGCCTGGTTGCTGCATTCGCCGACGCGCTATTTGCCGCCGAAATTGCGGGTGCTTATTGATTATCTGGTGGAGTGTCTGGAGAAGGAGCCGACCCTGAGCAAGCCGGGGAGGGCTGGGAAGGTTGCGGCGGAGTATGAGTTGCCCGAGAGTGATGGATTGCTCTGACTGGCCCCTTCGCGAGCAGGCTTGCTCCCACTCTGGTGAGGTTGCAACCCTCTCGCCGCTGACGCGGCCGGGCGCAACTTCAGCGATTGGTTCGTTGGAAGGGTCAGCAAAACAAATGTGAGAACGAGCCTGCTCGCGAAGAGGGAGTCTCAGTCGACATCTATGTCGCCTGACACAGCGCTTTCGCGAGCAAGTCGGATCGCCGCACCGCCGCTCCCACAGGTGGGAGTGTGCAGGGCTTGAGGTTACTTGCAGACTTCGGCGATGGCCTCGGCCAGCAGATCAAGGCGGGTTGCATCGATCCCGGCCACGTTCGCACGGCCGGTGCCGACCATGTACACGCTGTGATGATCACGAAGCTGTTTCACTTGCTCCGGCGACAAGCCGGTGTAGGAAAACATCCCGCGTTGCACACCGATATGCGCAAAACGCTCACGCAAACCATGGGGTTCAAGCGCTTCCATCAGGCCGCTGCGCAATTGGGCGATGCGCAAACGCATGGCTTCCACTTCGTCGGCCCAGAGGCTTTTCAACTCGGGATCGCCAAGAATCGTCGCGACCACGGCAGCGCCATGATCCGGCGGCGTCGACCACAGATTGCGGGCGATGTTTGCCAGTTGGCTGCGGATATCCACCAGCTTCTCAGCGGTTTTCGCACAGACAATCAGCGCACCCGTGCGATCGCGGTACAGCCCGAAGTTTTTCGAGCAGGAACTGGTGATCAGCACCTCCGGCAACTCGGCCGCGAACAGCCGGGTCGACCACGCATCCTGTTCCAGGCCATCGCCGAAGCCCTGGTAGGCGAAGTCAATCAACGGCACCAGATCGCGGCTGCGCACCACGTCCAGCACGCGGCGCCAATCGTCATGGGACAGATCGAAACCGGTCGGGTTGTGGCAGCAGGCGTGCAGCAACACCACATCGCCCTTCGGCGCGTCTTTGAGCACTGCCAGCATGGCTTCAACGTCGAGGCGGTTGTCGCTGCCGACGTAGGGGTAATGACTGACCTTGACCCCGGCCGCCGCGAAGATGGTTTCGTGGATCGGCCAGGTCGGGTTGCTCAGCCACACGCCACGGCCCGGCAGGCACTGGGCGATGAAGTCGGCGCTCAGGCGCAGCGCGCCGGTGCCGCCCGGTGTCTGGGTGGCGCCGGCCCGTTGTTCGGCGATCAGTGGGGAGTCGGCGCCAAGTACCAGCTCGCTGATCGCCTTGCCGAACGCCGGTTCGCCGTGACCACCGATGTAGGTTTTGGTGGTCTGGCGATCCACCAGGCGCTGCTCGGCAAGCTTCACGGACTGGGGAATCGGCGTCAGGCCCTGGGCATCTTTATAGACGCCCACGCCAAGGTCGAATTTGCGCGGGTTCGGGTCCTGCGCATAGGCTTCCATCAAGCCGAGAATCGGGTCGCCGGGTACTCGACCGATGGCGTCGAAATGCATTATTTGCGGCCCTCGGCGTTCTTGGCCACTTCATCAGTGCGCGCGGCCATGATGAAGTCGTTGCGGTGCAGACCCTTGATGGAGTGGCTCCACCAGGTCACGGTGACTTTGCCCCACTCGGTGAGCAGGCCAGGGTGGTGGCCTTCGGCCTCGGAGATTTCACCGACTGCGTTGGTGAATGCAAGGGCGTGCTTGAAATTCTTGAACAGGAACACTTTTTCCAGTTGCATCACGCTGTCGCGCACTTCGATGTTCCAGTCCGGGATCTGCTTGATCAGGATCGGCAATTCTTCGTCGCTGACCTGAGGGGCATCGGCGCGGCAGGCTTCGCAATGGGCTTGATTCAATGTGGACATGATGGGTTCCTGAAATCGAATGATTGGAAATCGGCCGTCAGTTTCACCACGCTATAGCAAAGCGTCGTGTCCTGACAGGCTCACTTGATTCTAAAAGCTGCGGATCACGCGGCTTTTTTGGGTGGAAATTTAGGCGCGTGCAAACCGAGCTGCATGCCTTGCTTGACCATGGCCATGATGTCTTCATGAGCCACATCAAACAGACGCTTGAGGTTCGGCAGGACAAAGTACAGCGGCTGCAGGATGTCGATGCGGTAAGGCGTGCGCATGCATTCCAGCGGATCGAAGGCCTGATGCTCAGGTTCGTCCGACAGGCAGTAAACGGTTTCTTTCGGCGAGGAGAGAATGCCGCCGCCGTAAATGCGCAGGCCTTCTGGTGTATCGACCAGGCCGAACTCGATGGTCATCCAGTAGAGACGCGCGAGGTACACGCGTTCTTCCTTGGTGGCCTGTAGGCCAAGCTTGCCGTAGGTGTGGGTGAATTCCGCGAACCAAGGGTTGGTCAGCAGCGGACAGTGGCCAAAGATCTCGTGGAAAATATCCGGCTCTTGCAGGTAATCCAGCTCTTCGCGGGTCCGAATAAAGGTCGCCACCGGAAACTGCTTGTTGGCCAGCAATTCGAAAAAGGTCTGGAAGGGGATCAGCGCCGGCACTCGGGCTACTTGCCAACCGGTGGTTTCACCGAGGACTTTGTTGATTTCACCGAGTTGCGGAATGCGGTCGTGGGGCAGACCGAGTTTTTCGATACCGTCCAGGTATTCCTGGCACGCACGCCCCTCGATCACTTTCAGTTGGCGAGTAATCAGCGTGTTCCACACCGCATGTTCTTCAGCGGGGTAGTCGATAAAACCTTGCGCATCGGGCTCGCGAGCCACGTACTGCGTCTGCTTCATGCTGCTCTCCTGCTAGGGGATTTCATTCTTGTTATGTGCTGCTATGGACTTAGAAATACTCCAAGGCGTGCCGCGTTGCAGTAGGTGAATCGTGCCCTGCGTAGGAAATCTCTCCAGTTTTCGTAAAGTTTTCGTTACGAATGGATCGCGGTGGCGCAGGTATTGAGTTTTTCGGGTTTGAAAAGCGTTGCGCCTGTCACATAATCTTGACGGCTATCTGAGCGTGCCAGCAAAAAAATACCCTGTGGGAGCGAGCCTGCTCGCGAAAGCGTTCTGCCTGACACATCAATGCCGAATGCACCGACGCATTCGCGAGCAGGCTCGCTCCCACAGGGTTGTACCTCGGGCATCCAACCTATTGACCGTTTTTCTTGGGCCTTTATATGCGTATCAAAGTCCACTGCCAGAACCGCATCGGCATCCTGCGCGACATTCTCAACTTGCTGGTCGAGTACGGAATCAACGTCGCTCGCGGCGAGGTCGGCGGTGAGCATGGCAATGCGATCTACCTGCACTGCCCGAACCTGATCAATATTCAGTTCCAGGCGTTGCGTCCGAAATTCGAGTCGATTGCCGGGGTATTTGGCGTTAAGCGTGTAGGGCTGATGCCCAGCGAGCGTCGGCACATGGAGCTCAATGCCTTGCTCGGCGCCCTGGAGTTTCCGGTGTTGTCGATCGACATGGGCGGCTCCATCGTGGCGGCCAACCGTGCAGCGGCGCAGTTGCTCGGGGTGCGGGTGGATGAGGTGCCGGGGATTCCGCTGTCGCGTTACGCCGAGGATTTTGATTTGCCGGAACTGGTGCGTGCCAACAAGTCGCGGATCAACGGGCTGCGGGTCAAGGTCAAGGGCGATGTGTTCCTCGCCGACATCGCGCCGCTGCAATCCGAGCATGACGACAGCGAAGCCATGGCCGGTGCAGTCCTGACGCTGCACCGCGCTGATCGGGTGGGGGAGCGCATCTATAACGTGCGCAAGCAGGAACTGCGCGGGTTCGACAGCATCTTCCAAAGCTCGAAAGTCATGGCCGCGGTGGTCCGCGAAGCGCGGCGCATGGCGCCGCTGGATGCGCCGCTCTTGATAGAAGGCGAAACCGGCACCGGTAAGGAATTATTGGCGCGTGCCTGTCACCTGGCGAGTCCGCGCGGCCAGTCACCTTTGATGGCGCTCAACTGCGCCGGCCTGCCGGAATCGATGGCCGAGACCGAATTGTTCGGCTACGGCCCCGGCGCCTTCGAAGGCGCGCGTGCCGAAGGCAAGCTTGGGCTGCTGGAGCTGACGGCGGGCGGTACGTTGTTTCTCGATGGCGTCGGGGAAATGAGCCCGCGCTTGCAGGTGAAATTGCTGCGCTTCTTGCAGGACGGTTGCTTCCGTCGTGTGGGCAGTGATGAAGAGGTCTATCTGGATGTGCGGGTGATCTGCGCGACGCAGGTGGACTTGTCCGAGTTATGCGCGCGGGGCGAGTTTCGCCAGGATTTGTATCACCGCTTGAACGTGCTCTCACTGCACATTCCGCCGCTGCGTGAATGCCTCGATGGTTTGACGCCGTTGGTGGAGCACTTCCTCGACCAGGCCAGTCGTCAGATCGGTTGCCCGCTGCCGAAGCTGGCGCCAGCGGCGATGGAGCGGCTCAGTCATTACCATTGGCCGGGCAATGTCCGGCAATTGGAAAACGTGTTGTTCCAGGCGGTTTCGTTGTGCGAAGGCGGGACCGTGAAGGCCGAGCACATTCGCTTGCCGGATTACGGCGTGCGTCAGCCGCTTGGCGATTTCTCCCTCGAAGGCGGGCTGGATGCGATCGTCGGGCGCTTTGAGAAAGCGGTGCTGGAGCGGTTGTATTCCGAGCATCCGAGCAGTCGGCAGCTGGGCAAGCGGTTGGGGGTTTCGCATACGACCATTGCCAACAAGTTGCGTGAGTATGAAGTCGGCAAAGACCCCGACGCTTAAGCTGAAGCAATGACAACTTTGTGGCGAGGGAGCTTGCTCCCGCTGGAGCGCGAAGCGGCCGTAAGACCATCCGGCATGATCTGACTGTCACGCTCGGCCAATCTTTTTGGGGCTGCTTCGCAGCCCAGCGGGAGCAAGCTCCCTCGCCACAGGGGATCCTGTTGGCTGCAAAGGCCAGCACTTGCCACCAACCGGCATAACACCGCCGGTTTTTCGTCTCCGATACATTTCCCCAATCCCCGCAAAACCCCTCAAGTCCTTTGTTTGCCGGGCCTCGCACCGCCAGAAAAAAGTTGGTCTGTAAATTGCTTATCGCTCAACAGTACAGCGGTGGGCGGCAAACGTCCGGCATGCAGAGGAAAGAGTGTGGACAAGTACCTTTATGTGGCAATGACCGGCGCCAGCCAGAATGCACTGGCTGCCAACAACCTGGCAAACATCTCTACCAACGGTTTTCAGAAGGACCTGGAACAGGCCCGTTCGATGCCGGTGTTTGGTGACAGCTTTCCGGCGCGTGCGTTTGCCATGACCGAGCGTCCGGCCACCGACTTCTCACCAGGTTCGCTGGTTGAAACCGGTCGCGACCTCGACGTTGCGGTGCAAGGCAACGGCTGGATCGCCGTGCAGACCCCCGATGGCGCTGAAAGCTACGTGCGCACCGGCAGCCTGAACGTGGACGCCCTGGGCGTGCTGCGTGCCGGCAACGGTATGCCGGTGATGGGCAATGGCGGACCGATCGCCGTGCCGCCCGAGCAGCAGATCGAAGTGGGCGAAGACGGCACCATCAGCATCCGTGCGATGGGCGAAGGCCCGCGTGTGATGGCTGAAGTCGACCGTATCAAGCTGGTCAACCCTGACCTGAAGAACATGACCAAAGGCCTGGATGGTTCGATCCACACCAAGGACGGCAAGCCGGCGCAAGCCGATGCAGGCGTCAAACTGGTGTCCGGGTTCCTTGAGTCGAGCAACGTCAACGCCGTGGAAGAGATGACCTCGGTGCTGGCTTTGTCGAAGCAGTTCGAGCTGCACATCAAGATGATGAACACCGCCAAAGACGATGACCAGGCCATGGCTCGGGTCTTGCAGATCAGCTAATTATCAGAACGTCGC
>LNAP01005593.1_pt1 | contig 11113 bp, 4 predicted proteins | sample 602601 | NCBI WGS metagenome assembly LNAP01 (sample SAMN02440304, study PRJNA202911) | soil metagenome | biome: Subtropical and temperate rainforests or woodlands; isolation source: soil samples (1 kg each in a 20% v/v slurry with milli Q water) were... ...
ATGCTGCGAACGCTGGCAATGGCTACGCCTCAATCGACTTTCTGTACGCGCCACCCACCTATCTCCCAACAGTTGCGCCTCTGCCTCCTCCAACCAAAGCCCCAACCCGAGGACCCACTGTTATGCCCACTGCAGTACCCACCCCACCGCCGACGTTTGCTCCGACATTTAAACCATCTGTGGGCCCTACTCTGACCCCTACTGTGCCTCCAACTTGCGGCCCTACGAAAGCGCCGACCAATCACCCTACAGCGATCCCCACGGTGGACCCAACTCGTGCACCAACCTTCGCTCCGACTTGCGACCCAACGCGTTCCCCGACGCTCAGTCCAACATGTACTCCAACTGTGAAGCCAACGTGCGCGCCAACCTGTGCGCCCACGTTTACTCCCTCGGTCAAACCGACCTGTACTCCGTCTTGCACTCCGACTTGTGCTCCATCTGTGAGTCCGACCTGTGCCCCGACAGTGAATCCGACTTGTGCTCCGACATGTGCTCCAACTGTCAAGCCGACGTGTACTCCGACAGTTAACCCGACTTGCACACCGACCGCGCGGCCCACCTGTGTGCCGAGTGCACTGCCCACTTCTCAGCCATCTAGCTCCCCCACTAGACAGCCGTTTGCGCAGCCCACTAGCCAGCCGAGTAGACAGCCGACCTGTCAGCCCAGTCGTCAGCCCACCGGACAACCCAGTCGTCAGCCGAGCAGACAGCCCACAAGCCAGCCTTCGAGCAGTCCAACGCGTCAGCCGAACGCTGCACCGAGCGCTCAGCCCACCAGACAACCCAGTCGTCAGCCCAGCGCTCAGCCCAGTGGCAGTCCGTCCACGCAACCGTCCTCGCAGCCTTCGAGAAGTCCCACATCCCAGCCGAGTGGCTCTCCGACCATGCAACCGAGCAGACAGCCCTCCAGTCACCCCACCGGTCAGCCCAGTCGCCAGCCCAGCAGGCAGCCCAGTGGTCAGCCGACTGGAAGCCCCACCAGACAGCCTTCCACGCAGCCTACTCGCAGACCCAGTGGACAGCCGTCATCGCAGCCGTCCCGTCAACCGAGTGCGCAGCCCAGTGGACAGCCGAGTCGTCAGCCCAGTCGCCAGCCCTCTGCGCAGCCTAGCAGGCAGCCGACAAGACAGCCGAGCGGTCAGCCCTCGTCACAGCCAAGCACGCAACCCAGTGCTCAGCCCAGTCGCCAGCCAACAAGGCAGCCAAGTGGCCAGCCTAGCGTCTTCCCGACCGCTCAGCCTTCCTCGCAGCCATCTGCGGGACCCACTGGACAGCCCTCTTGCCAGCCGAGCCGTCAGCCCAGCTCTCAGCCTTCGGTGAAGCCAAGCGGCCAACCAAGCGCAGCCCCGTCGTCGCAGCCGACCAACCAGCCTAGCTCTGGTCCGACCGGTCAGCCCTCCACACAGCCTTCGAGCCAACCAAGCGTGCAGCCCACCACTCAGCCAAGCGTTCAGCCGTCGAGTCAGCCCAGTGAACAACCCAGCGCACAGCCGAGCAGCCTGCCAAGCATGCAGCCCACTTCGCAGCCTAGTAGTCAGCCGACAGGACAGCCTTCTGTTCAGCCAAGTGAGCAACCATCTACTCAGCCGTCTTCGTGCCCCTCAGTGCAGCCCTCCGAACAGCCCTCTACCCAACCAACATCACAGCCGAGTGATCAGCCAACCTCGCAGCCAAGCGCCCAACCTAGCAGCCAGCCGACTTCCCAGCCTTCTGGTCAGCCCTCGACTCAGCCTAGTGCTCAGCCATCTGACCAACCAAGCAGTCAGCCCAGTGCGGTTCCAAGTGCTCAGCCCTCATCGGTGCCGACCACGCAGCCCTCTAGCCAGCCCAGTGGAGAGCCGTCTGCGCAGCCAAGTGCTAGTCCCACAGCACAGCCTTCGGTGCAGCCAACAGTTCAGCCCTCTGCACAACCATCTGTGCAGCCATCGGGACTACCGTCCACACAACCAAGCTCCGCACCATCGGCGCAGCCAACCACTCAACCCAGTGGTGAGCCTACGGGCCAGCCTTCCATGCAACCCTCGAGTGAACCCACTGCTCAGCCCTCGAGCCGGCCCACAAGACAGCCTACTTCTGTGCCATCCATGCAGCCCTCGACCCAGCCCAGTGCACTGCCTTCCACGCAGCCCAGCGCTGTACCAAGCATGCAGCCCTCCTGTCAGCCGTCCAGTAGCCCCAGCAGCATGCCGTCAGCGCAGCCCTCTAGCTCACCATCGGGACAGCCCACTCGGCAGCCCTCGGTTCAACCGACCCGGCAGCCCAGTGCGCAGCCCTCCAGGCAGCCGGTCGCACAACCCACCGGCCAACCGTCCGGACAGCCCTTGAGTGAACCGTCAAGTCAGCCGACGGCTTACCAGACCAGCCGCTTCATTTACTCTCGCAAGCCATCGGCAGTCCCCACACGCAGTCCGACGCTGTCTGAAGCCGCTGCCTGGGTGAACAAGCTGCAAGAGTCCTTGGGCCAAGTGACCGTGAACGACACCAGCGCTGTGGTGCACCGCTCGACGTACTATGAGATGGACGTTGTCAGCAACTCTCCTTCCCAAATGTACGGCAGCTGTTCCTTGTGGCAATCTACTTTGTCCGGGGATGTCTACCCGTCGAAGTACATCTACAACGCGAAGTCCATTTCGATCCGAAGCGTCGTCGACTACAACTCGTACGATCGGTACGAAGATTTTTCCGAAAGTCAAGTTGTGTGCTCCGATCCCACCGCCACAAGTGCCATTGTCAGCGCACTGGTTGGTGCACCGCAGTTAATCAATGGCGCGAGTGTGGCCAGGTCGATTACTTGCGGGTCTAAGGTGTGGGTGGTGCGTCACTGCCCTGTATCCAGCGGGGGTGCTTTCTCCGCAACCACATACTCTCCGGCTGTGTGCGTGGGCTGCACAGACCCCTGTTCCCCCACACTGCACTGCAATGCCGCCCTGAGCACCCCGCTGGTGAAGAACAAGGTGGTGGCGGTGGCCCCGTGTGTGAGTCAGCAGTGCCCCGGCACCAGTCCTGCAGCGGCGCTGAGCCCTGCGACCGCCTTGCGCGTGCTGAGTGTGAGCTACGCGGACATCGAACAGGCACCCACAATCGTTTCCATGCGCACTGTGATCAGCAAGAACAGCATTCGCACCACTGTACAGCTGTCTGCACCGGGCACGCTCTACTGCGCAGTTCGTCGCTACGTCGAGGCCCTTCCCACCTCCCTCAACACCATCATCATGCAGAATAATGTCGCCACCACTGGTGCAGACAATACCACGGTTGTGACTATTTCCGGCCTGGATGTCGCCACCGACTACCGACTGTACTTTCTGACCGTGTCGTCGCTTGGTGTGCGCACAAGTCTGGATCAAGTGCTTGCCTCTGCGATGATCATCACCACGGAGTGTTGCAAGACCGTCAGCGTGGCTCTGTCTGCGGCATCGGTCATTGAGAATCGGTTCGTGTCGAAGCATCTGTCGATCATGCTCAACTCTGCACCCAGCACTTACCTCCGTGCTCAGGTCCTATTGTACGCGGTGACGGCGGCGACTGGAGAGTCTGAGCTGATGACTGGCGTTGCGACGGTCCCCGCCGTGTTCGATGTGAGCTACGCTTCATCTATGTCCCCATTGTTTGCGTCTCTCCCAGCACTGCCCGCGGGTCTGTACGAATACCGCGTCGTGTTGTCTGCCGATGCGGCCGCTGAGTACACCGTCCAGTTTGCCAACAGCGTGCAGCGATTCGAGGTGGTGAGCGCTGATGCTGAACCACCTGTGCCCCGCTTGACGCAAGCTGTCTTTGGCAATGACGGGTCCTTCCTGACGGTGCGCTTCAGCGCTGGCACGAACAAGGGAAATCTTGCCACCTCTTTTTCATGCAGCCAGCTATTGACATTCGACTGCGCCTCCACCTCCAGATGTCAGTGGATGGACGCCGCCACCGTGCGAGTAATAATCGCCTCTGGTGGTGCCAATGCTGCGACCTGCGCAAAGCCTGGTACGAACCTCAGTCTCCTTTCTACGGCCACGGTCAAGGCACAATGCCAGGCGACCAATGGAGTGTGCCTCAACTACAGCTCATGGCAAACAGCAGCTGCAGCGAGTGTTGTGATTCAAGCTCCGGAGGCGCCTGTCGCACCAGTGGTCTCCATCAGCGCTCCCAGCGTGATCGGTAGTTGTGACGATTTGTCCCTGGATGTGACGGGTTCCACCGGCAGTGGAGGTCGCAACTGGGCCAGCAGTACTATCGCTGCCCTCAGCACACCCAGCAACAACATCGCTGCTCTGTCGAGTGCCTTGAGCGCAATCACAGCGCTGACTCCGCCGCCCATTGTCACCTCTAGCCTGATGGCCAAGGGTTTCAACTACAACTTCGTGGTGACGCTGTGCAACTTCCTTGGCCAGTGCAGCACCGGCAGCAAGCAGGTGCTGGTGTTGAACAGCACGATGCCCAGTGTGACCCTGCAGGGCCCTTCCCTGCGCACGATCACGCGCAAAGACGCGCTGTCGCTGACCTCGACTGCCTTTGTGTCCACCTGCGGCGGCGGTAGAACCACGGCGGGTCTGACCTACCGCTGGACCATATCGAGCAACGATGTGCAGCTGCTGAGCACGACGTCTGTGTCCAGAGACCCGTCCAAGTTCCTTCTGCCTGCCAATGCGCTCAGCGTCAACACTTTCTACAAGGTGCTGCTGTCGGTCAGCGCAGCGGGCAGCGCACAGACGTCAGAGGTGTCCACGCAAGTGTTTGTGAAGGCCGGCAGCCTCGTGGGTGTGGTGAGCGGCGGTTCCGCTCGCACGATGAGAGTGAGTGACACGCTGTTGCTGGATGGCGCATCGAGCTACGATGAAGACCAACTCGGCGTGCTGGGCGCCGCTGCGGGATTGAAGTACTTCTGGGCGTGCACGCAGACCTCTCCTGTGCTGACCGGCGGCTGTTCGAGTGTGTTTGACAATGCCAAGCTGTCTCAGACAGCAGGCTCGGCCGTGCTTACCTTAGCGCCGCTGTCCACTGCCGCTGGCGCAGTGGTCCAAGTCACGCTGATGGTCACAGACGACTACGCAACGCGTGCAGCAGAAACTGTGTCGATTGCTGTGACTGTGCTGCCGGATCTGTCCCCTGTTGTGAGCGTCACAGCTCCAGGTCTGGCTACTGCCGCACCTTTCAACGCAGACCAAGTCCTTCAGCTGAAAGGTCAGATAAGTGTCCCGGCCGGAATGGGCGGGAACGCCACTTGGCAGATCGATGACGCCAGTATCGACCTAGCGAGCATCGCATTGTTCCCTCTGACTGTGCGCATTCCTGCGTCCTTGACTGCTTCCAGTGCGGATTTCACCTCTGCTGTGACCTACATGGCCATCACTGCGAATTCTCTGCCTGCAGGATCTACGCTCACCTTCTCGCTGCTGGGGGCCATTCCTTACCGAGGACAGCGTGCTCTCGCCTCCGTGACTGTCACGGTCAACGCACCACCTACTTCTGGCTCCTTTACGGTGAGTCCACCCGAAGGCGTGGAGCTGACGCAGGTGTTCGAGTTTGTCGCTATACAATGGGTGGATCCCGATCTTCCTCTCAGCTACACGTTTGGCTACACTCCCAGCAGTGGCGGCACCGGGAGCGTGATACTGCGGTCTCGGCTGGAGTTGTCCTACGGAACCTCGCTGCTTCCTGCGGGAGATGCGGACAGCGACTTCCAGGTGACTTGCAACGTTCAGGTGTTCGACTCTTTGAATGCCAACACGTCCTCCTCAGATGCGACCAAAGTGACGAAGAGTGCATTCAATTCCACGCAAGTGGATTGGTTCGTCAGAGATCGCCTTGCCGCAGCGGGCAGTGACGCGGACAGCATTCGACAAGCCGCAGCGCTATCTGCTTATCTGCTCAACTCTGTGAACTGTTCGCTGGCACCCAACTGCTCCGCACTGCATCGTCAAAACTGCCATGGCACCGCGCATACGTGTGGATCCTGTGTGTCCAATGCGTATATCGGAGAAGGAGGCGACAGCAACGAACCGTGCATCGACCTCAACAGCGAGCGCCGATCTCTCACCGCATCCATTAGCACGGAAATAAAGAGTTGTCCTGGCAACTGCTCCGGTCACGGAACATGTGTGCACATTCGCAAAGACTCTGGTGCGCTGGTGACTCTGGAGATGCCTTCCTGTGGAATTGGCGCACTGGACTGTCTCGCTGTGTGTGATTGTGATGACGCCTACTACGGCAGTGACTCCTGCGACACGCCGACAGAAGACTTCCAGCAGAAGCAAGCCAACCGCGACCGAGTCATTGGCGGCGTCCAGTCCCTGGTGCGTCTGGAGGACCCTGATGTGAGTGTTGTCGCCGGTTGGGCAAGCAGTGTCTCCCTAGCAGCGCAAGTATCGTCTGAGCTGACCGCTGAAGCAGGTGTGACTGTCCTGAGCCTTGTGGATGCCATCACTGCGTCTGCCAAGACTGCCAGTTCTAATGGTGTTTCTGCCAGCACTGCGAAGAGCATGTTGTCTGCAGTGAACGCGGTGATGGATGCCAGTACCAAGACCAACCGGCGCCGCCGCCTCCAGCACATGCGGCGCGGTCTGTCGAGTGCCACGAGCGACGTCAGTGGCGTCCAGGTGGACAGCGTGCAGTCTGTGCTGAACAACTTCGGCGCGCTGGTCTCTCAGGGCTTGTTGCCCAGCCAGGCAGCGAGTCAATTCACCCAGAGCGAGTTCCGCATGAGCGTACAGGTGTTACCCGACTCTTCCGTGGGTGGTGCCACCGAAAGTGCTTTGGTGACTGCGATTGTTCCACAGACTGCCCTGGAGAAACACCTCGGTTACCCAACTGCCCAGGCATCCGTGCCATCGTCTCAAGGAGGCAGTCTGGTGGTGACCAGCGTGCGATCTGCACTCTTCGAGACCGCTTCCTCCGATCCTTTGCAGTCAAATTCGTTGATGATTTATTCGCCGACTGATCTCTGCACAGGTACTTCATGCAAAGCGGAGATTGTGCTGCACAACTCGGAATTAATCGGTTATTCTGCTTTGAACAACGCATTTGCCAACGAAACCTTCAACGCTACCTGCTTGAAGCAAGACTTCAGCACGCACAACTTCACCTGCCAAAACGGTGAGACCGTGTCGCTGAGCTGCGAAGGCGTTGCTGCTGTGGTGACGCGCCAGTGTCCCGTCATTCACTATGCTGCTGCGTGCAGTGCGCTGAGGGATGGCGTCAGCGGCTGCTCTGTGCGGTCCTACACGGACACAGGCGTCACCTGTGAGTGCGACCTGTACTACCACCGCTTCACATCTTCTGGAGCTTCGCGGCGCCTCCGCAGCGACGGTGCGAACGTGACCACGCCTGAGGGCTACTCCGTGAGCTACGCGGCCATTCTGCAGTCCACCGCCGACACCTTTGTCAGCACAGTCCTCACGGCCGACAATCTGAATGCGGACACGGTCATGAAAGGATGGCGAGCGCTGGCGACGCTGGGTGCGCTGGCCATCGGCATTATCGTGAGTCTAGTTTGGTCGAACCACGCAGACCACCAGATGAAGAAGGTCAGTCCGAAAGGCGAGGACAAAGTCGCTGCCCCCACTCCCTCTGTGGAAAGTCTTGCAGTGCTGAAAGGTAGGGAAGCAACAAGCAAGAAACGAAACAACCGGAAAGTGCGATTCGGTGCGCGCGCTAAGAAAATCGTGATGAACACAGAGTTGGCAATTGTCGAGGATTCTCTGCCGCGTGCTCTCTCTTCACGCACTTTCTCGGACCGGTTCCTGGAGGAAGTGAAGCAGCACCACCGCTGGTTCGGCATCGTGTTCTACTTCTCGGACAGCTTTCCCCGCGTGCTGCGCGTGATGTCGCTCGCCACCAACGCGATCGTGCTGCTGTTCATCCAGTCCATCACCTACAATCTGACGAACCCCGACGACGGATCTTGTGCTACCTTCGACACCGAGGTGAGTTGCTTAGAGCCGAAGTCATCGTTTGCAACAGGCGAGTCTATGTGCGGGTGGGTATACAGCGGGAACAATGCTGCCGACGGGTCCTGTGTGTACATCGAGCCCGACGGAAGCATCCGCATTGTGTTGTTCGTGGCCATCTTTTGTGCTATCGTGACCACCCCCATCGCCATGTCCGCGGACTGGGTCATTCTACACATTCTGTCTGCGCCGACCCAGGAGGAAGCCCTCGCAACAGAGACGGCTCAGGTGGGCCCCGCCGCCGACATCCTCGGTACTTCTTCGCCCTCACTTCAAGACGCAGGCGCAACTGGAGACAACTCGACCACCACTGCGGTTGTTGCTGCCCCTGCGGCAGCGCGTCCTGGAATGGTGCAACGTACGAGCAGTGCCTCCAACCTGATGAGCTACTTCGGAATGTTGAAATCGGAGGCCAAGGTGAAGGAAGACAAGCTGATTCTGGCTGCCAGCAAAGCAGAGCTGCTGATGCTGTCGATGAAGCTGAAAAAGTACCGAGATGGCCTGCGCGCAGATGAACTCGAGGAGTTTAACAGTAAGTTTATCCACATATATTGTTGATTTCTTTTCATTTATTTAATATTGATCCATTAACTGTTCGTCTTTCCAGTTCTGTGGGGCTTGGATGTGGAAGGAAAGTTTATCGTCAAGTCTGTGGTTGCCACAACCCTGCTTGGTCGCATGAAGGCATTGATCTGGAAGCCCGAAGAAGTGAATGTGAGGGAAGCTGTGTTGATGGACCTGACGCGCATTAACGCTGCTGTGCGCGACGAGGCCGCCATTCTTAAAGAAACACACGCTCGCAAGCACGAAATTGGCAAGAAGTTGCTGTTCCTGTTCCAGTGCGACCTGTTGCCCGGCATCAGCGGCAAGATATTGGAGCTGAAGGGCAGTCGTGACACCTCCAAAGTCAAGCACGTGTCCTTTTCCGCGAAAGTCGCCGCTTGGGCGTTTCTGTTCTTTATGAATGCCGGCATGATGTTCTACATCTTCCTGTTTGCGCTGACGCAGACCGGCCCCAAGCAGAACGCGTGGTTTCAAAGCTTTGCGATGTGGCTGGTGCTGGAGATTGTGTTTGTGAGTACCATCATGGTGTTGGTGACTCACATTCTCATTCCATCCTTGGTGATGAAGGACCTGACGCAGATCAAGCGCCGCTTGATGGACAATATCCGAGACTTCAACGACAAAGTCAGCACACAGAAGGCTGACGGCTTAGTGAAAGCTGAAGATGAGGAGAACGTACCGTTCAACGCCGCCAACTACTTGTTCGTTTCGACCCGCCTGGCGAGACAGTTCCCTGACCTGAAGGAGTCCAAGATCATCTCACAGTTCAGCACACCGTGGCCGCGCCAGTCCTACCTACACGTGCAGAACGTCTCCAAGGGCTACAGCAAGAAGTTCAGCGCTCTGACGCGCAGCGCCTCGATCCTGGTCATCTTCTTTGTGGGCAACTTCCTGAGCATCCCTCCGGGCTTGCAGGACACGGTGATGCAGATTGTCAGCACTACGGGTATCGGCTACATCGTGCTGATCCACGTGCAGCTGTTTCAAATCTTCCCCGCATTGGTGATTCTGCCCGCGCTCGTGCTCGCGTTGTTGGTGCACTTTGGCATCCAGTCTAGCAAAGCTGACGCCCAGCTTAAGTTGGCTCGATTGTTTCCGTCAAACACTAAGAAGGCCAAAGTGCGCCCTGCTGATGCCGAGGCCAGTGGGCCGACTAAAGTTGAAGTTGCTGGTGCCGTGAGTTCAGTCACACTTGCAGTGCCATTGTACGCGAAGCAAGAGAGCAAAGACGACAGCGGTAGTGACTTCAATTACAGCGACTTAAGCGAAGAAGACAATCTTGATGCTGCTGCTGCTGCTGCCGCCGCTGCGCACGCACAGCCTGTGGGTGTTCACCGCACGCGTCGCCAGAGCATTGCTGCCGGTCTGGACCTGCTGCGCTTCGTGCATCAGAACCAGCAACAGCAGTCCGGCAATGTCGAGGAAAGAAGCTCCTCGGAGGAATCAAGCGACAGTGATGATAGCGCTGAAAGCAGCGGCAGCAACAGTAAGAGTGAGAGTGCAGAGCAAGATGCGGAGGAGGATAACAGCAACAGCAGTGCGGATGATTCTTCTCTGAGCGCATCAGAGACTGATGAAGACGGAGAAGAAGAAGATGATGACGCGAACAGCAGCGACGAGGAGGAGGAAAATAGCGATGACGACGATGCTTCTTCCGATCGCCTGAGTGCAAAGGACGTGAACTGTGAGCTGCTGCACACTGCGGTGGGCACGACCCATGACGCTGCTCCGCGTGTGCTGGAGCGCATGACGCGTCGTGTGAGTAGCCACCGCAGCTGCAACTACAGTGTCGCCCGCACAAGCAACAGCAGCGATGCGGCTTCTGACCGTCTCTCTGATAGAGAAGAGAATGTTGATGTTGCAGAGGAGGCAGAAAACCCTTCGGATGAGTCGTCTGGTGAGACGGAAAGCTCCACATCGGTGTACTTGCCGCGTGCCTCACATCTGCTGCAAGCGCTACAAACCGCACCAGCCGTCGACAATGTGCTGGACTATAGCTCCTTGGCCACAGAGACGCCGCGAACTAATTGTGATAATGTGAGCATTGCCCAGCATATCGTTGCAGCAAACGCCCCAGCGCCAGCACCGGCTGCATTCGACGATAGCTCAGCGCTCGACTCGGAAGACTCTGGATCAGAGAGTGGCTCTGATCTCTACAGTGCCACAGCTGGTACCCCAGTGACTGAGCAATTGGCGCCACAAGCGGTGCAAGAAGGTGCTGCTGGCGACAATTGTCACAGCGCAGAGGATCATGAGAGCGACAGTGATTCTTGGGATTCCTTTGCCAATGGCTCTGTTGCGGCTGATGAAGACGGTCAATTATGTGGAAGTGTTGCAGGTGACCACGCGGAGGTACAAAACGATGAGGTTCAGAGTGAAAGTGAGTTTGATTCTCTCAGCGAGATGTCGTACTCAGAAGCAACGACAGCCACCGCGACCGCGACCGCCACGCCTGTTGTGCAGACCAACGCTGCCAACAAGAGTGCCAACACTGCGAGGGTACCAGCCAAAGTGGGTGCCTCGTCCCCACGCACTGCTGCTGTTGCCGCGCGCCAGCCTGTCGCCTCCGCCCCTCGTGTTGCGCGCGCCACCAGACCCGCACATGACGACGC
>LNAP01005594.1_pt1 | contig 11110 bp, 13 predicted proteins | sample 602601 | NCBI WGS metagenome assembly LNAP01 (sample SAMN02440304, study PRJNA202911) | soil metagenome | biome: Subtropical and temperate rainforests or woodlands; isolation source: soil samples (1 kg each in a 20% v/v slurry with milli Q water) were... ...
CGATGTGCCGCGAGTGCGTGAGACATGTGGACCGAGGCTGGGACCAGCGCGTTGTGGTGAGTTATTTTGGTGTTGTTTGCCTGTTTGCTTGTTTGTTCGTTTGTTTCTTGTACGGTTGCTCATGGATTCGATTTTAATTCTTTATTCTTGCAGTTGAAGCGCCGTGCGGATCACTTTCTGTTCAGTGTGGAGTCCGTTGGCAGCATGGCTCCGGAGACCGTGGTCAGAGAGGTGAACAAACCACATTTTCTCTATTGTATTGAGGAGAATGTTCGCTCTTTTCCTTGTTGAGGCGTTGGTTAACCCTCAATCATATAAGTTCCCCGTACTCATGCATTTCTGTTTCGTTTTATTTGTTGCAGGCGATTTCTATTCTGAAAGCGAAGGCACTGAAGTTTTTGAACCTCATCGATGACTATGAGATGCAGATGTAATAGCGTAGTTTTGGTGACCAGCTGTATATAGTTTGTACTAGTAAATAATGAAATGCGTAAATTGTTCGAGTTATATTTAACAATATTTAACAGTATTGACATTATGTACAGTGGAAGATCGTGTGAATCACGAATCTTATACCAGTTTGAATTGTCCGGACTAAGATCAGATCAATATTGCAGGGACACAAAGCCATCTATCCGATCAATCATCAGTTTTGACTTGAAGCTTGTTTCGCTTTATAAAGGATGTAGATAGAAAGCGATGCTTGTTATATCCATGTGTTTTCAGCATGTAGATATCATTATCGCTGCCTCGGCTGGCCTTCCTATCTTCCTTTTGCGACTTGTATACCTCTCTCTTTATTGCCGCCGCTTCTTCGGCAATTCTTTGCTCTGCTGTTACCACTTTTGGGGTTTCAGTGCCGAAAACAGGTATGGATGGAACTATTAGCCGAGTGAGTACACTTAAGCCACTGCTCAGGACCGGTCCTAGGTACAAACGCAAAAACTCTCCGAGGTACAGAATACTTAGCCCCAAAAAAACCTGAGAATTGCTTGGAGATGTAAGCCTCGTAGATACGAAGCTTGACTGCTCCATGGTTGCAGGAACTGCTAGATGGTGATGGAAACGCAACATCAGAAGTGAGGGCACTGGCGCATGCAAATATGCGCTTTTGTCATGCAATTGGTTGCGCGCAAAAATGATGCTTTTTGAACCTGTCCGTTCAAACTTTGTCGCTTTCATAAACTTTTGGGCGGATTGTGATGGTGCAAGATGTACGGGTGGTTATCCTGGTCCTTCTGAGCGTTATCCATCTTACCGGCGCATATGTAGTTCAACTCTTACCTATGTTACGGTTGCCTTGCCTTAAATGCACAGGACTAGGAGCGTCGCCAACACTCACTATACGACCTGGTTAGAAATCATTAGCATAATCACAGTACTCATGTGCTTATTTACTCGATGTTTTTGTCATTTATAATTGCAGCTAGCGATGTGGAAATACCAATGGTTGCTAGTTTTCTGACGGCAAACAGGTATTCTACTGCGATTCCGAATGGACAACGAAAAGAGCTATCCAGGTTGGAGCTGAACAACCTGCGTGATACTTATGGACATAGTGTAGGCCGGTGGCGGTATCCTTCTACACTATTTATCGCAATGAACAAAAGCAAAATAGTTGGGTGAGAGAACAGATGTTGACCAAATAATTTGCATATATGATATATGGTCGATACAGTCTGATTTATGCTACCATGGTACATCGTTTGTCATAGATGTGTTGGCTTGGCGTTCCAGCATTTTGTGGCATCGCGCAAAGAGTTCGCACCAGTCGTGCTACCCAAAATTTCGCAGAGCGCATACATGCAGCAATTGAATAGCGACACTGTGGACATCTCTGGGACAGGGTCAGACATGGTCGTATTAGTCATGCAAAATCTGTTGATTGATCGCAACAATGCAGAAGTGGGTTTAGAACGAAGGTTGATAGAGCATTGTGAGAAACAAGCAAAGGTACTGTATAACGTCGTCGTATACTTCGATGGATTCAACACTTTTCGTGTTGGGAATGAAGAAAGTTCACTTTTCGTTCCTTCTTCTTGCATATGTATGTATAGGAATGGGGCGATCCTTATATTTATACAATGGCGTACGGAGATGAGAAGGAGTTTAACCAGCTGTACAGAAGTGCAGGTACCTACTACTGCACATTAAATTGCTCTAACCATGCACACTCTTCCTCTTATTCCAAGCTATGCATTTGTGTTTATCATCTTTCTTGGTTGTATCTTGACTGCTGCAGGTTTTAAGAAATATTATCGCAGCAGGACGACACGGGCCGCACCGGGCAAGCTGGCGCTGCAACAGGAAAAATGCCTCTACTATTGCTATCGAAAAGCAGTGGATGAAGACGTGCCAGAAGAGATTACACTGTTACAGCGTATGAAAGACTTTATAAAAGCCATATTTCTTTAAGAAATTATCAACCAAAAATGTGATACATTCAATGTAAAACTAGTTTATCTGCTTCATGGTACTATTTAACTCTCTTTTCAAAGTTCTTTGCATCTTGCGAAGTTAGGTTTCTGAAGTCACACGTTATATCATAATATTTATTAACAGTATTTTAGCTTTGTGTTCACACAGCAAAGAAGTTTGTGTGTATAATTCCTCATATTTAAAAATCTCGAGATAAAAACCGCAACATGGAGGGTCGAAAACCATTGAAACGGAAACATAGTGATAGATCTAAAGATAACGCACCCGAAACTCGACTGCATGCGAAGAATCCTTACCGAAATAACAGTCCAGACTTCGCAGGTTTGGCCGAGGAGTTTCCTCATCTGCTTGGTGATTATGTTCAAATAAATCCTGTCAACAAGAAGGGTTCCATAGACTTCTCCAATAACAACGCATTACGAGGATTGAGCAAAGCGCTGTTGTTGAAGGATTTCCATGTGAACGTTGATATCCCAGAGAACCATTTATGTCCGCCCTTACCAAACAGAATCAACTACTTGTGTTGGATTTCAGACCTATTGGGAAACAGCTCTAACGAAGCGACTGACACGGCACCAACGATATTGGATATAGGTGTTGGACCAGTGTGTATATTTCCCATCTTGGGTTATAAGCTGTTTGGTTGGAAATTTGTCGGCAGTGACGTGGACGGTGCTTCCATTGACGTGTGTCAGCGCAACATCGATGCGAATGCTGAATTGAAGGAGCATATTCGTGCAGTATTAGTATCTGACTCTAATTGTTTGCAGGATATCATCCACAGGGAGTACTTGCCTCGACTGACGCTTCAGAACATCGGCGCCGCCAGTAATGCTCTGTCAGAAGTTCAAACTTCCCCTGTATCAGCTGACTTGCGCAGTATTCGCACCAGTAACACCAAAGACGACAATTCTACTGCAAGTACTGCACTCCGAGGCCCTGTGTCTTCTGCGCTATTCGCTATGGGCGGCAGCCAAGCCCAAACTCTCTTGCAGTGTGATTTTGACACAGACAGTAAACTAGATCAGATTGCACTTGCCCAGACTGGTGCGCAGAACAATGATCGATTGCTAACAGTGGTAATGTGCAATCCACCTTTTTATGACGCGGACGAGCAGGTACGTCTTGTTTGTTTTCGGTTGCTATGCAGGGCCGTGACAATTTAGAATTGTCTAGTTTACAATTTAAAATTATCTAGTTGACAATTTTCTGCATCTCTAACGTTATTTATACCATGTGATCTTATTGTGTGCACTATTGTTGATATGATTGTTGTAGATCCAAGTGAACGAGCGCACTGTGTGTATGGGTTGTACCAGTGAAATGCGCACACTAGGCGGGGAAGTGGCATTCATCAGCGCCATTATCTACGACTCACTGCTGCTGAAAGATAGGTACATTGCTTACATTTTCATCTCCTGGTGCTTCTCATGTTTGTCATAAATGGACGCCCACTACCGCAGAGTTTGTATTCAGAAGTGCTTATTTATTTTTGAACTGACCAAAATTAAATTGTAATTTTCCTGCTCAAACAGGGTTCTATGGTACACCAGCATGGTGGGCAAGCACTCTTCCTTGCAGCCCTTGAAGCGCCTCCTCGCTGCCTCGGGGATGCCGCACTCACACTACTTCGTCACTACCTTGTCGCAGGGCGTTACGAGCCGCTGGGTACTGGCCTGGACGTTTAGTGAGAATGCAGCAAAGGGGTACAAAAAGTGGCTTGTTCGGGCACAAGCGGTTGCATTTCCTCAAGCTGATATTGCGGACTGTAGCATTCCTGATTCCAGCTGTTTGGACGGTAGTGGTGGCGCACATGATAGCAATGGCGGCAATAGTAACACAGACAGTGTAGCAGCACGGGAAGAAATCCTCAGCAGCATTAGATGTGGTTCTGCCGAGAAGCCTCGCGCTTCAGTAGAGAAAAGGGATGAAATATTTTACAGGTACAGTCTAAGGATGCCGAACGTGGGATTGTTTGAGACAATGCTGCCTTCTGATGAAGACGTGCTGACGTCTTACCCGTACCAGAAATTCTTTTCGATTGGAGACTCCAATGGAAGCAGTGAATTGTTGAATTCTTGCCAGGACAGTGTGAGCACGCTCACAGCGTACACGCACATCGCCACCATTCCTTTGGAAGGGGTTTATTTAAACGCTGTGAGTCGTGTGGTTGCTGCGGTAGAAGATACGAATAATGCTCTTGCGAAAGACAAAGATGCGCTGGTTTATCAATTCCAAAAAGCAGTTCAAACTTTTAGCCAAGATGTTAGTGCCCTTGGTTTGGTGTACAACGTCGTGCGTCGTGACAACAATGAAGTAAAAGCCTATGAAACTATCTTTGTTATGATGTTTATAGAAGGGGATTGGGTAACTTCTGCGACAGTCGTGGACTGGTCAGATTACAGCAGCACTAACTTGGTTTTGCATGTACAGTATGACGTGAGAAACGTGACTGGCGCTTGTGAGAACTGGAGGTATGGATGTCCATATTTATATATGTTCTACTTTATGACTTTGTTTGTGCTATAAATATGAATAACCGTGTCCTTTAATTATCTTTTGTTAGCCACTTCGCGAGTAAATTTAGTGATGTGATGAAGGGCAATCTGTGGCGCACAAATAGAAGGTTTGTGTCTTTCACCTTTAATATTTCACTTGCCTCTTTGCAAGCACAGGCTAAGTTCTTGCCAATGATAATTTGTTTATTATCCACAGGTGGCGCAGACAGCTCGATGCTCATTTTGCGGCTGAAAGGAAACGGAAGTGTGAAGAAACGGAAAGTGTCTTGCCCTCAGTATGTGAGCACGAAGCGGAAGTGTAGTTTGTGAGAAATGTTTACTGCGTCGTAATAGCCGCTCTATAATATAGATGACAACAATTTATCCTTATTTTTGGTCTCTTTTGCTGCGAGTTAGCAATGCCTGATAAGAAATGAAAAACATTGGAAAGGTTATTATATATGGGCATTATTTATCTAGAACAACAAGACTCGACACTGCAATCCCAACAACAATGACTTTGTCTTTCCACGAAAATCTAAACCTGTCTGGTGTACAGGCTAAACAGCACCACGAGCGAGTCTGTCTTTTTGCTTTGGAATCTATTTATCGTTCCCAGAGTTCCTGCTGATATGGAAGGACTCGGACTGGAATCTCCCACTTACGTCGCAAGAAGCTCATTTACTGCCCTGGTATGTTTGTTTGAGTCTACGGTACATAAACCTGCCTGGCCACATTTGCTTTCGGTAATCCATAACGGAAACTATTGCGATTATGATAAAACTGTTTGAGCCATCATTGACGAAGTTTAGTGTTCTGAACTATGTAGTCGGAAACATGAATTCCAGTTCGTTTGCCGCTACGCTGGTACACACGAACTGTACGTTTCATAAAGATCGATCGCATGATGTATGAAGCTTATTTAAGTATATCATTTACTATATATTGCCAATAATCCACGCTTAAATGCCTTCTTAGTCAGCTAACAAAGCACACGACAAACATACAAACTCAACTCGTTGCAACCATACCACTTCCACCAGCGCATACTACCGTTATGCATAAACACTTGTTCATTCTCTCCTCTCTCTCTCACTTTTCTACTCGTCCGCGGCGCCATTCACCACGGAGTCAATTAACTTCGCATCGCTCAGTAGCTTGGCCTTGGTGGAATGCCCCTCCAGCTGGGCCACACGCAGTTCGAGCTCTTTGACCCGGCTGGTGAGCCGCGCGTTCTCCTCGGCCGCCTGTTGCAGAGCAGTGGTGAGGTTCTCGCATTTGATCTCAGCGTCCGTCTTGGGGCGCTTGACTGCGGCGCCTTGGTGCTGGTAGCCTGTTGTATTTGTATGTGTGTGTAAAAGATATTGGGTATTTAGAATATGTTCTCATGTTGATAGGGACGTTCTCTTGCCAGCAGCATTTGTAGAAAGTAATTTAAAAAAGCAACCATAAGACGTTTAAAAATAAACGATACGTACCAACAGGCTCGCCGGTCTTGATGCTTTGTGACACGATCTCGTTCGCAGTGCTGATCTTGTCCTGTAACACGGAATTAATACGTATACAGAAATCAGCAATCAGATCAGAAATCAGAAATCAAAAATCAGCAGTCGAATGGTTTCAAGTCATCCAATTTTGCTTCCAAGCAAAAGCGCAAACACCGGTGCAAATTATAATGTAACTATAATACTCACCGCTGGGGCCTCAATGTGCTGTGTCACGTGAATCTGCATCTCTATGGCGCCCTTGAGGTACTTGATGAACTCCGGAGTGACGTTCGGAATGTGGTGCACCTTCTTGTACTCGAACACAGGACTAAACGTCGTCTGCTCCACCGCCTCTGCAAGGACATACATAAAATGTTTTGGTTCAATAAAGGCATCAGTGATCTTGGCGCACTTATAGATGACTACGAGGCAAACAGTCTTACCATTCATTGCATAAAGTACAAAGTAGATACAGATAAAGAAAAAACGTACCAGAGGTGAAGGCTTCGCCAAAGAAGTCATAAGAGACATACGCCATCTCGCAGAACACCGGCAAGTTAGAAGCACGCTTGATCTCCAGGCGGTACGTCCAGGGCTTGCCTAAGAAGAACGTAACAAAGTGCAGCAATCGAGCAGGTTTATAATCATTTAATTTTGGAACGAAAATGTGAGAAAAATTAGCCTGCATTGACGACACAAACCATTATTCCAAGACAAAGTCAACATAGTTACAACAGAATATAAAGTCAACGCAGTTGGTAAGGAATTAGTAAATAAATCTTACCTAGCAGATCTTCTTCGCTGTCGACGTCTCTAGGTGGCTTGCCCTCGTCGGCATCATCAGGCCCTGCAGGAAAAATGGCGAAAAAGGATGAGAAACAAAGATTCAAACAGGCGATTGAAAAAGATACACCATGTAGTATAATGTTTAAGCATCTCTTGTTAGATCAGCCACAACAGAAGCGCAAAGCTATGTATGTATTTTTTTTCAAAAATACTCCATTGCGTACCTGCGAGCGGGGTCCAGCGCACCTCCAGCAGACCCACATTGTTGTACGGCACCGCCGCGTTCTTCACTTCCTGCATGCGCTCCTCCTCCTCGGTCTCCAGGTTGTACAGCAAATACTCCGGCCAGTGAGTCGCCGTGCCTGTAAATTGGGAGAGAAAGAAAGAAAGTATTACAAAAAGAGGGGTAGAAACTTAATTGAATGTGAAAACCAAACCAAATACACGTGAAAGTGGGATCATGGTTTCTGAAAAGTATCATTTGGATCCAATGAGAATGTCAAGCACTTACCAAGATGGAAGTCGTTGTCAAACATAAGATAAATCGGATCGTGTCTTTCGGGTAGTTCGTAATCCCTGCCGGCCATCACTGCCGCGCGCAGCTTCATCATCTCATCTTTCAGCAATGACAATTTCGGCAGGAACTCCTGGGGGTCAATCAAAATACTCAACTTAGGCTCGGAGTTCTCTACGCACACTTTGACCTTGGGAATACCATCGTTGCCTTTCTCGAGCACCACATCGAACGTCATCGTGACACGGTTCAGCAGATCGCAGGTCTGCTTGGCCTCCTTGGTCTTGGGCAACAGATCGAGAATGGCATTGTCGACGCTGGCCATAGCGCGCTGGTAGTCCTTCTGGTTGCGCTCCACCTGCATTTCATTCTTTTCTTTCTCCCACTTCTCACGCTCCTCCAAAATCTTCAGGCGCTCGTCGTCGAGTTCACCAGCGTTGGCGCGGTTGCCGCCACCTGAAACAAGAAAATTAATAAGAAAGAAATAAGAAATTTAAACAGCAGACGCATACACAGTAATCGTGTAATTTATGAATCCGTAATGAGGAGACTTAAGACTCATATCAGCTCTAAAAAACAATAAAACATAATTTACGCAGTTTCGTACCGTTGTTACGGTTGGCTTGCAGTCCCTCGTGGAACTCTTCTACCGCATCCTCCGCGCTCATGGGCTCAGCTGCAGTAGGTGAAAATGTATATGTATAGAAGAAATGTGAATGAGATTATTGGCAACCAGGCATGGAGATAGCGTGATAACCCTACACTATATGAACAAATAAACTGTAGTAGAAGAGTACTTACGTAGTCCCTCCTCGTGATCCTTCCACTGCAGTCGCATCAGCTGGTCACCAATGGCCAGCCGGTCAAAGATCTCCATCTATTATTTCAACCAAGAAAGTTATAAAAGACTGGGTAAGATTGCGCTGAGGTATTGTATATTTGAACATGTGCCACAACATTAGGTGAAGGTCCTGATGATAAAATGGTGCAATAACAGTGCCCACACAGCAACAAAAACACACATAAGCGTTTTCCGAACCTTCTGTTCGGTGCCCTCAGGAACCAATTTGCCGTTGTGGTAAGTGTCGCCCTTGCCACCAATGATGAAAATGTTGGTGCCATCGAAGCGCACGCTGCAGTGCTCCTTCACCACGGCCAGGGACATCAATTTGATATCGGCCAGCTTGGATCCGAAGGTCGTCAGCTCCTTGCGAAGGATGTACCTGTGAATGGGGAGTGAAGGCGTTTATGAATGCGACGTAAATTACAAGTAAGTAACAGAAAGAAGTGGGATAACTTGCTTAAGTAGGCAGAGATGAGGGCAACATGAGCATGAATTGACGAAAAGAAACAAGAAACAAAAAACAAAGCAAAATTACACGCAGTATTCGCTCACATGAAACGGGCGGAGCGGAAGGCGTCCTCATCCAAGTTGATGAAGTAAGGATCCACATTGTCGGTCTCATAGGCCACCAGACTGATACCGCGGGCAGCGTACTCCATGCGCTGCTGCTCCGAGCGCGCGTCCAGTGCACTATCGCCCCCGCCGTCTACGTCGTAGAAGTACAGACATGGAAGCAAAATATTATTTAAAACGTACTAAAACAATTCAAAAACGAAAAGAGGCAGTACGATTTCAAATAGAGAAAATGACTGCGCTGTTTCAACTACATCAAGTTCATAAGCAAACAAAACTACAAGTGCAACACGTACCAAGAGAGTGGGCGAGATCGGATTGTTTTTCGGCCAGCTTGGCCTGCAGCTCCGCAATCATGCGCTCGGATTCGGCGTTGTTGCCGCCGCCTGTGTTGGCCACGGCGCCGTTCTGGTTCGCCTGCAGAGACGCCACCAGCGCTTTCATTGCCTCCAGCTCAGCCTGTTTGTGAAAGAAAAGAAAATGCACATTTAGCTCTTGTGGTGAGTACAATGTGATCGTAACTACGTCCACTCACATTACAGCACTAAAAACATACACTTTACCAAATGTTAAACACAGAAAAATAACACTCAAATCACAGTCCTACCATGAGTCTACGCTCCGCCGCGGAAGCCGCCACCGTGGCCTTCTTGGGGGCCAGACGCACCACCGACGCGTTCTTCGCAAAACCCAGTGTCGCAAAGGTGTACTTCAAGAAGGTCACTTCGGGACGAATCGCGCAGAAAAGGTAGGTTTTTGCCTGCAACATTGTGTCCTTGAGGTACTTACACAAGAAGAACGAGTTACAACCAGCAATCGTGTCTCCGGGCTTGAGTTTCTTCTTCATCACGGCTTCGGCCATTTTCATGAAGAACAGCGCCATCTCGGAGAGGGATAAGTTGATCTTTTTACCTTGTTCCTGGAGCTCTTTGGACTTGTTTTTGTCCGGATGTGCGCCCTGGAACTTGTACTCGAAGGAACCGTCGTCGAAAGAGACCTTGGTGTACTGCGCATACACAATGTCACCAGCCGGCTCGGTACCGGCAAGATCGCAGACATACAAGCGGCCGCGCTGCTTCATGCCTTCGTTCTCGGGGTGGGGCATCTCCACCTCCAGCACCATGATACAGTGACCACGGGTACTCATGGGGTTAAACTGCGTCGGAGCAATGGCTTTGCGTGCGTTGGCCAATTGAAACGTCTGACGGAGGTCGTTCCAGGTGTGCAGGATCTTCGTCTCGCACCACTCGATATCCATGAAACCATCGGGATCTTTGCGCATGCCGTTCTTGTAGTGCTGTTCCTCCGCATTGGGAGACATGAGATCACGCACGGTGTCGACCACGTTCTGGAAATATTTCATGGAAATCTTCCAGCCATCCTGCTTTTCGTTGAACAACTCGTACGCCAAGCGGGGAAAGATACCCTGAACGCAAGAGAATTGAGATATTATAGTAATATCGAAAATAATAACAGAAGCCTATTTGAATTCTTACCCACAAAGGCTGGGGATCAGCATGCTTAAACCAAGCTTCCGGAGCATCCACCGCATCCGGACCAAACACTGTGTAGGTCTTACCACTACCGGACAACCCGTACGCGAACAACACGACGGCGTTACCAGTCAGCAAGTCGCTCTTGATTTTGAGACCACAATCCTGATATGCCATTTCCTGGTTGACCAGTTTCATGTCATCTGCGTCTTGCATGTTGTTGCCCGTCAAGTGACGCTTGTAGCCATATGCTGACCACCATGCATATGTGAAAGGAAAGCGCTTCGTAGAATAGTCACAGTTAATCAGTTCGACCTCTCCTTCCTCTTCGCCGTTCTGCTGAAGCTTTACACCGAGCTGATCATCGATCGTGAAGGGACGGCAACGAATGGCGACTTTGATTCCGATAGACATTGAACTAACGGCCTGATACGATAAATGAAAACAGTAGCAACTAGCACAATTGAAACGATGAA
>LNAP01031909.1_pt1 | contig 11110 bp, 12 predicted proteins | sample 602601 | NCBI WGS metagenome assembly LNAP01 (sample SAMN02440304, study PRJNA202911) | soil metagenome | biome: Subtropical and temperate rainforests or woodlands; isolation source: soil samples (1 kg each in a 20% v/v slurry with milli Q water) were... ...
GCGTGATTTCGCGATTGTCGCCACGGCGTTCGGTGTCAGTGTCGATGAGCTCAAGCGTGCCGGTTTTGTCGGTGTGCTGGCGTTGTTCGTCGGCGTCGGGACATCGTTCATAGCCGGTGTCGCGGTGGCGATGGCGTTTGGTTACACCGATGCGGTGAGCTTGACTACCATCGGTGCTGGCGCGGTGACGTATATCGTCGGACCGGTGACCGGGGCAGCGATTGGTGCGAGTTCCGAGGTCATGGCGCTGTCGATTGCGGCGGGGCTGATCAAAGCCATCCTGGTGATGGTGATGACGCCGTTCGTGGCACCGATGATCGGGCTGAACAACCCGCGCAGTGCGGTGATTTTCGGCGGATTGATGGGCACCTCCAGCGGTGTGGCCGGCGGGTTGGCCGCCACAGATCCGAAACTGGTGCCGTATGGTTGCCTGACGGCGGCGTTCTACACCGCGCTAGGCTGTTTACTTGGGCCGTCGCTGTTGTATCTGATCATGCGCGGGTTGATGGGCTGACATTTTCGGACGCCTTCGCGAGCAAGCCTGCTCCCACATTGGAATGCATTCTCCTGTGGGGGCGGGCTTGCTCGCGAAGGCCGCGCCGCGGTCTCAAATCTGGCGATTGGCATACATCCGACACTCCGCCAGCAACGCCAGCAAATTCGGATCGCGTTCCTTGGCCTTCAGAAACACTACGCCGATGTGCTGCTGCAACCGGTACTTTTCCTGCAATGGAATGAGCTTCACACGATTCTCGTACACCGCCGCAATCCGCCCCGGCAGCAACGCATAACCCACCCCGGAACTGACCATGCTCAGCAGGGTGAAAATGTCGTTGACCTGCATCGCCACCTTCGGCTCGAACACACCCGATTGCCATCCTGGTGCGTGGCGAAGCCTTGGGTCAGGGTGATGAACGTCTCGTCGCGGACCTCGGCCAGATCCACTTCGGTGCGTTGGGCAAACTTCGAGTCTGCCGGGGTCGCCAGGAAGATGTCATCGGAAAACAACGGAATCTGCTCGCAATCCGGGTCGTTCACGCTGTCGTCCAAAGACACCAGGATCGCGTCGACTTCCATGTTCTTGAGCTTGTACAGCAGGTCGAAATTCGAGCCGAGGATCAAGTCGATATTGAGTTCGCTGCGGCGGATTTTCAAACCCATGATCAGTTGCGGCACGGTCTTTACCGTCAGCGAATACAGCGAGCCCAACTTGAAGCGTTCAGCGGAAAATCCAGCGGCTTCGCGGGTCAGGCGCACGGTTTCGACCACGTCCTGAATCAGCTTCTGCGCTCGCTCTTCCAGCACATAAGCGCTTTCCAGCGGCGTCAGGTTGCGCCCTTCATGTTTGAACAGCGGACAACGCAGGGCGCTTTCCAGCGAGTGAATGGCGCGGTGCACGCTGACGTTGCTGGTTTGCAACTCGGCGGCGGCGCGAGCCAGATTGCCGGAGCGCATGAAGGCGAGGAACACCTCGAGTTTTTTCAGGGTCAACTCTTCGTCTATCAGCATGGGCCGGACTCTTATTCGAATGGCTCGATTGTGCACGTATGTGGGTTCTTGGGGGATTTGTGTTTTGAAACATTGCGCTTTTAACCTTCAGGCGTGAGCCTTACGCGAAGTTGCAACGAATCTTGAGGTGAGCAACACATGTATCACGGGGAAAGATTGAACGCCTGGACGCATCTGGTCGGGGCGGTGGCAGCGGTTGTCGGGGTGGTGTGGATGCTGGTGATTGCCGGCATGGACGGCAGCCCGTGGAAGATTGTCAGCGTGGCGATTTACGGTTTCACGTTGATGGTGCTCTACAGCGCATCGACCGTTTACCACAGCGTGCGCGGGCGCAAGAAAGCGATCATGCAGAAGGTCGATCACTTTTCGATCTACCTGTTGATCGCCGGCAGTTACACGCCGTTTTGTCTGGTGACCCTGCGCGGGCCGTGGGGCTGGACGTTGTTCGGGATTGTCTGGGGGCTGGCGCTGATCGGCATCCTGCAAGAGATCAAACCGCGTTCGGAAGCGCGGATTCTGTCGATCGTGATCTATGCGGTGATGGGCTGGATCGTACTTGTGGCGGTCAAACCGTTATTGGCGGCATTGGGCAGTACAGGTTTCGCCTGGCTGGCGTCGGGCGGCGTGTTGTACACCGTGGGCATTATCTTTTTTGCGCTGGACAGTCGTTTGCGCCATGCCCACGGGATCTGGCATCTGTTCGTGATCGCCGGGAGTCTGCTGCACTTCGTGGCGATTATGTTTTATGTCTTGTAGATCGCACCGCAGCTATATGGAGCGAGCCTGCTCGCGAAAGCGCCAGGTCAGTCGACATCATCGCTGACTGATCCACCGCATTCGCGAGCAGGCATGCTCCCTCAGTGGCACAGGCGGTCCAGTTGTGCCTGCGCCCGTCGGCTGAACACCTGCAACAGGTCGCTCAAGGTATGGGGCGGTGGTTCGTCGGCGCGAGTCACCGCATACAACGTGATCGGTAACGCGGGTGCCAGAGGTCGAATCGCCGTGGTGGCGGGGGACGCGCCTAGCGCGGTAAACGGATCGATCACCGCCAGCCCGGCACCGGATTCAACCATCGCCCGCGCCAGCGAATAGGTCTGCACGGCGATACGAACCCGTGGCGGCGGATCGACCGCCTCAAGGTAGCTGTCGAGCCTGGCCGCCAGCGGGTCGGCGCTGGACAGGCCAATCAGCGGCGCACCGGCCAGTTCGATCAATGGCAACGGTTGGCCCAAGGCGTCGTCGGTCCAATAGCCCAACGGCGCCAGCGCCACCAACACCCCGCAGGCCAGGGGCTGCGCCTTCAGGCCCGGATGATCCGGAGGTTGCAAGGTCAGCGCGACATCCACTTCGCGCATCAACAAATTCTGCATCAACTCACGGCTGTGGGCGCTCGACAGCTCGCAGACAATGTCCGGGTAGCGTTGCGTCCACTCGTTGATGGCCGGCGGCAGCAGCGATAAGGCCAGCGCCGGGATCGCGCCGATCCTCACGCTGTGACCCGGCTCGCGACGCAGGCTCTGGGCCAGACGTCGCACGCCTTGCAGGCTTTCGGTGACCTTGTCGACTTCGCGCTCAAGCTCCAGCGCTTCGGGCGTGGCCTGCAATTTACCGCGCACCCGCAGAAATAACGGGAAGCCCAGTTGCTGCTCGGCGTGTTGCAGCACTTTGCTCACCGCCGGCTGCGACACGTGCAGCAACTGCGCGGCGCCACTGACCGAACCGGTCTGGCGAATGGCCTGGAAAATCTCGATGTGTCGCAGTCGCATGGCAAGTCCATAACCTTTGTTTATGGGTCAGGCATCTTTATGCATTGTTCAAGGTCTGTCACCTGGTCCTAACCTGAAGCCTGTTTCAACAACGGTTAAGGACAGACATGGCTCAGCGGGTTTGCATCATCGGTGGCGGCGTCATCGGCCTGACGACGGCTTACGCACTGGTTCGCGACGGCATCGACGTGACGCTGATCGAGGCCCGGGATTCGCTGGGCAGCGAGACCAGTTTCGCCAACGGCGGCCAGTTGTCCTACCGTTACGTCGCGCCTCTGGCCGATGCCGGTGTGCCGTTGCAGGCGCTTGGCTGGATGCTGCGCGGTGACTCGCCGCTGAAGTTGCGTCCGCGCCTGGACCCGGCGCAATGGCGCTGGATGGCGTCCTTCCTGGCGGCGTGCCGTCGTTCTGTGAATCAGCGCAACGGCGCGCACCTGCTGCGTCTGGCGCTGCTGAGCCAGTCCACGCTGCAAGGCTGGCGGGACGAAGACCGTCTCGACGGCTTCGCCTGGCGGCGCAACGGCAAACTGGTGACGTTTCGTGAAGCCGCGAGTTTTGAGCATGCGCGCCATGGCCTGGCCGATCCGCAACAGCAGCACGTGCTGTCGCGTGCCGAATGCGCACAGTTGGAGCCTGCGCTTGCCGAGGCGCCGTTTGTGGGCGCGATTTATACGCCTGACGAAGAAGTCGCCGATTGCCATGCTTTCTGCCAGCAACTGCTGGCTCGGCTCCAGGCGTCGGGGCGTTGCGAGTTTTTGCTGGGACGCAAGGTCACCGGCATTCGCCACGCGGATGGCGCGGTGCAGGCTGTAGAAATGGGTTCGCACGTGCTGCCGGTCGAGCAACTGGTGATCGCCGCCGGTCATCGCAGTCCGGCGCTGGCGCTGCCCGGCATGCACCTGCCGCTGTATCCGCTCAAGGGCTACAGCCTGACCTTGCCCGTGCGCACCGAACATCGCGCGCCGGAGCTGAGCATCACCGATTACAACCGCAAGATCGTTTATGCCCGCATCGGTGATCAACTGCGCGTGGCGGCGATGGTCGACATCGTCGGTTTCGACCCGGCGCTCGACCCCAAACGTCTGGCGCTGATCAAGCGCCAGGCGCAGGAAACCTTACCCAATGCCGGCGATTTCACCGCCGCCATCGAATGGGCCGGCATGCGCCCGGCCACCCCCAGCGGCGTGCCGTTGATCGGGGCCACGGCGTATCGCAACCTGTGGCTCAACCTGGGCCATGGCGCCCTGGGTTTTACCCTGGCTTGCGGCAGCGCCCGGTTGCTCAGCGAGTTGATCGCCCGGCGCGCACCCTCGATTGAAATGCAGGGCCTCGCCCCCCGCGTCGCCTGACTTGAAAAGGAAAAACCGATGAGCATCAACCGTATCAACAGCAACAGCCGGCTCTCTGGCGCGGTGTGGTGTTTCTCTCGGGACAGGTTCCGGGTGACAGCCTCGACGTCACTGGCCAAACCGCCGAGGTGCTGGCGAAGATTGATGCGTTGCTGGCCGAAGCTGACAGCGACAAGGATCATCTGCTCAACGCGACCATTTACCTGAACGACATTGGCCGCGACTTTGCCGCCATGAATGAGGTCTGGTCGCAGTGGCTGTCACCGGGCAAAGCGCCAACCCGCACGACTTTGCAGGCGCAACTGGCCCGTCCCGAGGTCCTGGTGGAAATCACCGTGATCGCAGCGCGCCGCTAATCGCTCAACCCACAACGGAGAATAACAATGCAAAAAATCACGTTGATCGGCTGCACCCTCGGTCTGCTGCTCGCCAGTCAGGTCCAGGCCAACGAAACGCCACTGACCGGTACGCTGAACAAGGTTGCCAATGCCAAGAGCATCACGCTGGGCTATCGCGACGCGTCGGTGCCGTTCTCCTACGTGGGTGATCACACGGGGCAGCCGATGGGCTATTCGGTGGACCTGGCGAGCAAGATTGTCGAGCGCATCAAGCAAAAGCTTGAACTGCCGGATCTGCAGGTGAAGTACAACCTGGTGACCTCGCAAACGCGCATTCCGCTGGTGCAGAACGGCACGGTCGACCTTGAGTGCGGCTCCACCGGCGTGACCGCCGAGCGCATGCAGCAAGTGGCGTTTTCCTACGGGTTTATCTACGTGAAGGGTCAGTTGCTCACGGCGAAGGACAGCGGCATCAAGAGTTTCGCTGACCTGCGCGGCAAGAACGTCGTGACCACCGCGGGCACAACGAATGAACGGTTTCTGAAGAGCTACAACGTCGATCACAAGATCGATATGTTCGTGATCAGCGCCAAGGACCATGGCGAGGCTTTCCAGATGCTGCAGTCGGGTCGGGCGGCGGCGTTCTATATGGACGACGCGCTGCTCTATGGTGAACGAGCGAAGGCCCGCGATCCGCATAAGTGGGTGGTGGTGGGTGAGGAGCAGTCGCGGGAAATCTACAGCTGCATGGTGCGCAAGGATGATCCGCAGTTCCTGGCACTGGTCAACTCCACACTGGCCGACCTGTACAGCTCAGGGGAAATCAACGGCATCTACAACCGCTGGTTCCAACAGCCGATCCCGCCCAAAGGCTTGAACCTGGAATTCCCGATGACCAGCGAGCTGAAAGCCATCATCGCCAAACCGGTGAGTGATCCGGTGCAGTAGTTGCGGACAGATCGTTCCCACGTGGAGCGTGGGAACGATCAGAACCTAGAAGTCGCCCCACAGTTGTTGCGCCACCGCTAACGCCACGACGGGTGCGGTTTCGGTGCGCAATACGCGAGGACCGAGGCGGGCGGCGTGAAAACCGCCAGCCTTGGCCTGCTCGACTTCAGCGTCGGACAACCCGCCCTCAGGCCCGATCAGAAACGCCAAGGTTGTCGGTTTGGCATGACTCACCAACGGCTCAGCCACCGGATGCAGCACCAGTTTCAACTCAGCCTCGGTCTGCTTCAACCAGTCCGCCAGCAACAGCGGCGGATGAATCACCGGCACCCGTGAACGCCCGCACTGATCGCCACCTGGCGCCAATGCAGCAGGCGCTTGTCGGCGCGCTCGTCCTTCAGCCGGACTTCGCAGCGGTCGCTGAAGATCGGGGTGATTTCAGTCACGCCCAGTTCAGTGGCTTTCTGAATCGCCCAATCCATCCGCTCGCCACGGGACAAACCCTGGCCGAGATGGATCGCAAGCGGTGATTCGACCTGACCGGCGAAGCTTTCATCGATCTGCACCACCACGCGCTTCTTGCCAACCTCCACCAGCCTGGCGCGAAACTCATGGCCCGAGCCGTCGAACAATTGCAGCACATCGCCCTCGGCCATGCGCAGCACGCGGCTGATGTAATGGGCCTGGGCCTCGGGCAACTCGTGCTCGCCGGTGCTCAGGGGGGCGTCGATAAAGAAGCGGGACAGTCTCATGCTGGGTCTCTACTGAATCAGTAAGTTGGATCAAGTCGCAAATGTGGCTGGTTTTTTGTGGCGAGGGAGCTTGCTCCCGCTGGACTGCGCAGCAGTCCTCTTCTTTCCAGGGATAAGCGGGGCCGCTTCGCGACCCAGCGGGAGCAAGCTCCCTCGCCACAGGGGTTCTCGGTGACTTCTAGCCCGGATCACGGAAGTCGGGATGGAAGTCTTTCGGCACCGAGACGCTCACGCTATTGCGGGTCGCAATGTCGATCCCTTCACTGGCCACTTCCGCGAGGAAGTCGATCTGCTCCGGCGTGATCACGTAAGGCGGCAGGAAATACACCACGCTGCCCAACGGTCGAAGTAAAGCACCTCGTTCCAGTGCATGCTGGAACACCTTCAAGCCACGACGTTCCTGCCACGGGTAAGCTTCCTTGGTTGCCTTGTCCTTGACCATCTCGATGGCCAGCACCATGCCGGTCTGGCGTACTTCCGAGACGTTCGGGTGATCGACCAGGTGCGCGGTGGAGGAGGCCATGCGCTGGGCCAACGCCTTGTTGTTTTCGATGACGTTGTCTTCTTCGAAGATATCCAGCGTCGCCAAGGCCGCCGCGCACGCCAGCGGGTTACCGGTGTAGCTGTGGGAATGCAGGAAGGCGCGCAGGGTCGGGTAGTCGTCGTAGAAAGCGCTGTAGACGTCTTCGGTCGTCACGCAGGCCGCCAGCGGCAGGTAACCGCCGGTCAGGGCCTTGGACAGGCAGAGGAAGTCCGGGCGGATGCCGGCCTGTTCACAGGCAAACATGGTCCCGGTGCGGCCGAAGCCGACGGCGATTTCGTCGTGGATCAGGTGCACGCCGTAACGGTCGCACGCTTCACGCAGCAGCTTCAAATAAACCGGGTGATACATGCGCATGCCGCCGGCGCCCTGAATCAGCGGCTCGACGATCACCGCCGCGACGGTGTCGTGGTTCTCGGCCAGCGTCTGCTCCATGGCGGCGAACATGTTGCGCGAATGCTCCTCCCAGCTCATGCCCTCAGGGCGCAGGTAGCAATCGGGGCTTGGCACCTTGATGGTGTCCAGCAGCAGCGCCTTGTAGGTCTCGGTGAACAGCGGCACGTCGCCCACCGACATCGCCGCCATGGTCTCGCCGTGATAGCTGTTGGTCAGTGTGACGAAGCGCTTCTTGTTCGGCTGGCCGCGGTTGAGCCAGTAGTGAAAGCTCATTTTCAGCGCGACTTCGATGCAGGACGAACCGTTATCGGCGTAGAAGCATCGGGTCAGGCCTTCGGGCGTCATCTTCACCAGACGCTCGGACAACTCGATGACCGGCTGATGGCTGAAACCGGCGAGGATCACGTGCTCCAGCTGATCGACCTGATCCTTGATGCGCTGGTTGATGCGCGGGTTGGCGTGGCCAAACACGTTGACCCACCAGGAACTGACGGCATCGAGGTAGCGTTTGCCTTCGAAGTCTTCCAGCCACACGCCTTCACCGCGCTTGATCGGGATCAGCGGCAACTGTTCGTGGTCTTTCATCTGGGTGCAGGGATGCCACAACACCGCGAGATCGCGTTGCATCCACTGATTGTTCAGGCCCATGTTCAGTCTCCTCGAGGCGATCCGCCGACAGGCGCGGACATACAATCGCGCAAGCCTATGCAATGCATCGCGCGGGAACAACCCATTGTGTCGATTGAGCTACTTTGTATAGGGCGATAGACGTCGCTGGCGGCCCAATGATGGCTAACGTATTCTTCGCGGTTCTTTGAGTCGTCTGACTCGCAAAACCGTTTTTCCTACGTGTATTTCCGGAGTTCGCTGAATGTCTGCTGGTTGGCTGCGCGCCTGTGCGCTGGTGATGTTGGGGCTGTTCAGCGTGTCTGCGCTGGCCAAGGATAATCGGCGGCGGGCTTTCGGGCCTGACGGCGGCATACGAACTGCAGAACAAAGGCTGGCAAGTCACGCTGCTGGAAGCCAAACCGAGCCTGGGCGGCCGCTCCGGCATGGCCACCAGCGAGTGGATCGGTAACGACAAGACCCAGCCGGTGCTGAACAAATACGTTTCGACATTCAAGCTGAGCACTACGCCGGCACCGGAATTCGTGCGCACGCCGAGCTACCTGATCGACGGCGTGTATTACACCGCCGCTGATCTGGCGACCAAGGAACCGGCCACCAGTGACGCGCTCAAGCGTTACGAAAAGACGCTGGACGATCTGGCGCGCTCGATCGAAGACCCGCAGAACCCGGCCGCGACCAGCACGCTGCATGCCCTGGATCAGATCAACGTCTCCAACTGGCTTGATCGACTGACGTTGCCCGCCACGGCTCGGCAGTTGATCAATCAGCAAATTCGTACCCGTTATGACGAACCTTCGCGCCTGTCGCTGCTGTACTACGCACAACAGAGCCGGGTTTATCGCGGTGTGTCCGATCGTGACCTGCGCGCTTCGCGCCTGCTCGGCGGCAGTCCGGTGCTGGCTCAAGCCTTCGTCAAACAGCTGAAAACCATCAAGACCAGCTCCCCGGTCTCGGCCATTATCCAGGACAAGGATGGCGTGACCGTCAAAGTCGGCAGCGTCGGCTATCAGGCTGACTACGTCGTGGTCGCCGTGCCATTGCGCGCCCTGAACAAGATCCAGATGACCCCGGCGCTGGATGCCCAGCACTTGGGCGCGATCAAAGGCACCAACTACGGTTGGCGCGACCAGATCATGCTGAAGTTCAAGACGCCGGTATGGGAAAGCAAGGCGCGCATGTCCGGCGAGATCTACAGCAACACCGGCCTGGGCATGTTGTGGGTCGAGCCAGCCCTGAAGGGTGGTGCCAACGTGGTGATCAACCTGTCCGGCGACAATGCGCGGGTGATGCAGGCCTTCGGCGACAAGCAGATGGCCGATCAGGTACTGATTCGTCTGCACGCATTTTATCCACAGGCACGCGGTTCGTTCACCGGTTATGAAATCCGCCGCTACAGCACCGATCCGTCGATGGGCGGCGCTTACCTGGCCTTCGGCCCGGGCCAGATCAGCAAGTACTGGCGCCTGTGGGAACGTCCGCTGCAACGCGTAGCGTTCGCTGGCGAACATACCGACACCTTGTACCCAGGCACGCTGGAGGGCGCATTGCGCACCGGTCAGCGCGCAGCCAGTCAGGTTGAAGACCTGGCGGCAGGCAAGTCGTTTGAACCGGCGAAAGTGGTTCCGGCAGCGACAGCTGTTGCGGCCGGTGCAGTGGCGGCGAAGAAGGGCAACTTCTTCAGCAATCTGTTTGGTGGATCCTCCGATGAAGACAAGAAGCCGGAACCGGTCAAGGCTCCCGAGCCGGTAACACCGCCAGCACCGACACCCGCTCCAGTGCCAACCCCGGCGCCTGCGCCAGTGGAAGCGCCGAAGCCTGCCGCACCGGTAAAAGCCGAGCCAGCCAAGAAGGCTCCGGCCAAAGCGCCGGCGAAAAAGCCCGCTGCCAAAACCGACGCCAAAAAAGCCCCGGCCAAGGCGCCTGTGAAGAAAGCTGAACTGGCGAAGAAACCAGCGACCAAGCCCGCTGCGACCGCGGCGACAGATACCAAGGCGCAGTAAGCTTCGGGATTAAAGAAACGCGGCAGAAATGCCGCGTTTTTTTATGCCTGAAGAAAAGAACGAATAAATCTCATGGCGCAGGTGTTCTTGGTTCGGACGTCATCATTTCTCACTCAGTGGTCTTTAATCTTTCCTTAACTCACCCATTTCAGACTCTTGATCGTATTTCTCGATATTTCAAAGCGAAATTTTCCGCTTTAAATCGATAGATAACTCGATAGTCTTGGTCGCAGTTCTCACAGGATTTGGGCATGCAGCTACGTAACTCTTCTTCCCGCTACGGTTGGGTCAGCATCTTCGTGCATTGGTGCGTGGCGCTGGCGGTCTTCGGTCTGTTCGCGTTGGGGTTGTGGATGGTCGGTCTCGACTACTACAGCACCTGGCGCAAAGACGCGCCGGACCTGCACAAGAGCATTGGCCTGGTGCTGTTTGCCGTCATGTTGCTGCGTGTGTTGTGGCGCTTTGTCAGTCCGCCACCGCCGACACTCGACAGCTACAGCCGTCTGACGCGCATTGGCGCGAAGTTCGGCCATTCGTTCCTGTACCTCGGCCTGTTTGCTGTGATGATTGCCGGTTACCTGATTTCCACCGCAGACGGTGTCGGGATTCCGGTGTTTGGCCTGTTTGAAGTTCCTGCACTGGTGTCCGGAATACCGGACCAGGCAGACACCGCCGGTGTGATCCATCTGTATCTGGCGTGGGTACTGGTAATTTTTTCCGGTCTCCATGCGTTGGCAGCATTGAAGCACCACTTTATCGATCGTGATGCGACCCTCATTCGTATGCTGGGCCGCAAAGCCTGAAGTTCAACCTCGACTCCAAAGGAATAGAAAGCATGTTGAAAAAAACACTCGCTGCTGTGGCAATCGGTTCGGCTCTGC
>LNAP01014174.1_pt1 | contig 11109 bp, 15 predicted proteins | sample 602601 | NCBI WGS metagenome assembly LNAP01 (sample SAMN02440304, study PRJNA202911) | soil metagenome | biome: Subtropical and temperate rainforests or woodlands; isolation source: soil samples (1 kg each in a 20% v/v slurry with milli Q water) were... ...
ATTCGTCAGCACGGCCGCCGACCAGCAACCAGAGCTGAACACCGCGCTCTGTGCTCCGGCGCGCTTCAGCCCGATGCCCAGCATCGCCTACCGGCTCGCACGCGTGGCCGCCGGCGATGGCATCGCGGGGGTTTCGCTCTACCCTGTATCTCCGCACGACGTGGTCGCTGGCCATGCCCTCCTCAAGGCTGCTGGCGGCGACTTGCTTGACCAAGACGGCCATCCGATTCGTTACGACAACCTGAACAAACCACTGTGCCGCAGCTGTTTCGGTGGCAATCTGGCAGCCAGTCAACGCCTGGCTGCACGCCCTTGGCGGCAGCGGCTTTCGATCCCCTGACGCCCTGAGCGCCCCGTGCTCCCCACAATGGGAAAGCTGTCGTGCGTGTACTTCAGCCGGCATCCGCCCGAAGCGGAGGACGGCGAGGCCTCCAAGTTACCATCGCCAGCACCTGGGAAATTGAGCCGGCAATGACACCACATTGAGTTTGAGGGGCTGTAATCACTCAGTGGCACTTAACATCTCGGGACACAACCCGGATGAGGCAGGCATGAAGCACAAGAAAGTCTCTGACAAGCACGCCATGATCGCGAAATTCACGGAAGAGGCCCTACGGTTGGGCTGCGGTGTTTCAGCCAACCAACGCCACGTCATAAAAGCAGCTCTTGCCCATGGCAAAACGATGGAGCCTGCAGGTCGCCTCGCGGGAGCCAACAGGGAGTGCAGCCATGCCTGACCAGTTCAAGCAAAAAGCCGTCACCCTTAGCGCCGAGGCCTACCAGGCGCTCCTCGACGAGCTGGAGGATCTCCGTATCGAGCGTGTTGCGTGTGATCGTATAGCCACCGTCCACGCTTCCGAGCTGCTATCCCTAGAGACCATGCGGGCCCGCTTTCGTTGATGCTCTGGCGATCCAAGCTGGACCCCACTTTTGGTGAGCGGCCATACACGGACGCCATCGCCAATATGGCCAGTACGACCAGATCGATGCTGAGACAGGGCAATGAACATCAAGTCGATTCGTTCTGAGGAAGACCTAGCGGCAGCCCTTGCCCGTATGGAGCAGCTGTGGGGAGCCGAGATCGGTACACCCGAGGGCAATGAGCTGGATGCTCTGGCGTCGCTGATCGAGATGTACGAAGCCAAGCACTACCCGATGCCACCTGGCAGATCCCATCGAGATCATTAACTAAATTCCGCATGGACCAACGGAAGGTGACTCAGCCAGGCAAGAAGTCATTCAGCGAGTCGAACAAGTGGCCAGCGGCCAAGGATGGACTCGTATCCCGGCGGCGGCAACGAGGTCACCACGTAGACCCGCCGCTCCTCCCCGGCGGCCACCAACAACCCCTCGATGGCCTGGCCCTCTTCCAGGTCGAACCAGTGCGAGACGCCGGCAGGGTCCTTCTCCATGAATTCTGGAGCCTTGCTAACTGTTAAATTTAGTTTGTCCTTTAAAAATCAATGACTTACTGATTTTAACTTTTTCGCGTTTTTCGCCTTCGATGCGGCCATCGGTGATCTGGATCGCTAGCGTTCTGCTAGGCATCAGGGGCCATTTGGCACAGCGCTCTCCACGGCGCATCCTTGACAGCCCTTGCACAGGGCCCCCATGGCCCCTCTACCCCCGGTACAGGACCTTCCGAGTACAGTACATCCAACACCACTCGGATACTCAGCAAGAAGCCCTGGCGGGGGAAGCTCATCCTTTTGCCTGTAGCTCGTACCATGGCAGTAGGCTTCCCCCGCTCTTGTCCTATTTTCAGCTCGCTTGCCGAGACTCAGGATGACCCGGTCTACAAATACCGGGTGATCTGTTTGAACTCGTCCAGCGAAACATGTCCAACATTCGCGATGCCATTCAACGTGTGCTCCAGGCAGTGGTCGATGTGATCCTGGATCAGCGTGCGCTTGGCCTGGCACACGGCCTTTTCCACCGCATGCAGTTGCTGGGCGACATCCACGCAGGAGCGCCCTTCCTCGATCATGGCGATGACACTGCGCAGGTGGCCCTCGGCGCGCTTGAGCCGTTTGATGATGTCGCCGTGACTCTCATGGTGGTGATGATCTTCATGCATGACTTGAGCCCACTGTCCGTATGATCTAGGCTTGCATCCTATCCCCCGGGGGAGGATGGCTCAAAGCCGCTTAATGGCCCACATGCTGCCTCCAGGCGTTCCGAGATTGATATGTTCAGCCAAGCCCTCAAGATCAAGCTGGTGGTTGCGCTGCTCCTGGCCATGGTCGTGGCATGGGGTGGGCATGCGGCTGCCTGGCTGACGGATTCGTCTCATACTGCGTTCGAGCCTACCGACCATCACCACCAGCATGAATATGCGGGCGATGAGCAAGTCGGTGCTTGCGCCCTGTGCCAGTTGCAGCATGAGCACTCCCCGCTGAGTGCCGACCATCTGCACGAAACGCCATTCCCTACCTCGCTGATCAAGGTGCACACATTGGCTGAGCGCAGCCAGCCGCTGGTCGCACCTCGCCATTTCCTGCCCGCTAGCCCGGTCTTTCTGATCGAGCGCCCACCACGTCCGAGCTTCGTGCTCTGACGTCGGCCGCCCCCACGGCGGCCCAAGACCACTGCAACTTAGGACTTATCCATGCATTCGCAATCCCTGCGCGGGGTAGGTGCGCTCGTCGCGCGCCTGCGTCGCTCGTTACTGCTGCCGGTGCTCAGCGCCCTGCTGTTTCTGGTCGCCCCCGAGGCCCTGGCCCACGGCGTGGCCGAGGGCGACAAGGGCTTCATCCAGGAAAGCTCGGGGGTGATGCTGCTGCCGTTCATCTACATGGGCGCCAAGCACATGATCACCGGCTACGATCACCTGCTGTTCCTCTTCGGGGTGATCTTCTTCCTCTACCGGCTCAAGGACGTCGGCCTATACGTCACGCTGTTCGCGGTCGGCCACTCGGTCACTCTGCTGCTCGGCGTGCTGATGGAGATCAGCGTCAGCGCCTACGTGATCGACGCCATCATCGGCTTCTCTGTGGTGTACAAGGCGCTCGACAATCTGGGCGCCTTCCAGCGCTGGTTCGGCTACCAGCCGGACACCCGCACGGCCACCCTGGTGTTCGGCCTGATCCACGGTTTCGGCCTGGCCACCAAGATCCTCGACTACCAGATCGCCGCCGACGGTCTGATCCCCAACCTGATCGCCTTCAACGTCGGCGTCGAGATCGGCCAGCTGCTGGCCCTGAGCGCCATCCTGATCGCCATGGGCTACTGGCGGCGCACCGCCGGCTTCTGGCGCCACGCCTACACCGCCAACGTCGCCATGATGAGCGCCGGTTTCCTGTTGATGGGTTACCAGCTCACCGGCCTGATCGTGTCCCAGTAAGGAATTTTCTTCATGTTCAATAACCAACGTCCTGATACCAACGACCTGCCCAGCACCGCCCAGCTGCTGCGCTCCACCGTCATCGCCGTGATCACCGCCGGCGTCCTGCTGGTCACCGTGGTCATGCCTTCGGAATACGCTCTCGACCCCACTGGCGTCGGTCGTGCCCTCGGACTGACGCAAATGGGTGAGCTGAAAGCAACCCTGGCGCAGGAAGCAGCGGCCGAAGAGGCTGCACAACCGGTCGCAACCGCCCCGGCACAGACCCAGCCCCCGGTGCAGCAAGCCCCTCAACAGCCGGTCGCGGCTGTCGCGGTGGCAGAGCCAGTGGCACAGCCGGCCGCAGAACCCAAGCCGGCGCTGAAGTCCGACGAGCTGACGCTGACCCTGAAGCCGGGCGAGGCCAGCGAGGTCAAGCTGGAAATGCTCAACAAGGCCACGGTCAGCTATGAGTGGTCGACCAACGGGGTGCCGGTCAATCACGACACCCACGGCGAGCCCTATAACGGCCCCAACGGCTATTTCCACAGCTACAGCAAAGGCAAGCAGGTGAAAGGCGACAAGGGCGAGTTCAGCGCCATCTTTGACGGTACTCACGGCTGGTTCTGGCGCAACCGCAGCAATCAGGACGTGACCATCACCCTGAAGACCACAGGCGAGTACCTGAGCTTCAAACGAATGATGTAAGAGTTCCGCCCCTCCCTCCACGCGGTGGGAGGGCATCTGCTTCACCCCCACCATGAATTCAATGATTGAGGACTACCCAATGAAAACCACCACTACCCTGGGGCGCGCCCTGCTGATGACCTGCCTGCTGGGCCCTCTTTCGGCCTACGCTGCTGAAAGCGAAAAAGCCGTTGAAGGCAAAGCGCCCAACGTGGCCGTCGAAACCAAGGAAGTAAAAGAGGTCAAGGACGCCAAGGAAGTCCAATCGAGCAGCCAAAACCAAAGCAACGGTCTCGACTACGGTCATGGCCACAGCCATGGTCATTCGCACGACTAACTGGAAACAACCGGATAGCGGACAACGAGATACCTGAAAGTGCCAAGGGTCTCTGCTCATCTATCCGGCGACGGCCAGCCCGCAAGGGCTGGCCCGTCCGAAGGAGCGCGGGAAAGCTCCAGCGCAATCGCGCTACCGCCATTGAGGCCTGACCCTTGGGGGCATCCATGACCTGGATCATCACCAAATACGCACTGACCGCCGCCGTTGTGGTGCTGGTATCGGAAATCGCCAAGCGCAGCGACAGGCTTGGCGGTATGATCGCTGCCCTGCCGATGATCACGGTGCTGACGCTGATCTGGCTCTATCTGGAAAAGCAATCGCCGGAAAAGATCGCCAATCACGCCTGGTACACCTTCTGGTACGTACTGCCGACCCTGCCGATGTTTCTGGCCTTCCCGGCGTTGCTACCGCGCCTGGGTTTCTGGCTGACGCTACTGGCCTGCGTGGTCATCACGGTCGTCTGCTTCGGGCTGTTCGCGCTTGCGGTACGGCGCTTCGGCATTGAGCTACTGTGACCTGGCCGACTGTTGAATGGAATTGATGGCATTTGCCGGGCTGTTCCTCGCGGCTTTCGGCGCAGCGACGTTGTTGCCTCTGCAATCCGAAGCCGTACTGGTTGGCCTGCTGCTTCAGGCCGAGTATTCCGTTGCAGCGTTGCTGGTCATCGCGACCCTCGGGAATGTGCTCGGCTCAGCCGTCAACTGGTGGCTGGGCACCTGCATTGAGCACTGGCGTCATCGACGCTGGTTTCCCGTGAGTCCGCAAAAGCTGGCCAAGGCCCAAGCCGGGTACCACCGATACGGGCGCTGGTCTCTGCTGCTGAGCTGGGTTCCAGTCATCGGTGATCCACTGACGGTGATGGCGGGCGTGATGAAAGAGCCTTTCTGGAGCTTTCTCGCCATCGTTACCGTGGCCAAGGCTGGGCGCTATTTGGTTCTGACAGGACTCACCCTGGGTGGGTTGCAGTGGCTATGAGTCGAGCGAAGCTTGGCTTGGCTTGGCGAGGGCATACCTATTACTGGGGCTTCTTGGAGGCTAGATCGACCACGCTACGGTTGTTCAATTTGGCCTTCAGCACCCCGTTCTCGTCCAGCAGAACCTCGTTAATCGAGGCCAGACGGGCGACCTTGGCGCGCAGTTCCTCGATCTCCTGCCGGTACGCTTGCGACTTCTTGCGCTCGACGGATGCTTCACATCGCGCATGGCGCGGCTAGAGCGCCCCTGAGCCTCGCGGATAGCTTCGGCGATGCTCGGGTAGTAGTTGTGTATCAGTGCCGTCGAAACCCCCGCCTCGCGGGCTACAGCGGCGATGCTGACCTTGGTTTCCCCGCTATGTGAACGTCCCCGCTGGATGCGGTATAGGGCCAGCTTCAAATCCTTCTCGCGATCCTCCGCGGGCTTGTACTTGGCTGTTTTGCCCTTGCTCTTCATGCGATTCGTGTCTCCGGATCGATGCCAAGCTGCATGAGTACCTCACGGCTGCGCTGAAGATCGCGCAGGACGCGCTGGCGACCACCCTCGCCAATGTCCGGGCAGTCCAGCAACTCTTTGAGGTCGGTGTAGAGCCGGTGGTAGATGGCCGCATGGCCGCGCCCGATTACGGCATTGTCGCAGTCGCCGCAGCGGGTGCGCTCAAGCGTGTTGCCCACGCAGCCATCGCTGTCAGCAGTGCACCAGGCATGGCCGTTGCTGCGGATCGCGGTACTCTCGGCAATAGATGTCAGCATCGAGGCGCGATCTTTGAAGATCAGCAAGTTCTCCGGTTCGCGCTGCCAGCGCTTGAGGGCACGACCATAGCCACCGGAAAGGGGCTCGTCGCCCAGCCACGTCTCGACGACGCCGAGCTTAATGTCCTCCAGTTCGGCCTGGATGTCGGCGTATAGCTCGATATCGAAGTGCTGACCCCAGCCCTCGTCCATCGCATAGCCTAAGGTCATGTCCATCGACCAGTGGGCGTAGTGCTCCTTCAGGTAGCGCAGGTCGCCGAAGCGGCTGTGCGCGGCGTAGTTGGCGAACTTGCGACGGAACTGATGGCTGGCAAGATTCCAGCTCAGCCCGCAATCCTTGGCGAATGCCCTGAGGTTGGAGCCCCAAGTGCCATTCGAGAGCGTACGCACCTCTCCCGAACTCACGCCGAGAAAGAGCGCATGGCGGTGCTTCTGCGCCTCGGCGATCTGCGGATCATGCGGGTTGGTCCAGCGCCGCTGCACGATCTCGGCGGCGATTATGGCCTGATAGGGTGCGGCCCAGCGCTCCATCAAGCGCAGGGCACGCACCGCCGCCTTAGGGATCATCCAGTCATGCACGCCTGCATCGGTCTTGTCCGACCGTGAGCGCATCCAGTGGAAGACGTTGCCGTCATCGTCCTGGGTGCGATGGTGCGCGCCGGACTGCACGTTGGCCAGCTCATGATTGCGGCAGCCGGAGGTGCTGGCCAGAACGATGTAGCAGGCCGTGCGCAGGTCGTTCAGCGCCATGTTGAATGCCCTCAGACCGCCCTCCCAACCATGGGCATCCAAGTGACGGTTCTTGGCCCTAATGACACCTTCACTATGCCCCTTACGCTGCGCCGCGAGGGCATCCAGCGCGTCGCGCAGATCAAGCAGTGGCTTGCCGCGCTCGACCTGCTGGTCGGCCCGCTCGAACAGGGTGCAGAACACATCATCGGGGATCAGCGGTGTCTTGCCGCCCCGGACGTCGCCGGTAAGTCCCGCCATCGCCTTCGCGGAAGTCTCGGGCCAGGGATGCTGTGGCATCGGGTCGTCGGTGTACTGGCTGAGTTCATACAGCGCTTCGACGGCGCTGAAACGTTTCTCCAGCGCATTCTGCGACAGCGGCTTGCCCACGGATCGGCTAGTCTGCCGGTGCGCCTTGCAGGCGGCCACATAGGTTGCGCAGACCATAGGCGTCACCGTGCCCAGGTGGTCAAGCTTGAGCGCCTCCAGGTGACGTAGGAATGGTTTTGCAGCAGAGAAACATTGGCGCACCACCATGCCTTTAGGCTGACCCGCCCCTTGACGCCCACGCCGCAGGTAGCGGTACAACATCGCCCTCATCACCGCCCGAAACGCCGGAGGGACGGAGCTGAAGTTCAGCCGCTTCTGGCTTGCGGTCATGTTGCTGGTGAAGCCGTCGAGCTGCCAGGTGTCGTCGCCGTAGCGGCTACGGATTACCCACTGCCCATCGACCTGAATGGCGTTGATGATCAGCGCGTCGCGTTCGGATCCGGGAAGCCCTCGCACATCGACCGGCTGGGCGGTAAGGGTTGCCCAGGGAAGCGCTGCCAGAGTGTTGCCTCTCATGCAAAGACCTCCAGGCTGACGATCAGATCAACCGACCAGAACGGGTGCGACTGGGTGCGGGCGCGCTCGCGGGCTGCATTCACGGCAGTCGCCTTGAAGGTGCCGCGCCGCAGCCCCTCGGCAACGATGTAGTGGTCGATCAAGCGGGGGATGTGGGCGTACTCCTGCGCCCAGCGCCGCTTGTCCATACGCGAGCGCTCGGCCAGCACGCGGAAGTAGAAGCTCAACAACTTGTGCAGATCCTCGGCGGTGACCGCGTAGTGCTTGCAGCGCAGGCAGTTCATGAAGTTCATGCAAATCGCGCCCTCGCGCTTCGGGGCGTACTGGTCGTTCACCGGGTCGGCGCAGCGGCCCATGGGAGTGTCCCTGTAGGTCGCACCGATGGTTCGAGTCAGCAACTCCTGCACCAGTACCTCGCCCATGAACTGCCAGTTGCGGCGGACATTCGCGTTGGGCGCCAGGTAGTTGCGGTCGGCCACCTGCGGGCTATTGCCGAGGGCCACGGCGGTGACCGCCAGGTCGCCATCGCTCAGCTCGAAGATGCGGTTGGCGAAGGTCTTGCGCAGACGCGAGACGTTGATGCGCAGCGACTGTCCGTCGCTGCCGGTCAGACGATGCTCGGCCACGAGGCGATCTGTCGCCCTAGCCAACATTTTCTCGCTCAACGCCGTGACTTGACCGCCCCCCTTACCTTGGCGAGCGCGATACAGCCACACGCGGCCCTTGAGGTCTTCCGGGGCTTCTGCCCCCAGGGGCTCGGTCAGGGCCATCACGCGGCGGATCAGGCGCTCCACGTTGGTTCTCACGCTCGGCGTGGACTCCAGCAGGCGCTCGGCGTCCGACTCGGCGCGCAGCGCCACCTTGCTGGTGTTGTAACCGCGCCGCTTCCACAGCACCAGGAACACGGTGTTGTCCTTGGGGTGTCGGTGCAGGCAGTCGCGGCCCATTTCCAGCAGCGCCGTGGTATTGCGTCCGGTGTGCAGCGCCACGACCAGCAGGGCGAAGGCCAGCAATTTGCCGGTCACAGGCGCGTCGTCGGCCCAAATCGGCTTGATTGCCTGGCGCAGCGCCACCGTGAGCGCTTGCCGCTCGCGGTTGGACAGCGCCGTTTCGCCCTTGTACTTCCGGTTGCTGTGCGGGAAGGGGCTGCGCGGGAAGGTGGCCTCATCGCCGGAGGCAACCAGCGGGATCAGGCCACGCCGCCCCAAGGCGTGCAGCACGGACTTGGTCTGCGTGTACTGGGTCTTCTGAGAGGTAGTCGCCACGCCCTGCCTTGCCATATGGCAGAGATAGCCGTCGATCAGGTCCCGGTTCACATCGGCCAGGGCCAGATCACGGCCAAAAGCCGTCGCCCGCAGCACGCAAAAGTCGAGGAAATTGCGCAGCCCATTGTTGCAGTAGTTAGCCACGGTGCTGGCCGCGACGGCGCCCTCCTGGCCGGCGAGGAAGCGCTCGATCTGGCGCTGGCAGGCGTAGGTGATGGGGGCGATGCCGGCACCGTACCAGCGGGCAAAGTCAAAGCTCCGTGCGCTAGAAGCGTTCCGCCCGAATTTGACCGTGGTGTTCGTCGGAGGGATGGCCTCGGGCAGAATGACGACATTGCCTGTCGCGTCGCGGCTGTGCTCGACTTGCGGGACATCGAGGTCGGTCTTGGCAAATACCTTGCGCTTGCCCATCAGGCCGCGCCCGCCAGTGCGTTCAACTCGTCGTCATAGGCCAGCACCGCCTCGTCGGCCATTTCGTTGACCAGATGCAGGTAAACCATGGTCGTCTGAATCGAGCTGTGGCCGAGTTGCCGCTGAACGAACACCAGGGGCTCCAGCCCGCTCGAAGGGTTGCGCTGAAGGCTGACCAAGGTATGGGTGGCATAGGTATGCCGGAGCTTGTGCGCATGGGCCTTGATTCCGGCCCGCTTGCCGGCCTCGCGGATGATCCGGTTGAGGCTCTTGCCGTCCTCGCCATAGGGCTCCCCGAACCGGTTGAGGCACAGCGCCCTTTGTGGCGTCTTGCTCAGCGAAGCACGCTCGCCGCGCACCTTCGACACATAGCGGTAGAGTTCGGCCATGAGCTGGCGGCTGACATAAATATCTCGCGGTTTGCTGCCCTTGGTTACCATGCCGCTGCCGTCGAACGGATCGAGCTGAATGCGGAGGTTCCGTTCGGTTCTTCTCGCCCTATCCGGGTCGAAGACATAGGCCAGCGGGAAGGCGGCGATTTCCTCGCGGCGCAGACCCGTATGCAGTGCCAGGCGCATCATAATCCGGTGATGGGGGTTCTCCGCTGCGGCGAGGAGCGCCTTGATCTCGGCCATACTCAGGAACTTGGGCAGGGCCTTGTGGCTACGCGGCATCACATCGTTTGCCATGGCCTTGCCACCACTGGCATCGACATGCGCAAGGACGCCTGTTTCGCGCTTCACGCTGCGTTCTTCATAGGCGAAGGGCAGGCGCTGCACCCACCCCTGGCTCAGCGCGAACTCGTAGAACTTGCAGATGTAATGCAGGCGCTGGCGAGTGGTGTTCGGTGCCAGTTCGCACGCCACCAGGCAGTAGTCCCGATAGGCCGCCACAAGGCTCTTGGCCTCACCACGATCAACGTCGCGCCAGTCCAGCTCATGGGCCTGGAGGAAGCTGAAAAAGTCGTACAGCGCTCGACCTGTGCTGGGCCAGGATCGCTTGGAGCCAATGTGGCCACGCAATAGGTAGTGACGAAGGAACAGGTTGGCCGGGACGCAGCTTTCCATCGAGTCCCAAAGCAGAATCGGGAACCCCGGATAGGGTTGCCCTGCGATCACAAAATCCTCAGTAGCCCACACAAGCTCCATCTGCACTCCCCCTGTACGGACCAGACACCCAATCCCTTTGTCTGCTCTGACAGAGTTAGGGCCATTAGATCGACCCTCAAGCACATCTCAGGACCAAAGAGATCGTAAGGGCCTGTTTCTAATAGATTGAATATCTAACGTTTGCAAGGTGCCGGATCATGAACCGCGCCGCGGCAATCCGCACCTCTTGCGGGTGGAACCTCGCCCACTTCCCCGCCGTGATCGAATCGGCCCGTGCCCAGCCGGTCGCCGGCAGATGCCCCTCCTGCTCCTTGCGCCGCCCCCAGGGCAGCCACTCCGCAGAGCCATCGGCCTGCAGCACCGGCAGAGCGGCCTTGGGATTGGGGAAGTAGACCTTCACCGGCTTGCCGCTATCCGTGAAGCGGCCTGCTACCTCGACGCCTCCACACATATCGCACCTCCCATCGCAGCCAGGTTGCCGCATTGGCGGCACTGAATTACTGTATATAAATACAGCATTTAGAGCCCGCAATCATGAGTCTGACACTGCTTGGCCCGCTGCGCGCGTCCGTTCAGCAGGTGCCCCTGTTCTCGAATCCGGTCGCCGCTGGCTTCCCCTCGCCCGCTGAGGATCACATCGAAGCCACGCTGTCCCTGGACGAGCTGTGCATCC
>LNAP01005595.1_pt1 | contig 11108 bp, 12 predicted proteins | sample 602601 | NCBI WGS metagenome assembly LNAP01 (sample SAMN02440304, study PRJNA202911) | soil metagenome | biome: Subtropical and temperate rainforests or woodlands; isolation source: soil samples (1 kg each in a 20% v/v slurry with milli Q water) were... ...
CCGCGTTGCGGAGAATGTTGCCGGCAAGGATGACCTGTCCCACTACGAGCTCGGCTTGCTGTATGAGTGCGGATCGGACGAGATCGCCGTTTCGGATATCGATATCGTCCTCATGGAGTGGTTCGATCTCGGCAAAGAGCCCTACTTTGAAGATCTGTGCGATGGCGTTCCACGTGAATTCAGGGTTGATGACGCGGGGGACGAAACGCATTTCTACGGCGATGATGGTACGTTGGAGCATAACTTCTACGAGGATCGCTGGAAGAAGTTCGTTGACGATGTCCACTACAAGCACCGCTACTTCAATTCAGGAGCCGACAAGTTCCTCGATTCCGTCTTTTCGCTGCTAGTGACCGACGGCAGCGAGCTCAAACCGGAAGTGGTGCGGACCATCGCCCAGGGCGAGCTGCTCTACCGAGCACGCCTCGCCCAGAACCAAAAGCAGGCGGAGGAAATCATCGCCGATCCCGCCGGCCAGTTCGGCCCCACGCCAAAACACCTGGCCAGCAGCCAGCGGATGACCCCGAATGGCATTTCCGCCCTGTACTGCGCATTGGAGCGAGAGACGTGCCTCAGCGAAATCCGCTCCATTACCGGCGACCACGTGGTCAGTGCCGCCCTGACACCCATCGGCGAGCTGAAGCTGCTGGACCTCACAGTTCTGGACCGCGTAGAGCCGCCGGAGCTTACGTTGCTGGATAAGGGCTTCCGCGACTCACTGCATCGGAAGGTTTTCCTGGGTTCGTTGGTCAAGAAGATGTCCCGACCCAAGGCGCGCAACGACGAGTTGAGCTATTTGTCGACGCAGGTGGTCTTCGAGTATTTGCGGCTACGTTTCGGCAAGTACGTGGATGGGCTGGTATGCCAGGAGGTCCCCTTGCCCTTCAAGCTCGATAACGGCAATGACTACTTCGAGAAAGTCGAGCTCTTGCCGACCTTAAAGAAGCGCCATTACCAGAATTATCTGGCGCTCTGCCCCAACCACGCCGCGATGTTCCAGCACGCCCATGGTTCAGCTGAAGTGATGCAAGAGAGGCTTGTCGAGCTAATGGAGAACGAGCTTGAGGCCGTGTTGGCTCAGAAAGATGTCACTATCTATTTCACCAAAACACATATAGCCGACCTTAAGGCGGTTATTGAGGCGGATCATGATTAGCCTGAGTGGCCGGCGTTCTTATGCCTGCGACTGTGACGGGAGGCAGAAAATCGGAGAGTGTTGGAGCTGAAGCGATTTTGACCCAAGCTGCCGGAAACCATTCGAACTTTCAGCAAACAATGGCCTTTCGCGGGATTTCAGAGGCTGCACAAGGGTCAGCTAAAATCATTAGCCTGGGTCAAAATCGAATCAGCACCAATACTTCACCAGCATTCCACACTCGTCGGGGATCAATTCCCCTGGGATGGGGCGGCTTATCAGATCTTGAGAAGTAAGCTACAGCCCCTTGAAAGATATCACTACGCCACCATATATCCATTCGCCCCAGTTAGGCGGGCGTAAAGGAGGCGACAATGCCAAAGCTGAAAGAAAGCGATCTACAGGAAAAGTACGTCTGGAAGGTGAGTGAGGGCGACGATCCGAAGCTGGTTGAGGAGGACGCACACCATCTGAGTAGGAAAGAAGGCTATGAGATGCTCTTGTATCTCAACAACTTGGGTATCAAGGACAATAAGATCGTCTATGGGGAGGGGAAGGACATCTCCACCAAAGGGCGGCTCATCTTCGAATGGATGATCAAAAACCATTTGAAATCAACCTCTCCGGGACGCGGCACCGTCACTGCTTGGCTAAATGCAAATTTTGAATCTCTTCATGACGAGTACCCTTACTAACGATTCTGGGTGCCCGGCTCGGATGACTTGAATTAATTAAGCGCCGACCGGGCAGCAGTTCATCTTTTGTTATTCATAATTAATAATAAAAACATATGTAAAACATGGGCTTAGTAACATTATGCTGAGCGAAGCTTGCAAGCCCATTGAACAACAGTAGAGAAGCAGTTGGACACCTGGGTCAGTTTTCGGTCAGCGGCAACAACCCTAGATGCCCGGTTGAGAGAGTGAAGGCTGAAGTTAGAATGTTTTAACTCGAACACCTTTTTCTGTAAGGCGGGTAAGTGAGCAACCACCATCCAAGCGATTTAGGCGCTCTTATATATTCGTTGGCATTCGAAAGCAGACGAGCCAGCGATATGATTATTTGTTTGAAACTGATCAGACCTCCTACACGGCCAAAGTTGGCGAGGCAACGGTCGACACCGCAGCCGTAACCGAGAGGAGGCAGAAATGAAGAAGCTTATTTATCGCTGGATTCGTCGAAAGCACGATAAGTTAAAAAGAAGCACTGATCGTCGGTACAAAGGGATCTGGATGAGCGATGCTCCGGAGCTACTAAATGGTCAAGAGCTTCTGGCAGGTGACGTGCTGTTCTGTGGTCAACCCCAAGTCAATGGGGGTAAGCTCACCGAGCTGATCCAAAACACGACTGACGGCGTTTATGTGTCCATTGCGGCGTCTATATCGGCGATGGCACGGTTGTGGATGCAGTGGCCAGCGGCATACGTGAAGTTCCTCTTGAGCACTTTGTCTCCAACTACACCTATGTTGCAGTCACCCGATGCCCAGGGGCGAATGAAAAGAGATCTGAGGCGATCATTCAGTTCGCGCGTCGCTGTGTTGGGCTGCGGTACAACCGCCTTGGCGCGGCCATGGTTCCGTTGCGCGAATACTTGAATATACGATGGCACTATAATCTCCAAAAAATGAGACATGAGCGTCCATTCGGGAAATCACGACGGGCAGGAGCGGCCCAAAATGGTTACTTCTGTTCGGAGTTCGTTGTGCAGTGCTACATAGAATGCGGCTACATTCCAGAGGAGCAGAGCTATTACGACGCTCTATGTTGGTCTCCCACGGGGTTAGCAGAAGATCGATTCTTTGAACTTATTGGCTTCATGTCTGCTGGCGGATTAATGGCTGTTCATCCGGACGACCCGCATCTAGCTGGGAACGCGTGGGTTCTGACGCCGGAAGGTCAGCAGGTTCTCAAAGAGCGCAAAAAACGGGTCGAAGCACATCTTCTACACATGTTGCAACGCGAAGAGACGTGATTGTACAGCCTCGACCAGCCAGCCCAATTCGAACTGATGAGTTCTTTGCCTTCAGATTTTTAGATTGTCTGATTTTGGCAGTGAATCCAACTGATCTATGCGATAGACCGGCGAAATTTTCAGTGGGTGTCTCGTAACTTAGTGTTTTGTGTGAGTGGCAGATTGGCACCTTTAAGTGAGGACTATCACCCTTTAAGATTCAATGCCCAACTCGTTTGAATTACATCGGCGAGATCGCAGGCTAGGCCTTCAAGTTCATCTTCAGAAACATTTGACCGAAGCATAAATCTAAACTGATCGCGTAAAATTTTATGCTGCATCGAAAGCTTTTCTTTGGACTCATCGATGATGCAAATTTTATACGGAGTCCAGCTTTTAGACATCAAGGCTAAGTTATTTGCCGACCGCCTAACTAAATTTTTGTCAGTAACCGGCATGCTTGAGGAGTATCGATATTCGCCAGTATCTTTTTTTATTAATGCAGCTTCAGCAATGCAATTTATAACATTGAGGATAAATGAGGTGGCGCCAGGCTGCAGCTGTTCGTTATCGGATATAATTGAAGATATAATTTTTTCTAAGTCTACTTCGTTTTGATGCATGTTTGTTTCCAGTATGAGTATTTGTGAAATCCAAAATTATAATGGTGCTGCAAAGGTTCGTTTGCCAGAGCTATCGACATGGATCGGCACGTCGGTCAGGTCTCCTTCGGTTCCAAGTCTGTTCAAATGCACTCTCGGGTGTTGCATTGGTTGCTTTAGCCTATATTCAAACACGGTCAGAAGGCTTCACTCGCACCCTGGCCACAATCTACAACAAGGTCTAAAGCTGGGCTTGGCGACTGTGTTATTCAGCTAGCGGCAACGTGAAGAGGGGTTCTTATCGAGCCACCCATATAGTCAATGTTCATCATTTTTTGAAAATGAATCCCGTAGCAGCAGCATAAGGTCTTTAGCCAGTGCAAAGATCTGATCTCGATACGAGGCTGACTTAATTTTACTTCCCGGAACCTTGCCAACCCAGTCGATACGGTAGCTTGTTTTCTTGTCACAACGAGCAGCTCTTGCAAGGGCAGCGAAAGCTCCAGCTTCGGGCAAGATTGAGCGCGCATAACGAGCGCCTGAACCAATGGCAGCTGAGGTGCCGGTAACGTTCTCGTACAAGGGCTGCTTTCCATCCAGCCAAACTTTATAGCATGCATCCACAGTAAGAATAAGAAGGCTCGTGCTTAGAGTTTTCAAGGAAAGCTGTGCATCTTGTGCTAACTGATTCATTACCTGCCTAAGCGAAGTGCTAGGCTGCTCCAGCAACATCCTTTCGAGTGTCATTAGATATACTGATTGCCCTGCTCCGCCAAAAGCAATCAGTCGCGAGTCCTCAAAATAAGTTTCGATTTCCGGCGAGAAAATTTTTCTTTTATGAGTAGTTTTGAAGACACTTGTGTGTGCTCTGTCGGCTGCAAACACTTCTTTATCCCAAACTATCGTAGTCAAATATCAATCCCAATTCGGTGTATTCAGAAGTTATATGAAATATATCGTACTAGCTGCTTTCCTGAAAGCCGAGATAAAAACTGTCGGCGCGGTTTTGCGTGAGGGCGGGGTGAGGTTTGTTAAAATGCATCATGCTGAATCCCTTCTTTAGAGCTCGTGATACCGATACTGAGGGACGCCTGATTTGAGCATCAGTGGTATGCGTGTTGGCGCCGACGCCGAATTGATCCAGTTGCCGATATGTCACTGACCCAGTCTGTTCCTCGCAAAACATTGCCTTTGCTGAATTTGGGCAGATTGGAGGTGGGTCAGTCTTGCGTCAGCACGTGGGTCAATTTGGCGTCGGCGCCAACATCGGCACGTCAGTACCGGGGTTTTTTTCTGCCTGCTGTCTCGCGAAAAGCGCGCCCAAACTACTCCGAACCATGCTGCGGCTTCCTGTATGTTGAATGCTAGCTAGATCTATCGCGTTCAGGTTCATGATAGACGATACAAGGAACGAAAGGCGGTTCTAGAAGCGCCACCAAGAGCCTCTCTATGAGCCAATCTCACGGTTTTATGACGCCGCCTGTCGACGCCCCTGTCTTAACCACAGCAAATCTTTGACCGGTTTGTCGTGGCGTACTACTGTATGCATATACACATTTATCTTGCTTTTGGGCAATCGTCCAGACTCGCCGCACATCAGCATTGCATGAATCAAAATTCTGTTAACCGGAACGAAAACGTGGTTTATCGTTACAGATAACCGCTATCATGAAACGAATATCACAAAATTCGGCACGGAACAGTGGAATACCTATCTGAAATCCTGAAAATCTTAGACGGCGCTCTGAAAGCTAATGCGAGTATGGCCTCGAACTACGCTGGCCTGCTTGCTGACAAGCTTGAAAGTGGTGGTGATGCAAAGCAAGCCAGGATGATCCGCGAACGCTTGGCTCGAGCACCAACAGCATTGGCCACAGCGCAGGATGCATCACGGGGCGTCAGCCTCAATCAGCTTCCCGTTGACGGTGAGAGTCGCCTGCATACTGTTGATGTAAGTAAACCGACTCTCGGTGATGTGTCGCTTTTGCTACCAAGCGCATTGAATGAACGCATTGGTGAGTTCCTGGAAAACATTGAGCATTACGACACATTGGCGAAGGTGGGAGCAGCGATGCCTAGTCGATTGCTTGCCTACGGTCCGCCAGGAACTGGAAAAACCAAGCTAGCTCGACATCTCGCTGCGAAGCTTGATTTGCAGTTGCTGACAGTGCGGTGCGATACGTTGGTCAGTAGCCTACTTGGTCAAACCAGTCGAAACCTTCGGCGCGTCTTTGAATATTCACAGCAATCACCTTGCGTATTATTTCTTGATGAGTTTGATGCGCTAGCAGGTGCGAGAGGAAATGAGCGGGATGTCGGCGAACTACAGCGGGTGGTAATTTCGCTTCTTCAAAATATCGACGCGCTTCCTGAAAGCACCATCCTCATCGCGGCGACAAATCACGATCAGTTGCTTGATCCTGCAATATGGAGACGCTTTAGCTTTCGGGTACCAATGCCTGTTCCTGACACAGCTTTGCGTGCGCTTTTGTGGACCCAATTTCTAGACGTGTATCGCCCCGCTAGTCTGGACATGGCTTCTCTGGTAAGGGACTCTGAAGGCATCACAGGGGCACTAATTGAGCAGGTCTGCATTGACGCGAAACGGCACGCTGTCCTTTCAGGCGTCAGCGAGGTTGATGAGACTCAACTGTTTCGCCGGTTGGGATTATCAACGGCCCTTGTCAAAGGAATATTTCTAAGCACAACGGAGTCCGAAATAGATTGGTTGCGCAAATGGAATTCCAAGCACTTCTCACTGAGGAACCTTGCTAGACTTTATAAAGTCTCGACCAGGCATGTGTCGAACATTATCAAGGAGAAGGAACTCGGTGGCCAAGAAAAACGGATCAGCAAGCCTGGAAAGGCCTAGCTTACAAAACCCTTTTCAGCATGTTCCCTTTTCGCAACAAGATCTCAACTCTATAGATCGAGATGGCGGCGGCGGCGCCAAGATGCTGGTAGATGTTACGCCCGAGTACCGGGCAGCATTGATTAGTACTCTTGAAGCCTCAAAGAAAGCGCTGGCTGCCGAAACCAGGCAGTATCCCGAAGCACTATCAACTTTGATTTTTAAGTTGCGTGACATTGGTATTGCGAAATCTCACCGCCCGCTCACCTTGACGAAAGAAGCCAAGCTCTTACCTGCCGGGCATGCAAAAATTGATGAGATGCTGGTCGGAGCGAACTCTGTCAGCATCGCCGAGCTCAATCGAGTCATCACTACTCGTGGGACAAAGGCCATCATGGCCAATTTGAGTGCGATCGAAAAAATCGAGCCTTGGACACGAAGCAGAAGAAATCCGGAAGGCATCGTTGCGTTGCGTGCGCATGGGCGTGCTCTTATTCGCTTGTTCAGGTATGGCCACGATCAGATAACCCGAATCAATTACGAAAGTATTTTGGCCCTTTTCAAGAAACTTGGTATCTCGAACAATCAGATTTTCCAGTCTCGTGGCTTACCCCTATTTTCTATCCCGAACTTGGATCAAGTCGGCGATGACGCACTCGACCTGCTTCTGAATTATCCTGGGGCCCGACAGATTTTTACTGATCCAATATACAAATCTTTCGCCCCACAAATATCTGGCGAGACGGAAAGCAACAGTGTTATAGCGGCCAATATTTCACCTACTGATGCTCCCCCGATCGTCGCGATTTTCGATTCTGGTATCAGTCCAGATGCTCAAGCGCTCAATGGGTGGGTCGTCGGCAGGGATACTTACGTACTCCCACCCGATACAAACTTTGAACACGGCACAATGGTTGCCTCGTTGGCGATTGCGGCCCGCCATTTCAATGATGGTCACGACTGGCTTCCACAGCTGCACACCTCGGTATACGACGTATGCGCCTTGGAAACAGCTGGATCGCACATGAGCGATTTGGAAGAGCGATTACAGCAAGCTGTGAAACGACGCCCTGATATCAAGGTCTGGAACATCTCGTTAGGCGGCGATCCGTGTGATGAGCATAGCTTCAGCGAATTTTCCCAAGCGCTTGATCATTTGAGTGACAAGTATAACGTGCTGTTCGTGGTCGCAGCCGGCAACTATAACGGGGAACCAAGACGTGGATGGCCAAATCCCGCAATGTTGAGCGATCGTGTTTCCATACCAGGAGAGTCCGTACGCGCGCTCACCGTCGCCTCGATCACACATATGACGTCCCCTGGTGCGCTCACTGCTGCGGGTGACCCCAGCCCCTATTCGCGCCGCGGACCGGGCCCTGTATTTACGCCAAAACCAGATATCACCCATGTAGGTGGTGGCGTACACGCGCCTTGGGTCTGGGGTGACAGCAGCATCAAAGTGGTGGCACCAGGTAATACTTTGAGAAGCGTATTCGGTACGAGCTTTGCAGCGCCGATAGCAGCGAGTATGGCTGCTCATGCTTGGCAAGCAGTAAAAGGTCATCCCTCGTTAACAGCTGATGCATCACTGATTAAGGCGCTGATGGTCCACTCCGCCCAGCTGTCCTCACCCGACTACGAGCGGCATGAACGGCGCTATTATGGAGCGGGTCGGCCAAACGAAATAATGCGAACGCTGTACGACAGTGACGATAGCTTTACGCTGGTGTTCCAAGCGAAGGTCGCGCCAAGCATGCGTTGGAGAAAGTCGCCGTACCCTATACCGAAAGCTCTAATCCATAACGGGAAGTTTCGCGGTGAAATCATCATCACGGCAGCATATGCCCCACCACTTGATCCTGATGCCGGCAGTGAGTACGTTCGAGCGAATATTGAGCTCAGCTTTGGTGTACTCGATGGCGACCGGATCACAGGGAAAGTACCTATGGAAGGTGAGGAGGGGCAAAGCGGCTATGAGAGTGCTCAGGTAGAGCACGGCGGAAAGTGGTCGCCGATCAAGGTTCACCGCAAAAGCTTTCCTCAGGGAACGACAGGAGACGAGTGGGCAGTCCAAGCTGCTGTTGTCATGCGCGCGCTCGAACCTGAGCTACAGGAAGCACTTCCAGTCACTATTATTGTCACCCTGCGTTCTCTGAATGGAGACATGAATGTGCATGCCGATGGACTCCGTGCACTGGCAGCTACGAACTGGGTGCGCAGCACCCTACCAATCCGAGTACCAGTACAAGCAAATTAACAGCGAAAGAGCGTTGTTTAGCAGAGCTTTTTCTAGGAAAGACAAGCAAGAAGGTCCTGCAGGAGGATAGATCTGATCAAAAGGATCAGGTCTCTTTTCTGGAGCACGCGAACGTCTTGATCGGTGGGGAGCGTGGTTTGTAAGCCCGTGTGACAGGTCACAAGCCATTTTTTTTGATCAAAAAATAGACGAAGTCCACCGTAATCGGTATACTGATCACATTGTAGCTACAACGTGTTTTGAGGGTTTCCGATGGCCAGCAATGAAATTGTACGTACTCGCATCGAAAGCGAATTGAAGGCAGAAGCGACTAAAGTCCTTGCTGATATGGGAGTTACCGTATCCCAAGCAATTCGCATGCTTTTGATCCAGGTGGTTCAAGATAAAGAGTTGCCCTTCAAGGTCAAAGCTCGAACGTTAAATGCTCGTGCTCAGGGTGTTTCTGAAGCAACAGATCGTGGTGAAGGCATAGTCAAGGTGAAGAGCTCAGCTGAGATGTTCGAGCGCTTAGGCATTTGAAAAAACCGACGCCCTTGCTAAGGGCGTCGGCGTTGCTTTTCAATCAGTCGGCAAACAGGTAGCGAGTACTGCCTGTCTGTTCGAAGGTGATTTTCTCACCATCGCACTTGTAGATCAGCCACCAATCAAAACTGATGAGGCAGTTCCACCGCCCCCGTGAGTTAATCATTAAGCTGTCACAGCACCGTTTTGGTAGCGGTAACTGCTTTTCGAGTTTCTCAATGATCTCCTTCAGTGGTTCAGGATCCTTCCCCTGGCTCACTTGGATCTGCAAATCTGCCTCAAATTGTTGCGTAAATTCGATCTCTAACATCTGGTTACCTCATATGGTTAAGGGATATGAGGCCAAATCGGAAAGCAGTCCTGATTGATCGTTTGGTCGTGGTTTTACCGATGAAAGGTGTTGACCACGCCGTAGATTCTCTTTAAATTACACACACACACTGTGTAGGACCTGTGTTGTTTCCTGAATCGGCACACATTCTTACACCATATCATCCTTTCTGACTTTTTGTATATAGTCTGGAGGGATTTTTTTTGTCTTTTGAAAGCTATCTCTCCAATAAATGCCCCTGATCGAGGCGGGGTCTCGTCCTAGGACGCTGCCGTCCCATTTCAAATATCGGTTCTCTAAGGGCACAAAAGTGTCCGTTGAATCGTCTGATGGGGCCTCGAAATTCTTTTAGTAACATCCCTACCCTTCCGTCTACTGAGGACGGCATTAAACGTCTCGCCAAGACCATCAAAATCATCAAGCGCGAGAACGGTATCCGCTATACCGAAGCCCTGAATCTAACATCTCGTCTGGCCGGCTTTGAAAACTATCGCCATGCCCTACGTGCTATAGGCAATTCAGCTTCTGGGCATTTGCAATTCCATCGTATCTTTCTCACCGCATACTGGCGCGAACGTATAGACGGAGCCTGGAGCGCAGGTCGTGAAACGCTTGGGATTGATCTGCCCCAAAAATTGTCGGAGGTCATCACACGCCATCCAAATCCAATACACGCGCAACCTCAAGGGTTTCAAGTTGGAGGATGCCGACCATGTAGAGGTGCGGTCGAATGAAGATTCGCAAGAAAGCTTGCTGCGATCGAAGGGCAGGCCTCGATGCTGAAGGCGCTGGGTATCTACTCTTTCAAGCAGGCCATTTCTTTGGAGGGGCATGCTCTGTTTGTGTTTAACCGTCGCGAGAGCGCTGTCCCTCATCCTGGGCCTGAAGAATTTTTGGGGGGGGTAACTAATCTGGAGCGATGCTGGACTTGAGTGTCTGAACTGATTGTTGGTGCCGCTAGGGGCCGGCACCTATATATAGAAGAAAGGTTCACAGGGCTTTGTGAAAGACCAAGTCTGAAAAATAGGCCGGGCCTCTTAGATTTCAGCGACTCTATCCCGCCACCAGAGGTTTTGGCGGGACCAAGCTCTAAAGCTTGGCGGCATGGGCACTCACCTTTACGGCATCACCGACATGCGCGCTCCACCCCTGAATTTACGTTTCCTTCCTTTATGTACACAAACACCCTGGATGGACGGTTGAGCGGCTGAGTGAGAGCGTTTCTACTCGGACGCATCTATTCTGTGACGCGAGTAGGCTTTTCTCATTTATTTTGTGTATCCCAATCGGCGGACTCACAAAAAAGATGATTTTCTACCAGTGTTTGCTGGGGCTCCCAAATCACCTATTTTGTGAACCTACATCGGGTGTAGGCACTCACAAAAGCAGCTGACGTTCACACTATGCTGCTTTCGCCGCGCTACAAAAAAGGCCAACCCCTGCGGGTTGGCCTTTTTTT
>LNAP01005598.1_pt1 | contig 11106 bp, 13 predicted proteins | sample 602601 | NCBI WGS metagenome assembly LNAP01 (sample SAMN02440304, study PRJNA202911) | soil metagenome | biome: Subtropical and temperate rainforests or woodlands; isolation source: soil samples (1 kg each in a 20% v/v slurry with milli Q water) were... ...
CCGCCGCTGTCGGCCGCCGAAGCGCAGGCGCCCGCGGCGCCCGCGCCTCACGCGCAAAAACCCGCCGCGCCCAACAGCGCGTGCATCGAAACAGAGGTGAATGGTTATCGGGCGCTGTCCTACGACTGCCTGAACCAGAAGATGGCGCCCGACGCCTCGCAGCGCCCGGCTCCGGGACTGGAATCAGAGGCAATCACCCAGCGCCCGCCCAACCAGATGGGCCTGCCCACGCCAGCCACCATCGGCAACCGCATGGGCAACACCTTCGGCACGTCGGCCTATCCGCAGCGGCCGCAGCCCTAGGGCCGCAGGCCGTTATCGCATCCGGGCATCAGCCCATGCGCGTGATGAAGTAGATTTTCTTGACGAACTGATCCACTTCCCAGCGGCCGGTATAGCCCTCCGGCATGACGAAAGCCTCGCCCACCGTCAGTTCGTGCACGGTGCCGTCCGGGTCCACCAGGCGGGCCGAGCCTTCGACGATGTAACCGAATTCGATGTAGCCGGTCGTGTTCGACTGGAAGACGCCCGCCGTGCTTTCCCATACACCGGCCTCGGCCTTGCCCGCATTGCCTTCAAACGCGGTCACGGTCAGGAACGCCGCGTCGCCGGAAATCGGACGGCGCGGTTTGCCGGGCACCGGATCTTTCAGTGGGCCGGCATCGATGCGGACAAGCCGCGACTGGTCATGTTTCATGGGGCACCTATCAATATCGTTATGGGGTCGCAGGCCGGCGGCGCTTAATGCGCAGCCACCACCAGCACCTCGGCCATGGCGCGGCTGACGGTGCGCATGCGGTGCGGCAGTTCAGAGTCGAAATAGACCGAATCCCCGGTTTCAAGGCGAAACTGACGTTCGCCCACGTGGACTTCGATCGCGCCCTTGAGCACCAGCAGGAATTCTTCGCCCGGATGCGGAAACACCGCCGTGGCGTCCGGAAAGTCGCGCGGCGGATGCACCACGAAGGGTTCCATTGCCTTGACCTTGCGGCGCCCGGCCAGCGATTCATAATGATATTCGCTGCCCAGCCCGCCACGCTGCAGGGCCTCGCGGTCCGCCACGCGCACCACGCTGACCACCTCATCCTGGGCCGTGTCATCCGTCCCCACCAATTGGGACACGCCAACACCGTAAGCTTCGGCCAGCCGCAGCACGGTCGAGATAGACGGTTCGCTCAAGCCCCGTTCCAGCTTGGACAGGTAGCTTTTGGTCAGGCCCGTGCGTTGCGCCAGCTGTTCCAGGGACAAGGATTGCTGGCGACGCAGGGTACGCAGGCGGTGGGGCAGATCGATCATGGGCAAAGGGTCAAAAATCCGACCGGTAAGCATGCCCGAAACCGGCCCCGCCGTCGAGCGGCCCCGCCTGGCCCGTTCCTGCCGCTTCAGCCCAGCACGTCGACGTGCGTGCGCAGCGCGCGCCGGGCGTAATACGAAAAGCCCACCTGGGAACGCTTGGGCGTCAGGATCCAATCATGCGCCTCGCGGCCCAGCTCCGGCGGGATGGGTTGAATCTTGCCGGCAGCCATCGCCAGCAGCTGCATGCGCGCGGCCCGCTCAAACTGCAAGGCCAGCACGCAGGCCTCCTCCACGGAACCCGCGGCGATCAGCATGCCGTGATGCGACAACAGGATGGCGCGCTTGTCGCCCAGCGCCGCCGAAATGATCTCGCCTTCCTCGTTGCCCACCGGCACGCCCGGCCAATCCTTCAGAAAAGCCACGTCGCCATACAGCGGGCAATTGTCCATGTGCGAGATTTCCAACGGCACTTCCAGCATGGACAGCGACGCCGAATGCAACGGATGCGTGTGGATGATGCAGTTCACATCCGGCCGCGCGCGGTAGATCCAGGAATGAAAACGGTTGGCCGGATTGGGCATGCCGCCGCCTTCCTGCACGCGCAAATCCTCATCCACCACCAGCAGGTTGCTGGCGGTGATCTCATCGAACCCCAAGCCCAGCCGCTGCGTGTAGTACCGGCCCGGCTCCGCCGCGCGCGCCGTGATCTGGCCGGCCAACCCGGAATCATGGCCCCCGTCGAACAGAATGCGGCAGGTCAGCGCCAGACGTTCGCGCAGGCTCCATTGCGGCGTGTCGAACTGGCGCTGCATTTCGGCTTTCGCCCGAGCGATCAGTTCTTCTTTTCCCAGGTGCATCGTATCGGTCATCATGTCTCCGTCATGCCGTTTCAAGCAACGGCGTAAATCCTGGCAAGGCGCGCACGCGCGCCAGCCAGGCAGTGATATGGGTAAAGGCGGACAGGTCGTAACCGCCCTGCTCCGCCATGCTGGTATAGGGATACAGCGCCACGTCGGCGATCGTCGGCGCGCCGCCCACAAGATAGGTTCGGCCAGCCAGATGCGCATCCATCCACGCCGCGGCCTTCATGCCGATCGCGCGCCACGCCACCATCGCCGGATCGTCCACGGCCGCCGTCTGGCGCAGGTGAATCAGCAGCCGCGGCTGCGCGAACGCATGCATATGCTGCGTCTGTTCAAAACTCAGCCAGCTGCTGACCTGCGCCTGCGCCAACCGGTCCTGCGGCAGCCACGGCGTGCCCTGCGCCAGATACCACAGAATCGCCTGCGATTCGGCCAGCCATTCGCCTTCGGGCGTCAACAAGGCGGGCACCTGTCGCCACGGATTGATACGCGCGAACGCGTCCGTCTCGAGATCGCCCTGAACGATGTCGAACGTGCGCCGCGTCAGCGCCAGGCCCATGAAACCGCAGGCCAATCGGATCTTCCAGGCATTGCCCGAACGAAGCGTGTCGGCCAGGACCAGCGGCTTGCCCGCCAGCGGATGCGTCGTCTGCGTCATACGATCAGTCCATTTTGATGTTGGCGCGCTTCACGATCTGGGCCCACTTGGCCTTCTCTGCCGCGATGAAGCGCTGATATTCGTCCGGTGTCCCGGTGTACAGCTGCGTGCCCTGAGCCGCCAGCCGCTCTTTCAATGCAGCCGACGCCAGCGTCTTTTGCAATGCCGCGCGCAAGGCAGCCAATACCTCGGGCGGCGTGCCGGCTGGCGCGAAAAAAGCGTTCCACGAACTGATCTGCAACTGCGCATCGCCCACTTCGGGGCTGGCGGGCACCGCAGGCGCCGAGGGCAGGCGCTTATCCGCCGCCACCACCAGCGCGCGCAGCTTGCCCGACGCCACATGCGGCATGATGACCGGGCTTGCGTCCATCACCACGTCCACCTGCTCGCCGATGGCGGCATTGACCGCTTCGCTGCCGCTTTTGAACGGCACATGCACAATGTCCAGGCCCGCCGTCAGCTTCAGCAGTTCCAGCCCCAGGTGCGGCGAGCTGGCATTGCCGGCCGACCCGAAATTCAAGCGTGCCGGATTGGCCTTCGCATACGCCACGAATTCGCTGAACGACGCAGCCGGCAAACCGGCCCGCACCGCCAGCACATAGGGCGACCCCGACACCATGCCCACGGGCGCGAACTTGTCCGCGTCATAACTCAACTTACTGTAGATCAGCGGGTTCACGACCTGCGTGCCTACCGTGCCCATGAAAATCGTATACCCGTCGGCCGGCGCCGTGGCCGCCATCTGGGCCGCGATCACGCCGCCCGCGCCCGGCCGGTTTTCAATCACGATCCCCTGCCCAAGCGCGTCGCCCATGCCCTTGCCCACCTGCCGCGCCACGATATCGGTGATACCGCCCGCCCCGAACGGCACCACCAGCCGGATCGGCCGCTCCGGAAACGCCGCATACGCGCTACCCGCCATTCCTGCCGCCAGCGTCAACGCCGCCAATCTGCCCCAAACCTTCATGCCATTCCCCTTGATTGCGCCGTGTCGGCTCTAATGACACAAAGTGTCCTATAGAGCATTGATTTTCCGCAAGGAAAATGTGATTGGGGAAATCCCTGGGGGCGGGAATAAAGTTCGCCTTTTTTGTTGAAGTTCGCCTTTTGGCTTTGGCGGGCAACACCTGCTAATGCGCGGGCATCTTCTCTTATTCTTTGCGGATAGACGGCCTGCAGGCTGAAGAAAGGCGAACTTTGCAATAAACGCGATTAAATTAGCGCGCCAGTCCAAGCCGGCAGATTTGGGATATGCCCGTACGAGCATTGGGGAGGAGACATGGACGTCTCGAGGCACTCGGCTATTGGAAAATGTCGGAGTAGGAAGCGCAGTGCTTCGTGCGGAAGCCCCCCCCTGTGGCAAGTGGCCGCTTTCGGCTGCACAGTCAAAAGCGGGCACCCATATTGAGCCGCCACCATTGACTTGAATTGCGAAATCATCTCTGGAGACAATCCGGCACCTTGGAACACTGCGCAGGTAAAGCTAACGGTTGCGGAGCCTGGAGCCGTGATGATGCGGTCATCTTCAAGACATATCCAATTTCGCGAACTGTCTCTATCCGAAAACCCAGATGTCCCGCCTTGCGCCTTAATCGGTGAACGCTTGCCTCAATCGAACGAGGCTTGATACGACCATCCGGCGTGCTCAACATCGTCGCGAGCAGCTCTTTCGATAGCACCCTGTTCGGGCGAGAGGCGAAGAGGTCTAGCAAAGAAGCCTCTTGACGCGACAGCCATACTTCCCCACCCGCTATCTGACGAAACACGGCATTCCGCATCAGATTTCAGCGGCCAAAAACGGTGACTCCTTGAGCGGCACAACTACCAGATTTTCTTCCACGACCAGCCCCAAAACCGTCCGGGAATCTGCCGTCGCACCGCGCCAAGCAGGCTAAAGCGATAACGGGTCCCGACTCGTGACGACAATCAGCCCCACCCCTTCCTTCTTGCCAACCGAGACGAGCTTATGCGGCATAGAGGAGTTGAACTGCACACAATCTCCCACCTCCAGGATTTCCTTCTTCTCTCCTACGGTGAGTTCCAACTTGCCCGCCAACACGTAGAGAATTTCTTCCCCGTCGTGGTGACTCAGAATCCGCTTCTTGGCCCGTCCGCCATTGAACTGGCCTGGCCGTATAACAAACGCGCGCATCAAGCGATTTCCATTCGCCCCAGCGACCAGCGACAGATATTCATTGGTCTCGTCGGGCTCGGCATCTTTCGCGCGCACGATCGAAAACTCCTCCAACTGCTCGGTCTTCCCGAACAGGCGATCCACATTCACGCCAAGGGCATGGGCAAGTTTGAATGCGGTCTCGATTGAGGGCGTTGAGACGCCCCGCTCGACTTTGGATATGTAGCTCCGGGTCAACCCACAGGCCTGCGCCAGCTGCTCCAAGGTCAGGCCCGCCTGCACACGAAGAAGCTTTAGTTTTAGCGCCACGAAGGAATCCTTGAGGAAGGTATATCGCAGCCGCCCCGCTGGGCGGCGATAGGAAATGTCCTCAGGATTGTATGCAAAATCGGCGGGTCACCCCTTGTACAAGTCCCTCAAACCCCTCATGTCCGATTCGCGACCATCAAACGGCTCCCCACTCGACCGCCCCGTCATCATGGATAACCCCAATGTGCGGGGAAAATTGAAGAGTGGTTCCCGTCATGTTCTGCAAGGCATCCCGGCTGACGCCCTTTGTGACCGCCTCAACGACCAGGCCCTCAGACGTAACGGACAGGATGCAGTAGTTGGTGAAGACGCGCTTCACGACCCCTACTGCCGTCAGCGGCAGCGCACACTGCTCCACAAGACGAGGCGCATTGTGCTTGGTGACGTGGTCCATCATTACCCAGATCTGCTTGGCGCCAACAGCCAAATCGATTGCGCCGCCGATGGCTGGCGGAGCGCCATCCGAATTTCCTGTATTCCAGTTGGCCAGGTCTCCCGAGGCAGACACCTCAAAGGCGCCCAGTACCGCCACGTCAATATGCCCGCCGCGCATCATCGCGAACGCCATGCTGGAGTCAAAAAAGGCTCCGCCGGTCTTGATCGTGACGGGACTCTTACCCGGGTTGATCAGGTCAAAGTCCTCTTCCCCTGGCGCCGGCTTCGGCCCAAGGTTCAGTATTCCGTTCTCGCTGTGCAAAATGACTCCCGAATCATCCGACAGGTAATCGGCGATCAACGTGGGCGCACCGATGCCCAGGTTAACAAAGGAGTTTCTGGGCAAGTTGCCTGCGACCAGCCGGGCCATGCTCTCTCGTGTCAGGGCGTTCATGTGCGCTCCGCCATAAAGACCCTGTCAACGAAGATGCAGGGCGTGATGATTTCTTCAGGGTCAAGGCCGCCTGCGGCGAAAATCTCTCCGACTTCCACAACCACCGTATCGGCCGCCGTGGCCATGACCGCCTGGTGATTACGCGCAGTCTTGTTGTAGACAATATTGCCCATCGTGTCGGCGGCCCGCCCGCGCAGGAGCGCGAAGTCGGCCTTCAACGGGACCTCAAGCAGATACGTTTTTCCGCCCACTTGAATTTGCTTCTTTCCGTTTTCGAACTGCGTGCCTACCCCGACAGGGCTCAGAAATCCGCCCAGCCCTGCGCCGCCCGCCCGTATGCGTTCGACCAGCGTTCCTTGCGGAACTAGCTCCAATTCCACGGTACCGGCCCGGTACTGCTCGGCGAACGCGGCCGCGCTGCGGGGATAGGAGCAGATGATCTTGCGGACGATCTTCGCCTCGAACCACGCAGACAGATCGGCTCCACCAGAACCGGCATTGTTCGAGATGACCGTCAGGTCTCGGGCGCCGGCCGCCAGAACCGCTTCTATCAGCCGCCGGGGAAGGCCAGCACCGCCGAATCCGCCGACCATCACCGTGTGCCCGTCCTGCAATCCAGAGATGGCCGATTTGGCGCCATCAACCACTACGTTTCTCACATCGTCACCCTTGCATCGTTCGACAGTATTCTTTGGCGAGGTTCTTGCCCACGCGATCCAGCAACAGCTGCCCTGTGCCATCCGTGTAGGCCGCAAAACGCAGTTCTGCCTGATGCATCGATAGCCGCATCGCCGAAGTCGTGCCGACGGCCCCGACGCACCGCAGGCACTGATCCACGCCCCAAATAGCGGCATCCACGGCAAATTTCTTAGCCTGAGCCGCCAGCGTCACGGCGGCATTGCCGTCGTTAATGTGGCGGGCGGCCAGCACAACCAACGCATTGGCTGCCTCGAGGCGCGTTGCAACTTCGGCGAGCTCCCAACGCAGCCCTTGATGACCGATCAATGGCTCGCCAAAGGTGGTTCTCCTGGCGCAGTACGCCACCGTTTCGGCCAACGCCGAATACAGCGTCGCCGTGCACATTGCCCCAACATGAACTCGCGCAGCATTGATGGTAGCCATCGAGGTTTTGAACGCTTCGCCCGGCGAACCGAAAATGGCCCAATCCGGCACAACGTGTTCGCGAAACTCGATCTCGGCCGCCCTGAACGAGTTGCCGCCAACCGTCTGGATCTGCCTTCGAGAAACCGTAGTCGATTGCTTGTCGAGCGGGACAAGAAAACTAGCGATACTTCCCTCGTGTTCGCCTGCGTTGGCTAATTTCGCCATCACGAGGGGCAAGCTGACGACTTGTCCGTTCGTGACCCACGTCTTGATGCCAGTCAGAATCCATCCTTGATCCGATCGCTTGGCGACCATTGCCAACGCACCCAAGTCGCTTCCTGCCAGAGGTTCGGTCAGCGCGGGGGCTCCCAGCAGATCCCCCCTCATGAGCCGAGCCAGATAGGCGTCCTGCTGTTGGGTAGAACCGGCCTTGGCGATTCGCGTGACCGAGCCTTGCAGATTGTTCAGCGAAAAGGCAGTGGCAAAGCTGTAAAGCGCCACTTCCTGAGCGAGCCGAATCTTGCACAGAAATGAAGCCTCCGCTCCACCTGCGGACGTCGGCACCTGCAATGCCAGAAATCCCTGCGAGGCCCAGCCTTCCAGAATGGATATTGGATAGGCCTCTCCCACACAGAATGCCGCATGCGATGCTTCTGCGATGTGCTGCGCACAAAACTCGCTGGCTTTCGCGACGATCCGTTGCTCGGTGGGATTGAGCAGCGAATCAAGGTGCGCGAAGAAGCCCGACTTGCCGAACAGACCAGACGTAGGGGTAGCGTTCATTGGCTGACTCAATTAACGGGGACGTTCGCATCGACGACGAACTTCTTCCAGTAGTCGATCTCTTGGATGACATCGTTCTGGAACGCCTGAGGAGAAGACCCGGCAATCGGCACCGCGCCGATCGTCGCAAGCTGCGCTTGAAACGGCTTGTCCTGCACCAGAGTGGTAACGGCTTGACTCAATCGCGCCACGACCTGAGCGTCCATACCCGCCGGGCCAGTCAGGCCAAACCAGGGGGACAGTTCCATCGGGCGAGCCCCTGCCTCGGACAAGGTGGGCACGTTTGGAAAATCTGGCGAGCGTTCAGGGGCAGCAATCGCCAGCGCCTTCAGTTTTCCCGACTTCACATGGGCAGCGATGGTTGCTTCCGTGAAGAAGCCAACCTGCACAACGCCGGCAATCAGATCCGTAATCGGCTGGGCGCCACCGGGATAGCTGACAAACGTCATCGTTACCGCATTGTCCATATCGAACAGCGCCCCACCAATGTGGGAAGTGGCGCCATAGGTGCCGCTGTAATTCAGTTCGCCGGGGTGTCGCTTTGCGTAGGCGATAAGCCCCTTGATATCGGCGATCGGCAACTTCGGATCAACGACCACCAGATTTCGCTGCTTCGCGACCTTGCCGACGTATGTGAAGTCCTTGACGGCGTCATAGGGCAACGACTTGTTCAGCGCAACACCACGCGTTTGTGAGGACTCAACGCTAACCAGCAGGGTGTACCCGTCTGGCGGGGAAGTCGCCACGGACCGTGCGGCAATGACGCCACCCGCTCCGCCTCGGTTTTCGACAACCACAGGTTGGCCCAGTTGCTCAGACAATCCCTTGCCAATAAGGCGGGCGATGATGTCGGTCGGTCCCCCAGGGGGAAAGCCTACTAACAGGCGGATGGGCTTGCTGGGATACGCATCGGCGAATGCGTAGGGGCTGATGCCCGCAGCCAGTGCACAAAAGCCAACTGCCAACAGCCGTGACAATCCAAATTTCATGAACTTCCCCTTTTTTCAGGCCTTTCCACCAAAGCGAAGACTGTGGACGAAGTATGGTGTTCATGTACACTTTGTGTCATTGGGGAAACTACTGAGTCATTGAAAAAGTGGCATTTCTGGACCCACTCAACCGCAACGAGATCTAATTTTTTCCCGATAAAACATCTATTTAAGTGCATTATTTCCGGATAAACAGATCGCGCAGTGCCCAAACAGCTGGCAGTTGAAATAAGAAACGATCGGTCTATACTTTCGACATGACAACATTACCGCCCACCCGAGCTGGCCGCCGCACCCGCGCCGAAGCCTCATTGGCCTTGATTGAGACCAAGGAGCTCCTCATACGCGTTGGCATGGAATTGCTGACCGAACGTGGCTTCACGTCCACTGGACTTGATGCGATTCTCAAGCGGGCCACCGTGCCGAAAGGGTCCTTCTATCACTACTTCAAGAACAAGGAAGACTTCGGTCTTCAAGTGATGCAGGCCTATGACGAGTACTTCCGAAAAAAGCTAGACCGGTGGCTGCTGGATGAGCGCACGGAACCCTTGCAACGGCTTCGCAACTTTGTCGAAGATGCCAAGCAAGGGATGGCGCGTCACAGCTTTTCGCGGGGTTGCCTGATTGGCAATTTCGGTCAAGAAGTCGGCGCACTACCCGCCCCGTACCGCGAAGCCATGAACCATATTCTTCAAGCGTGGGAGTTCCGGGTAGCGAACTGCCTGGGCGCCGCGCAGCAACGCGGCACGATCGCAGCAGACGCTGACTGCCAATCGCTCTCCACATTCTTCTGGATCGGCTGGGAAGGCGCCGTGCTACGCGCAAAGATGATGCGCAAGGCGGAACCCATGGACGTCTTTCTCAACGGGTTTGTCACAGGCCTGCCGTGACCCACCTTGAACAACATATCGACCCCTACAACGGAGCAAACATGTTTAATGGCATCTTGATCGAGAAGGACGAGCAGGGTTATCGCGCATCGGTTCAACGGCTGGCTCAAGCCGCCCTCCCCCAGGGAGATGTTCTTGTCAAAGTGGACTACAGCACCCTTAACTACAAAGACGCGCTGGCCATCACAGGAAAGGGGCCGATCGTCCGCAGCTTTCCCATGGTGCCTGGCATTGACTTCGCTGGCGTCGTAGAACGTAGCAACCATGCAGAGTTCAGGGCTGGGCAACGCGTCATCCTTAACGGCTGGGGTGTAGGCGAACAGCACTGGGGCGGCTTGGCGCAGTACGCCAGCGTCAACGCGGATTGGCTGATACACGCACCCGATAACATGCCGAACCGCAACGCCATGGCGATAGGCACCGCGGGCTACACCGCCATGCTATGCGTCATCGCGCTGGAGAAAGCGGGCATCCGCCCCGACGCGGGAGATGTCGTCGTCACGGGGGCCAACGGCGGCGTCGGCAGCTACGCGATTGCGATTCTGCACAAGCTCGGGTACCGCGTCGTCGCTGCTACCGGACGGCCTGACGAAACCGACTACCTGACCCGCCTTGGCGCCTCCGAGATCATTGATCGATCCACCCTTTCTGCGCCTGGCAAACCGCTGCAAAAGGAACGCTGGGCGGCGGGTATCGATTCAGTCGGAAGTCACACGCTTGCAAACGTGTGCGCAAGCATCAAGGCTGATGGCGCCGTGGCCGCCTGCGGCATGGCGCAGGGGCTGGACCTCCCTGCATCGGTCGCGCCCTTCATTCTTCGTGGCGTCAGCCTGCTTGGGATCAACAGCGTCACGCGACCGCGCAGTGAACGCGTTCACGCCTGGAATCGCCTTGCGACGGATCTGCCCGTCGACGTCATCAATAACATCAGCCGAGACATCACCCTGGGTGACGCCATCGAGGCAGCGCACGAACTTATCTCTGGCAAGGTCCAGGGACGCGTCGTTGTGGATGTCAACCAATAGCTGACCCAGCCCCGTCTCTCCACACCCGACCAGGGTTCGCATTGCCCTGACGACATTCAAGTAGAAAATCCGAGACATGAAGACTGCACAACCCACCAACTCCTCAAATGCCGATACGTCTGAAGGCAAAGCCGGCTTCAAACCCAAGAAGTCCGTCGCCCTGTCGGGCGTGGTCGCAGGCAATACCGCGCTGTGCACCGTGGGCCGCAGCGGCAACGACCTGCAC
>LNAP01010468.1_pt1 | contig 11105 bp, 10 predicted proteins | sample 602601 | NCBI WGS metagenome assembly LNAP01 (sample SAMN02440304, study PRJNA202911) | soil metagenome | biome: Subtropical and temperate rainforests or woodlands; isolation source: soil samples (1 kg each in a 20% v/v slurry with milli Q water) were... ...
TACTGAATCTTTAGTTTTGGTTTGACGGAATTTCTCTGGATGCCAGCCGCGGCGATATTCTTCACCTGCTGTTGCATTTTGAGTACAAATCATTGGAGGTCCGCCGATTTCCCAGCGAGAAATACAAACGTTACAACCGATACAAACACGGATGTCGTCGTAACGACCTTGTTCAATTTTTTGTGGCAGGAATGGGTCAGCAATTGATGGACGTGCACAACCGATAATATCGGCATAGCCTTTAGTCACGATTTCAGTCATTTTTTCAGGATCAACAAAACGGCCAACACCTAACACCGGTTTTTTAGATACTTGTTTTACGAACTTGGTCCAAGGCACTTGGTGACCTTGCTGGTAGAAACGTGATGGACCTGCATCTTCGCCCCATTCTGCAATATCGCCAACGTCCACGTCCCACAAGTCGAGCAACGGGTCAGCAAGTTCAATGAACTTCATGCCGTCTACTTCAACTTCGATCTGACCTGGGCCATATACGGTATCAACCGCAAAACGTGTTGCAATCGCACACTCGTCGCCTACTGCATGTTTAACTTTTTCCAAAGTTTCCAGCCAGAAGCGCGCACGGTTCTCTAATGAGCCACCGTATTTATCGGTACGTTTGTTGTAGTATGGGTTCAGGAATTGCAGCGGCAGGTATGAGTGCGCGCCGTACACGTAGATAATGTCGAAACCGGCATCACGTGAACGTTTAGCAGCATCTACATAATATTGCTGCACTTGAGCGATATCGCTAAAGTCCATTTCTTTACAGTAGGACAGCGTTTCAAACTCTGATGCATATTGGCTTGGGCCGCGTGGCGTAGCACGGGATTCCATGTTTGGCGCATGTGCGCCGCCGTACCATAACTCTACACCAGCCAAGGCGCCGTATTTGTGGACTTCTTCAGTCATTGCGCGTAAATTGCGCACATCGCCTTCGTCCCAGATACGTGCTGACAAACGATGCGTATCATCTGATTCAGGGTTGATTGAGCAGTACTCGGTATTCATCGCTGCCCAACCGCCTTCAGCCTTCATTGAGCGGTGCGCTGCCTGGAAGCCAGGTTTATCTGAACCAGCACCAATACAATGCGGTACTTGATAAAAGCGATTGCGTAATGTTTTAGGACCAATTTGAATTGGTTCAAACAAAATGTCGTGTTTTGGATCGCGTGCCATTTTTTCATCTCCGGTTGTTGTGAATGGAATTAACTTACCTGCCATTCTCGTAGGGATACCGCGGAGACACAATTACACTCATGGCTTACTACCAAGGTGTTACTAAGAGATCTGGCGCGAAGCCATGTAAAAAAAAGGAGGAGACTTTCATCTCCACCCTTTTCTATTTAACACGCGGTTAAGCCCGCCAAACCTGCGCGGGCTTATGCGCTGAATTACAAGCTATGCATATACCAGACCAAAGCAACTCCGGTAGCAATCGCAAGGTAAGGCAGAATGCCCGCTCGGTTAGCGACACCATCTTCATGTCCATCAATATGCATGTCTTCCAGCATTTGTTTAGGGAACACGCCTTTATCCTGCACGTAATGCCTGTAGATAAAGACTGGAATAATCAATGCAGTAAAGATCAAACCGGTTTTCAGCGTTCCTTCGCCCCATACATCAGCACCTAAACCCATAATCGCCAGATTGACAAAACCAAGTATGCCACCCAAGGTAATAAGGATTAAAGGCGCTTTATATGGACGTTCCCAGTTTGGACGATCAAGCCTATGGATCCAGCCTGAGTTAAGGTTAAGGAAGTTAAAGATGATGTAACCGATATTGGACGCTGCCAGCACAAACACATAGTCAGACATCATGAGCAGCACCAGGTTAAAGCAAAGGTCTGTCCACATTGCACTGGTAGGTGCGCCATGCTCATTCACTTTAGACAGATACTTTGGCAACCAGCCATCTACTGATGCCTGATACAAAGTACGTGAAGAGCCTGCCATTGAAGTCATGATCGCCAGCAATAAAGCCAGCACCATCATGATAATCATCAGGTTACCGATAAATTTCCCACCACCGACGATATCGGAGAATGCCGCAGCAACACCCATACCACTATAGATAGAAGCTTCCAGCATGCCACTGTAAACTGCAGGCGTCACCACAGTGCCAGCAGCATCTACAACTGCCGGTGTCACCATCTGACCTAAACCTAAATGGCTTTGAAAAGCGATAGGCACCAGCGTAAATACTGCCACACAAAGTAAACCAGAGTAGAAGATCGCTTTAAAAGTATCTGTTTTCGGGTTTTTGAACTCACGTGTGTAACATACAGCTGTTTCAAAGCCATAAGTAGACCATGCCGCAATAAACAAACCGCCAGCCATCAGTTTCCAGCCTTCAATACCCCAGACACCATCAATCACATTGCCGGCGGCATCATGTGCCAGAGGTGCCAGCGGAAAGAAGTTTGCCTGTGCAGTATCACCGGTGATTAAAGGCACTAAACCAATCAGCATCAATGGAATCAATGCGATTACGCCAAGTATCATCGTAGTTTTTGCTGAGCGTAAAATACCGCCATGCTGAATAAAGAATACTGTCAGCAACACAGAGGCACCCAAGATAAACGTCGCGTTAATTCTCAGCGCCAGCCCAGATTTAATCATGCCTAAATCCAGTAGCGTCAGCTGCCAGGTATTAATCACGGCATCGGGCGCAAACAGCGCGCTCAACAAATAGCCTGCCGCCAGCCCGGAGCCAATCGCAAGTACCGGCGACCAGGCAAACCAGTTACACCACACCGAAACAGGCGCTATAAACTTACTATATTTCACCCATGCAACCGCACCATAAATCGATGCACCGCCTGACTTATGCGGAAACAATCCGGCAATTTCAGCATAAGTAAAAGCTTGTATAAAACCAAAAGTAATTGATATCGCCCAAATCATCCAGGCAGGCTTACCAACAGTGGCGGCAATTGCGCCGATTGAAAACAGAACAAGCGCTGGAACGCCGCTTGCCACCCAGAATGCACCTTGCCAGCCAATCTTTCTATGTAACGTCGCATTTTGTGCTACGACGTTCTCGGAAAGATCAGCTGAAATTGCATCAACTGACGAATTTAAGCTCAATTTAAGTCCCCTTTAAAAGAATTCCCAACATCAGACCAAAAAAAATCATGGCCACAATACAACCGGGTAAAGCAAAAGAATTTAGTCTTGCCACTTACTTAATTAAATTTATACATACGGAATATCAACAAAACTCCTAAATTCCCGAGTCATTTGATAGCAATCATGATTGCCACACAATCACCACTAAGAATTACTCTTAAAGTAGTAGTGACACAAATCAGTAACATATTTGGACTGCATTTGACTCGGACAAATACTCCTTTTGTGTTACGTCTTCAAGGTGATTTTTAATACCGCGCATACTGTTTAACATGTGCTTAATATAAAAGTGAATTAGCAAACCATAGATAATAAAATCTTATAATAAACAAGTACTTGTGCCGGAGTTATTTAAGACCAACCTTACACTGGAATAAACCCCATGATAAACAATACTAGCTCTGATCATGCAGCAGAAAAAAAATCACTCTACGACTCAATCGGCGGCGAGCATGGCGTTCAAAACCTGGTTAAAGTTTTCTATGATCTGGTTGAACAGCATCCGGAAGGTCACAAACTGCATGTACTGCATCTACGCGGTAACGGCATTGCACACTCGCGCGTAGAGCAATTTAATTTTCTGTCAGGTTTTTTAGGCGGGCCAAAACTCTATGTTGAAAAGCATGGCCATTCAAACGTCAGATTAATGCATGAACACGTTGAGATTAATAGCGAAGTAAAAGACATCTGGCTTAAATGCATGGACATGGCGATTGATGAAATAGGAATTAGCCCGGAAGTAAAAGATAAACTCATGAATAACTTTACGACGATTGCCAATTTACTTGTCAATCGAGCTGATTAAGTTTTCATAAACCAACGCACACCAAAAAATAATATATGGCCAATATATCTACAACTGCACAGTTTCAGAATGCAGTATCCCCAGCTGAAAATTTAAAATCAGCTCTGCATAAACATTATTTACGCAACCAGCGCTGGGGGTTTATGTGGGCGTTATGGACGGCAATATTGTGGGGCGCCTGGTATGTGCCGGGAACCGCGCTTTGGTCTGAGTTTCCCTATGTAAATATCGCTGCTGACCAGCAGTCTTTACGCCTCGCAGCGACAGCGGTGATGACATGGATACATGCAATCACCGTATTTCTGTTTTTATTACTGTGGAATGCTGTACTTGGTAAGGTTAAAGATTATGGTCGCACCATGGTCAGGTTCAAAACCATATCAAAATGGTATGCGCTTGCCTCTCTGTGTGGCGGGCCATTGGCAATTTTTGGTTCTTATATGGCGATGGGCTTTATCGGGCCAGTATTTGCCGCGATCTCCTCTCTATTTTATCCGGTCATCGGCGCCGTTATCGCCAGGCTCTGGTATAAGGAAAAAATATCCAGACGCGCGGCGATTGGCATGTGCATCATTATTTTTGGCGGCATGATCATTTACGGCCCAGGCCTGTTTGGTGAAATGAACGAATCTAACCCGAACGCATGGCTCGGCTACCTGGGCGGCATTATGTCGGCAATCGGCTGGGGAACAGAAGGTGCCGTTGCAGCCAGAGCGATGGATGTTTCTGACCCGGACGTAGGCATACACTGTCGCTTCTCTTTTGAAATATTATTCTGGGGTATCTTAATACTGCCAGCACTGGCTTTATTTACAGAGTTACCAATTGCCGAACTGATTATTAACACCATCACACATGACAAAGCCATGCTATGGATAGTGCTGGCAGCTGCATGCCATGCCTATTGTTACACGGCGTTTTACAAGAGCTTCAGTCTGATCGGGGTTGGGCGTGGAGAAGCGATAGGTAACCTCTATGCGGTGTTTGCGCTGATCTTTATTGCGGCCTTTACCTTGCAGTTTCCGCAATGGTACTTTGTGCTCGGTCTCATATTCACAGTGTTAGGCAGCTTTGTCATGTTCAGTGAATCAGCCGAATCAGTGGCAAATCTGCGCGATGTTGATACACCGGGAGCCCACTAAATGAAAGTACATCAAAAAGGCTATCTATTATTGGCACTCAATCAGTCCGGCTCATTGTGGGATTATGAGTTAATTAAAAAGACACTGCATGAATACAACGAATCTGGCGCATTCAGGGAAAAAACCCTGAGCATCGCACTGGATGAACTAGCAGCAGCTGGCTTAATCAGCCGCATAGAAGAAAAGCTGGAAACTGTCGGTGATCAATTGAAATTACGCTTCAGATACAAGCTATCTGATTTTGGTGTTTCCAGAATGGTAGATACAGGACTGCTCCTAGCTTGGTAAACCCTACCCTTGTTACGGCAGACACCAGTACAAAATACAATCAAATCAATAAACGTCAGGAGCAGTATATGAGTGATTTTTGGGGTTATGCAGGAGCAGATGCACTGGCATTTATAGTGATTGGCGGCGCAAGTATTATTTGCCTGATCTGCGCCAGAATATTTGTGAATACCACTGGTGAGTAACTACTAGCTTAGAAGATTGGCTTGAGCAAAGTTAACATCAACCAAGCAAAAGCCTTAGGAATGCAGGTTTATTGATATAGCACTATTTATCCGAGAAGCCATTCGCATTGAGCCTGTCGAAGTGTGAATAAATGCATGGCGCTCCGACAGCGCTTGCGGTCAAATCAGATTGAAACCAGCCTGACTAAACGTTAACTGTTTTAACTTTTAAACACTGGTAGCAAGCGTGCATACTCATCTTTGACAGCGACATAACACTCACATACTCGCTTTTCAAGTTTAGGGCGATGTAAAATTGTAATTTTTCCACGCGCATAAGCAATCATGCCATCTTTTTGCAACTTACCAGCCACATCAGTCACACTTTCCCTGCGTACACCAAGTAGCTTGGCAATTAATTCCTGGGTGATTAGCACCTTATTCTCGTGCAATCTATCTACACTCATTAATAACCAGCGGCAAAGTTGCTGATCGATTGTATGGTGTTGATTACATACCGCAGTTTGAGAGGTCTGAGCGATCAATGCCTGCGTGTAAAGCAAAGCAATTTTCTGAAGCTGGCCGCCCAGGGCAAATTCTCGTTTCAGAATTTTTCTACTGAGCCGGTAGGCATAGCCGGCGCATTGCACCTCTGTGCTACTAGGCATACTCTCACCGCCCATGTAGATCGATATACCAATCATGCCCTCGTTTCCAACAATCGCGATTTCACTTGAGGAGCCGTCTTCTAATTCATAAATCAGCGAGACTATTCCACTAATTGGAAAGTGAATAAATTGTACGTGATCACCTGCCTCAGAAAGCGTCCATCCGAGCGGCATTTCTACTAGCTCCAAGTCTGGAAAAATACGGTCGTACTCTGACTTATCCAGTGCTGCAAGTATGTTATTTTGTTTAGGATCCGGTAGTTTACTTAATTCTGGCATCTGTGAAATCTTATTTAATGTATTCAAATTGAATTGTTTGATATTTAATTGCTTTAATAATTGAGCCTACCGTTTAGATATTATTGCAACATTTCCATATCCGTACTCGCTAGCATTTGTGACGGTGGTGCGCTGGTAAGTCAATTACATCACGGATAACGCTCTGCGCTGTAATTTGGTTAACACGACGCTTGTCATAGGTGCTCGACGCCCACGATTAATGAGTTCTTAATAGAGGTAAAACGTATCTCGTGACTCCCCACAATCTGGCGACTTTCGAGGCGATTTTAAAGTGCTGAAGCAAGATTGAATATTCCTGCTTTGTATTTAATGATTGATGTAACCAGTATACAACATGAGCGTTACCAATCTATTTTAGTTTGATATTAATGTCGAATCTGCAATCAAACTAAAGTAGAAAGGTATCGCTCACTGTTACAAGTGTGAGCTCAGATCAGATTGAGGCTAGTTAAGGCTAAGTAATTAAAGAAACTCTGTTACCTGCAAGCCAAAGCCCGCCATACTTGGCATCTTACGCGGCTCTGCCATCAGGCGCATTTTCACCACTCCCAGATCTCGTAGTATTTGCGCACCAATTCCGTAATCTTTAAGCGTGTATTGATTGTTAGCAGGGAAATTTGCTGAATTAATTGCATGGATGACATCCTCACTTTTCTCGTCGCGTCTTAACATCACAATTACGCCTGCAGCATGGCGTCCGGGAGGCTCCAACTATGGCTCTTGTTGCTGGCATCGAGTAAATCCAGTACCGATAAAGGCTCATGCACACGCACCAGAACGCTTTTATCTGCGGCAATATTGCCTTTAACCAGCGCCAGATGTGTTTGATTAGCAATAGACTCTTGATAGGCAATTAACTGAAACGAGCCATAAGCTGTCTCAATCAATCTTTCAGCAACGCGTTTTACTAAAGATTCTGTTTGGCTTCTGTAATTAATCAGGTCGGCAATCGTACCGACTTTAAGATCATGCTTGGCTGCAAAGTCTAATAAATCAGGCAGGCGTGCCATTTCTCCATTATCTTTAAGAATTTCGCATATCACGGCTGAAGCGTCCAGCTTAGCCAGCTTGGCAATATCACAGCCAGCCTCAGTATGGCCGGCGCGAACCAGAACGCCGCCCTTTTGCGCAATTAAAGGGAACACATGACCCGGGCTGACAACATCCATAGGGCGCGCATTCACATGCACTGCGGTCTGAATGGTATGCGCCCGGTCTGCTGCTGAAATCCCGGTAGTAACGCCTTCAGCGGCTTCAATGGAAGCCGTGAAGTTGGTGCCCATCTTGGTGCCGTTGCGGGCAACCATAGGACTAAGATTCAACTGTTTGCCACGCTCTTCCGTGAGCGTTAAGCATATCAAGCCACGTCCATGTTTGGACATAAAGTTGATATCTTCAGGCGTCACATATTGAGCCGCCATCACCAGGTCACCTTCGTTTTCGCGATCTTCATCATCCAGCAGCACCACCATACGGCCCTGACGTATTTCCTCGATTATTTCTGTAATCGGGCTGATGGCTTTGCTGCGCTTCAGAAACAGATCCATTCCCGGAATCGGTTTCTGTTGCTCTAATAAGTTGGTGCTAACGAAGTTATTCATGATGTGCTCGTTATAAATTGTTACTTGTTATGCAGGCGTATGCTGAATGATTATGTATGGATTCAAAGTTCTCACATTCAACCGTAAAGTTCTTGATGCGCTCATCTTTATAAAAAGCGGCAGCAATATCTCGCACCATATCTTCAACAAATTTAGGGTTGTCGTATGCGAGCTCAGTCACATACTTTTCATCAGGGCGTTTTAATAATCCATACAGCTCTGACGATGCCTGTGCTTCTACCGTCTTGATAATATCTTCTATCCACATCAAGTCTTTCAGCGCAACGGTTACCGTGACGTGAGAGCGCTGATTGTGCGCACCATAGGCCGATATTTTTTTAGAGCATGGGCAAAGGCTGGTAACCGGAATCAGGACTTTGACTTTGACATCATGGTAGGCTTTTGTAATTTCACCGATAAATGTCACCTCGTAATCCAGCAGGCTTTTTACACCGGAAACCGGGGCTGATTTATTAACAAAATAAGGAAATGACATTTCTATGTGGCCTGAATCTGCTTCAAGTTTCAGCGCCACTTGTTTTAACATTTTATAAAAATTCTCTATTGATATCTCATGATCGTTACCATTAAGAATCTCAATGAATCTGGACATGTGCGTGCCTTTTAAATGCTGTGGCAAATGCACATACATATTAAAAGTCGCAACTGTATGCTGTGCCTCTCCTGCTTTATCTTTAATCTTGACAGGGTGGCGTATTGATTTAATCCCGACTTTATCAATCGCAAGCTGACGTATATCAACCAAATTTTGTACATCTTCTATTGAAAAACCTATTGGCGAATTCATAATTATTTTCTCTTTTCAGCAACGCTACTGACAGCAAAAGGGTTTTAAATTTAATTTTGGTTAATACGCACGAAGTTATTTACAACTTAAAAAAAGGGGGGCATATACAAAATATGCAATATTGCAATGCCCCCAAGGGAGTTCAACTTCGTAGTAAGTTGGGAGATGACGTGTTGTCAAAACTTACAACTGAATTCTCGAACTTACGGCCACCTGTGACAATCGTCACTAAGGATTACTCCGTTTGGATTAGTTGTTTTAAATACAGCAACTAATAGAATGGGCAATTGCCAACGTAAACTTAAATCAATGTAAGCAGCACTAGCTGAGCTGATATTTTTGGGAGGTCGGTAACAATAGAAAATTCATGGAAATTAAGCATAGCTTGCTTAATTTTTTAGTACGCAGATGACATGACATAATGAAAAACATACTCTACGTCACTGTAAAACGCAGAGTATGTTTGTTAATGCTTAAACAAAAAGTTTAATTTACAACGGTGCGCGTTGACCGCAGAAGAAACCAACTGCGCGGTCAGGTGTGCTGAATGTAATTTTGCAGCCTGATGGGAAGTAAAGTACATCACCCACTGTAGCGGTTACTTTTTGACCAGTTTCATCAGAAATAATGAATGTGCCTTCAACAACAATCTTCATTTCTTCATAGTCATACTCATAAACCAGTGAATTGCCTTTATCCAGATGGAAGAAGGTCTTGAGAAACGAAAGTATCACCTAAAAATGCTGGAACACCAGCTACATTCATCGATGGTTGTACATCTTTAACAGCTTGTTTTTTGTAATAGAAAGGTTTAGTACTCATTGCAATTCTCCTTAGGGGGTTCACTTGAAAGTGTATGTATTAAATCGCTTCTGAATAAAACCCACAATCACACCTAAGAGGTACTCTCTAAGAAGGATAATCAAAACTACTTAGCCAATATCAAACTGCCTACTGACTGCTCCTCATATAAAACCCAATAAAAACAATAATCTTTTTTATTCACTCGCTCTACATTACCGGTAAGTGATTTTTAAAATCATAGGTATTTAGTAGCGCATCGCTACATCTTATTCAGCAAAGTATTGAATCGGACGTGGGTGCATTAAGTTTAAGTGATTAATACACTCGGCACGCCATTGATCAAGCTGCTCTACACTGATGTTCTTCTGCTCGGGCTCAAATAAAGGTTTATTCCCGTTCAAAACTTCAGCAATATCTTCAATAGCAATCTGCGTTTTGGCAACATAGTAAATGAAATTTTTGCTGATGCGCTTATCAACCAACCGAGCAATCTTATAAATGATATGCGGTAATTTAATTAGTCGTAAAAAACCATCGCCTAAGGCAAGCCTGCTCAATGCAAGATTAGTGACGCGCTCATTACACCTGAAGTGCGGGGAAATGAATTTTGAAATGGTTGCCTGATGTTTATTTAACAGCTGCCGAGGTGATGTATTCATGAGCGGTGCCAAATAGGCATCCATTGCCCACTCTGAAGCAATATGTGTAGCGATAGTGTTTTTTAGCCACATGGCCTCATGCGCCGGCACAAAGTGGTGATGTGCAATCACATCGATATATAAATGACTGGCATATCCCACCGCAATCGCTACTTCCTCATCAGTTTGTGCACTCTGCAGCAAGTGATGCGCATTCTCCCACAGGTGGGTGTGCCTGAAACGGTGGCTGATAAGTGCCAGGTCTGGCAAGCAGGCGCCAGCCATCACTAATTCTGGAAAGCGTTTAATCGCATTTTGTAAACGTGGGCCTAATAAAGGCATTGCCCAAAGCAGTGACTGAGCAAAATACAAGTGAGTCACCAGACCCCATGCATAGGCATCATTGGCATAAAGGCAGCATGGAAGCCACCAGTAATATTTTCTTACAAAGGTTGGCATTTGCATGGCAGTGACTTTGCCAACCAGCCATGAAAAAATCATGACAGCTTCATGAAAATTTTATGACGAAATTCACTGTGCTTGAAGACTTTGTCCTGTAAATTTTTATTTTTACGTTTTTTAACGACACACAGTGTAAAAGAACTTAATCATTGCAAGCATAAAGCTAGTATAAGCAATTCATTGACATCCTTCCCTCCCTAAAGGAAGGGGATTCCTACGGGTTCACGCGTTGATTTGCGGATACCTTCGGCGGGTTCGTGCTTCACAGTGCGGTCTTGTTGCACCGTCACT
>LNAP01005601.1_pt1 | contig 11100 bp, 8 predicted proteins | sample 602601 | NCBI WGS metagenome assembly LNAP01 (sample SAMN02440304, study PRJNA202911) | soil metagenome | biome: Subtropical and temperate rainforests or woodlands; isolation source: soil samples (1 kg each in a 20% v/v slurry with milli Q water) were... ...
TCAACAGCATGATCAGTTCTCCTGCTGGTCGCGTTCGGCCAGGGCCACCGCACGGAACATGGCGCGGCGCTTGTTCAGCGTCTCTTCCCATTCGAGCGCTGGCTGCGAGTCGGCGACGATGCCGGCGCCAGCCTGCACGTGCAGCTCGCCGTCCTTGATTACCGCGGTACGGATGGCGATGGCGGTGTCCATGTTGCCGTTCCAGGCGAGATAGCCGACCGCGCCGCCGTAGACACCACGCTTGACCGGTTCCAGCTCGTCGATGATTTCCATCGCGCGGATCTTCGGTGCCCCGGAGAGCGTGCCAGCCGGCAGGATCGCGCGCAGCGCGTCCATCGCCGTCAATGGCGCCTTGAGCTGGCCGGTGACGTTGGAAACGATGTGCATGACATTCGAATAGCGCTCGATGACCATCTTCTCGGTCAACCGCACCGTGCCGGTTTCGGCGACGCGGCCGACGTCGTTGCGGCCCAGGTCGATCAGCATCAGGTGTTCGGCAAGCTCCTTGGCGTCGCTGAGCAGGTCCTGCTCCAGCGCCAGATCAGCCTCTTCATTGGCGCCGCGTGGACGGGTGCCGGCGATGGGACGGACCGTGACCAGGCCTTCCTCGACCCGCACCAGCACTTCCGGCGACGAGCCCACCACATGGAAGTCGCCGAAATTGAAGAAGTACATGTAGGGCGTCGGATTGAAGCAACGCAGCGCGCGGTAGAGATCGATCGGCGCAGCCTTGAACGGGATCGACATGCGCTGGGAGATCACCACCTGCATGCAGTCGCCAGCGAGGATGTAGTCCTTGATGCGGTTGACCGCCTGCTCGTAGTCCTCGCGACTGAAGCTGGAGCGGAAGGTCGGTTCGGCACCGTTGCTCTTCTCGAAATCCAGGCCCAGGCGTGGCGTGATCGATTGACGCAGCTTCGCCCGCAGCGCTTGCAAGCGAGCCTGACCGGCCTCGTACGCTTCTGGCTGCGACGGGTCGACCAGCACGATGCAGTGCAGCTTGCCGGCGAGGTTGTCGAACACCACCACGGCGTCGGAAACCATCAGCAGGATATCCGGCGTGCCCAACGGATCGGGATTGGGGCAGTTACCCAGTTTGCGTTCGACATAACGCACGCTGTCGTAGCCAAAGTAGCCCACCAGGCCGCCATTGAAGCGCGGCAGGCCCTCCACCGGCGCGACGCGGTAGCGCTGCTGGAAGGACTCGACGAACGCCAGCGGATCTTCGACCTCGCAGGCCTCGGTCTCGACGCCATCGGTGGTGACGCTGATGCGGTAGTCCTGCACGCGCAGTACGGTGCGGCATGGCAAGCCAATGATCGAATAGCGCCCCCACTTCTCGCCGCCCTGAACGGATTCAAGCAGATAGGAGTTCGGCGCATCGGCCAGTTTCAGGTATAGCGACAACGGGGTGTCGAAGTCGGCAAGGGTCTCGAACGACAGGGGAATGCGGTTATGGCCTTCGGCGGCCAAACGCAGGAATTCTTCGCGGGTCATGTCAGCCTCGTGGTCTGAGGAGGGTTCGAACGAACAACGGCAAACGCGCCGGCCTGGCCGGCAGGAAAAGTCAGGCGCGCCAGCGCCAACGGGCAAGGGCCTTGATGACTTTCATCCATTGTCTGCGGGTGAGCACCACGAGCTGATCTCTTCGGTGTGTCAAAAAGAGTCCGGCCACACTAGCGCAGCCCCGGAGCCGAAGCAACCAGCTCGCGCAGGTCGCCGAGCACCAACGCTGGCTGCTCATCAGCGATGGGCTCGCCGTGGTTGTAGCCGTAGGTAAGCGCGACACACGGGACTGTCGCGGCCTTAGCAGCCCGCACGTCATTGCGCGAATCACCCACGAACAGCGATTCGCCGGGCGCAACGTCCGCCTTGTCCATTACCCAGAACAGCGCCGCCGGATCGGGTTTCTGCTGCGGCAAGGTATCGCCGCCGACGAGCCACTGGAAGTATCCGGCCAGCCCCTTCTCCTCCAGCAGCGGTTCGATGAACTGCGCCGGTTTGTTGGTGATGATCGCCAACTTCACCTCCCGCTCGCGCAGCCAGTCCAGGCATTCGCGAACGCCCGGATAGACAGCCGTCAGCTCATGGCCGCCGGAGTAGGCCTGCATGAACAGCGCCAGCGCCTCGTCGGCCAACTCGTCGGCCACACCGTCATGGTTCAGCTGACCGGCCAATGCGCGACGCACCAGCACGCGCGAGCCATTGCCGACCCAGTCACGCACCCGGGCGATGCCGGCGGGCTCGCGGCCAAGCAGCATCAGCATCTTGTCCACCGCGGCGGTCAGGTCCGGTACCGAATCCATCAGGGTGCCGTCCAGATCGAACATCACCAGCTGCGGCAGCTTGCCGTCGAACAGTTGCTCCAGCCGCGTCATGGACGAGCCAGCGCCAGCTCGGCACGCATCTGGTCGATCACCGCTTTGTAGTCCGGCTGATTGAAGATGGCCGAACCGGCGACGAAGGTATCGGCGCCCGCCGCCGCGATCTCACGGATATTCTTCGGATTGACGCCGCCGTCGATCTCCAGACGAATTTCGCGACCGCTGGCATCGATCAGCGCACGCGCTTCACGCAGCTTGTCCAGTGTGTTGGGAATGAACTTCTGCCCGCCGAAACCAGGGTTGACGCTCATCAGCAGGACCATGTCGACCTTGTCCATCACGTACTTGAGCACGTCCAGCGGCGTGGCCGGGTTGAACACCAGACCGGCCTTGGCGCCGCCGTCCTTGATCAGCTGCAGCGAGCGGTCGATGTGCTCGGAGGCTTCCGGGTGGAAGGTGATGTAGCTGGCGCCGGCTTCGAGGAAGTCGCCGATCATGCGATCCACCGGCTTGACCATCAGGTGCACGTCGATGGGCGCGGTCACGCCGTGCTTGCGCAGTGCAGAGCAGACCATCGGGCCGATGGTCAGGTTGGGCACGTAGTGGTTGTCCATCACATCGAAATGGACGATGTCGGCGCCGGCGGCCAGCACGTTGTCCACTTCCTCGCCCAGGCGGGCGAAGTCGGCGGAAAGGATCGACGGGGCGATGGCGAAGGGTTGCATGGCGCACCTCTGAGTGCTTGGTCACGGTGGCGCGCATTGTAGCGGCTGCGCCGGCGTCTGGCAGCGCCACCTGGCGGTGGCGCGCCAAAGTGACTCAGATGCCCAGACAGAGGTACTTGATCTCCAGATACTCATCCAGGCCGTACTTGGAACCTTCGCGGCCGAGCCCGGAGGCCTTCATGCCGCCGAATGGCGCCACTTCGTTGGAGATCAGCCCGGTGTTGATACCGACCATGCCGTACTCCAGCGCTTCGGCTACACGGAAGGTGCGGCCCAGGTCACGGGTATAGAAGTAGCCCGCCAGGCCGAACTCGGTGTCGTTGGCCTGGCGCACCACCTCGGCTTCATCGCTGAAGCGGAACAACGGCGCCAGCGGGCCGAAGGTCTCTTCGCGGGCCACGCGCATATCCGCGGTAACACCGGTGATGACCGTCGGCTCGAAGAAATGCCCGCCCAGCTCGTGCGCCTTGCCGCCCTGCAGCACCTTGGCGCCCTTCTCCAGCGCATCGGCCAGATGCGCCTGCACCTTGGCCACGGCATTGCCGTCGATCAGCGGGCCGATGACGACGCCGGCTTCATCACCAGGGCCGACCCGCAGTTTGGCCACGGCAGCGGCCAGTTTCTCGGCAAAGGCGTCGTAGACGGCATCGTGCACATACAGGCGATTGGCGCAGACGCAGGTCTGCCCGGCGTTGCGGTACTTGGCGACCAGTGCGCCTTCGACTGCGGCATCCAGGTCGGCATCCTCGAAGACGATGAACGGCGCATTGCCGCCCAGCTCGAGTGAAAGCTTCTTCAGGGTCGGCGCACATTGCTGCATCAGTTTGATGCCCACCCCCGTGGAGCCGGTAAACGACAGCTTGCGCACGATCGGGTTGGCGCACAGCTCAAAGCCCACCTCACGGGAGCGCTCGGTATCGGCCGGCAGCACGCTGAACAGCCCGGCGGGTATCCCCGCGCGCTCGGCCAGTACCGCCAGCGCCAGCGCGCTGAACGGTGTCTGTGGCGCGGGTTTGAGCACCATGGCGCAGCCGGCGGCCAGCGCCGGGCCGGCCTTGCGGGTGATCATCGCCGCCGGGAAGTTCCACGGTGTGATCGCCGCGGCCACGCCAATGGGTTCCTTGGTCACGATCAGGCGTTTGTCCGGCTGATGACCGGGAATGGTATCGCCGTAGACACGCTTGGCCTCTTCGGCGAACCACTCGATGAAGGAGGCGGCGTAAAGCACTTCGCCACGGGCCTCGGTCAGCGGCTTGCCCTGTTCGGCGGTCATGATCCGCGCCAGGTCCTCCTGGTTGGCCAGCATCAGCTCATACCATTTGCGCAGGCGCGCCGCGCGCTCCTTGGCAGTGAGCGCACGCCAGGTCGGCTGGGCAGCCTGCGCCGCCTCGATGGCCTGGCGGGTCTGCTCGGCCCCGATGTTCGGGACCGTCCCCAGAGACGCGCCATTGGCCGGATTGAGAATTTCAGTGACGGCGCCATCGCTGGCTTCGCACCACTGGCCGTCGATATAGGCCTGGTGGCGCAGCAGATCGGGATCGTTCAATTGCATGATTTTCTCCTGCAGCCGAGGGAAGAGATCGCCCCTCGGCTGGATAAGGGACTCGAAAGGCCTCACTCGCCGGGCGGCAGGTCCTTGGTGAAGGTCTGGTCGTTCTCACCGCGGAACATCTGTGCCCCGTAGATCAGCGCGCACAGGCCGACGCCGATGGCGAAAGCCCAGCCAGCGCCCTTGATCGCCAATACCGCGCCAATGACCCCGGCGATGCCCAGATCGCGTTGACTACGTGCCTCCATGATGCCCAGGCGCACGCTGACGTAGCCCTGGATCAGCAGAGTCAACGCCAGTGCCACGCCGAGAATCGGCTGCAACAGGGTCACCACCGGCAACAACAGCAAACCGGTGTTGGTGCCCCAGCGGAACGAGCCGACGCCGCCGTAGATGGACTTCATCGCCTGGGCGCCGCCCTTGAAGCGCTCGGTGATCACCACCTGCATGGCGGACCACTGCGGGCCGCACATGGCCACGTCCGGGCCGAAGATGCTCATGAAGGCGTTGCGCCCGCCAAAGATCAGGTGCGAACGGTTGGGGTTGAAGTCGACCTTCTCGTCACTACGGATATGGTCGGCCTCGCCGAGGATCGCCTTGGCGCCCAGCACGTCACCGAACACCACCAGGTAGGCGGCCAGCACGGTCGGAATGGCGGTAACGAACATCATCAGCGGCGGCATGCCGAGGCCGAACACGGTGTACTCGTTCCACAGGGTGACGAAGTCCGGCTTGCTGATGCCCCACTCGATGCTCGGCCAGGGCGCCTCGCCGAAGATCGGCGCGACGAAGACCGCCAACAGGATGATCGGGAAAATGCCCAGCTTGGCGAAGTTCCACCAGAAGCGGTTGCGCTTCTTCAACTGCTGGAAGTGCAGGGAGAACACCAGATAGAAGGCGATACCGACGGCAATGGAAATGGTCCAGGGGAAGCTGTCGAAGCGACCGCCCTCCTTGAACACAGTCACCACCGCACTCAGGCCGGCCCCCATGATGATGCCGGCCTTGAGTGCAGAGGGCACCAATGACACCACCTTGCGCGCCATGCCGGTCATGCCCAGGCCGATGGAAAATATCCCCAGCATCAACTGGAAGGCGATCAGCGCATGCACCCGCTCCGGGCCCTCCGGGAACTGGCTGCAGTAGGCCATGAGCAAGGGAATCGCCGGGGTGATCCAGCCCGGGACAACGGGGTCGCCCAGCAAATGGTGGGTCAGGTACAGCAACCCGTTGAGCATGACCACCGCCAGCGCCACCTCGAAAGGCATGCCGAGGAATTCGGTCATCAGCGGAATCGCCGCCAGATCCACCGCACACATGAGCAGGCCCTGCATGTAGTCGGAGAGTTCGAAGCGGTAATGAATGAAAGGCAGACGCACCTTGAATGGCCCCACCGGCCAGTAGGGGGCTTCCACACCAAGGTCTTGTTGATGCAGTTCGGACATTTGAGTCACCCAGCTTTATTAGAGTTGTAAGCAGCGAGCCCCGACATTGCCGGGGCTGTTCATCGGTTGCTGCGCAGATCAGTAGGCAGCGCGGTAGATCTGCTCGATATCGCCCGCCGTCAGGCGACGCGGATTGTTGCGCATCAGGCGATCGATCTTGCTCGCTTCCTCGGCCATGGCCGGGATGGCGTCTTGCGGCACACCGAAGCTGCGCATGCCCTTGGGAATGTCGACGCTGGCACACAGCTCGGCCATGGCCTCGACGGCCAGGTCGGCGGCGACCTTGTCGCTCAGACCGTGAGTCTGCACGCCCAGGGCGGCAGCGATCTCGGCCATGCGCTCGACACAGGCCAGCTTGTTCCAGGCCATCACGTAGGGCAGCAGCAAGGCATTGCTGACGCCGTGAGCGATGTTGAAGCGCCCGCCCAAGGGATAGGCCAGCGCATGCACGGCGCCGACACCGGCATTGCCAAAAGCCATGCCGGCCATCAGGCTGGCGGTGGCCATGTCTTCGCGCGCCGCCAGGTCAGCCGGGTTGGCGTAGGCCTTTGGCAGTGCCTTGGCGATCAGCTTGATCGCGCCAATGGCCAGGGCATCGGTGATCGGCGAGGCATTGACCGACAGGTAGGACTCCACCGCGTGAACCAGGGCGTCGACGCCACTGGCTGCGGTCACGCCGCGCGGGCAGGTCAGGGTCATCACCGGGCTGACCAGGGCGACGTCGGGCAGCAGGTAGTCGCTGACGATGCCCTTTTTCAGCTGCGCTTTCTTGTCCGACAGGATCGATACGTTGGTCACTTCCGAACCGGTGCCGGCAGTGGTCGGAATGGCGATCAGCGGCGGCCCCTTGCGCTTGATCTGATCGACGCCGAACAGCTCTTCCAATGCACCGTCATGACCGACGTAACCGGCCACGGCCTTGGCGATATCGATGGCGCTGCCGCCACCGACGCCGATCAGACCATCGTGGCCGCCGTCGCGATAGACCTTGGCGCAGGCTTCGACGATGGCGATTTCCGGCTCCGGCTCGACACCGTCATAGATGCCATAGCGGCGCTCGCCGAGCTGCTTGAGGACATGCTCGACCGTACCGGACTTGATCAGGATGGCGTCGGTGACGATCAGCGGGTTGGTGATATTCAGACGGGGCAGTTCGACCGCCAGTTGCTCCACGGCACCCTGGCCGGTCAGCAGTTTGTTGGCGATCTTGAATGCAGCAATGCTCATCAGCAGGCCCTTTTATGCGTTGTTTTGCTGGACGGGGTCGACCTGTATTAGCGATTCCTGTGCCAGCTCTGCCAAAGCACCGTTCTAGAGCCTTCCCGCGCCATTTCTCCGTCTCACACGAGCAAACACTGATTAGATAATCAATCAAACAGCAGCCTCTTGATCCATTTTCTAATCATCCTGCTCCCAACGTTTCATCTTCTGCACCAGGGTCGCCTGGCTGACGCCCAATACCTTGGCCGCCTCGCGCGTCGTCTTGTACTGCAACAGCGCCTTGCGAATCTGTCGGCGCTCGAGGTTCTCCACCTGCTTGCGTAACGGCAACAGGCTGTCGTCAGCGGCATCGAGACTGCTCACCCGCATCTCCTCGGGCAGATCGAGCAACTCCACCTCCTCGCCCGTGCAGGTAACCGCCAGACGCTCGACCAGATTGATCAGCTCACGGATATTGCCTGGCCAGTCGTAGTCGATCAGCGCGTCCAGCGCCTCCAGGCCCCACTCCAGGCTGCGTCCGTAGCGCTGGTTGAACTCGGCCAGATAGAAATCGAGCAACGGCTGGATTTCCTCGGGTCGCTCACGCAGTGCGGGGATATGGATGGGAACGACGTTGAGGCGATAGTAGAGATCGGCGCGAAAGCGCCCCTCCTCGACCATCTTGCGCAGGTCATGGTGAGTGGCGGTGACGATGCGCACATCCACCTCCTTGAGCTCCAGCGCGCCGACCGGAATGAAGCGACTCTCCTCGATCACCTTGAGCAGCTTGACCTGCAGCGCCAGCGGCAGATCACCGATCTCGTCGAGGAACACCGTGCCCTGATGCGCCAGCTCCAGCAGACCGCGCTTGCCCTTGCTGCCGGCGCCGGTGAAGGCGCCCGGCACGTAGCCGAACAGCTCGGCCTCGATCAGGTTTTCCGGCAACGCACCGCAGTTCAACGCCAGGAAAGGTTGCGCAGTGCGGGCACTGGCCTTGTGAATGTACTGTGCGACCAGGGTCTTGCCCACCCCGGTCTCGCCCTGCAGCAAGACCTTCACATCGCTGGCGGCAACCTGGCGGGCCTGGGCGAATACCCGCCCCGAGGCGGGGTGATCGGCCACCGGCGAGGCGTCGAGCAGGTCCTCGCGCTGGCCGGCATGCAGGCGCGCGGCGCTGTTGCGCAGTTGCTTGAGCTGCTGCAACTCGTCGCGCTCGTGCTTCATGCGCAGCAGCTCGGTCATGTCGCGCACGGTGCTGACCACGTAGCGCACGCGGCCATCCGCGGCGAAGATCGGCGTACCGCTGACCAGCAGGCGCTTGCCCTGGCTGACGCTCTGCATCATCGACAGCGCCCTGCCCTCCTTGAGCACGCGCAGCGACACCGACTGCGAGATCACGCCCTGCTCCACCAGGGCCTGCATGTGCTGGCCAACCACATCCTCGCTGCGCAGCCCCGTGAGCCGCTCATAAGCGCGGTTGACCTTGAGGGTGATGCCATCGGCATCGGTGATGTAGACGCCGTCGTGCAGCGCGTCGAGCAATTCGCGAAAACTGGGGTCGTCGAAATCCATTGGCTTTCCGATGCACGCAGAAGAGCGGCTTAGTTTACTCGCCGCGCCGGGTTACCGGTTTGCGGTCTTAAAAACTGCCGCGATCGAAGCTGCGCTGCGGCGCGCCTGACACCCATTGCGGGAATCGGCACGCCGCGGGCGAAGGATCAGACCAACTCGTCGAAACACTCGCCGATGATCGCCAGACCGCGTTCGAGCACCTCGTCCTCCACCGTCAGCGGCACCAGCACCCGCAGCACGTTGTAGTAGGTGCCGCAGGAGAGCAGGATCAGGCCCTTGTCGCGGGCACGGGCGACGATCTGCGCGGTGAGTTCGGCAGCCGGTCGCGTCCGCTCATCGGTCTCGAACAGTTCGATGGCGACCATCGCGCCCAATCCGCGCACCTCGGCGATCTGTGGGTGGCGCGCCTGAATCGCCTGGAGTCCGGCGACGAGCTTCTGCGCCACCGCCTGACAGCGCTCCAGTAGCCGTTCTTCCTCGAAGATCTCCAGCACCGCCAGCGCCGCCGCGCAGGACAACGGATTGCCCGCATAGGTGCCGCCCAGACCACCCGGCGCGATGGCGTCCATGAGCTCGGCCTTGCCGCACACGCCGGCGATCGGGAAGCCGCCGCCAACCGACTTGGCGAAGGTGGTCAGGTCCGCCACCACACCCATCTGCTCCATGGCGAAGAAGGTGCCGGTGCGCCCGGCGCCGGTCTGCACCTCATCGGCGATCAACAGGATGCCGTGCTCGTCGCAGAGTGCACGCAGGCGGGCCATGAATTCTTTCGGCGCGACATTGAAGCCGCCCTCGCCCTGCACCGGCTCGATGATGATCGCGGCAATGTCGCGCGGCTCGGCATCGTTCTTGAAGATGCGCTCGATGCTGGCGATCGAGTCATCGACGGTGACGCCATGAATCGCGCAGGGGTACAGCGCACGGAAGATCCCGCCCGGCATCAGGCCCATGCCCGCAGAGTAAGGCGCGACCTTGCCAGTCAGACCAAGCGTCATCATGGTGCGGCCGTGATAGGCGCCGGTGAAGGCGATCACGCCAGCGCGACCGGTCGCGGCGCGGGCGATCTTAACCGCGTTCTCCACCGCCTCGGAGCCGGTGGTGACCAGCAGGGTCTTCTTGGCGAAATCACCCGGCACCCGCGCATTGATCTTCTCGCACAGCTCGACGTACGGCTCGTAGGCCAGCACCTGAAAGCAGGTATGCGTCAGCTTGTGCAGCTGCTCTTCCACTGCCTTGATGATCTTCGGGTGCAGGTGACCAGTATTCAGCACGGCAATGCCCCCGGCAAAGTCGATGAACTCTCGCCCTTCCACATCGACCACGCTGCTGTTCTTCGCGTGGTCGGCAAAGATTGGGTGGATCTGGCCGACGCCACGGGGAACGGCGGCGACACGGCGTTGCATAAGGGATTCGTTGGTCTTGCTCATAAGCTCCTCGGTAGCCGCTCATCGTCGGCACGGGTCATGAAGAACGCCAGGAAGCGGGCGCGGCAGCATACGATGATCGACTGCCGCGCCATCCAAAGCGTTCGGATTACAGTAAAACTCCGTGCATTATTTTGCACGCCTGTTTTAGGCCGCAGGCGTCAGATACCGCCCAGGCACAGGTATTTGATTTCCACGTATTCATCCAGGCCGTACTTCGAACCTTCACGGCCGAGGCCGGATGCCTTCATGCCGCCGAACGGCGCCACCTCGGTGGAGATCACCCCGGTGTTGATGCCGACCATGCCGTACTCCAATGCCTCGGCGACGCGGAACACCCGGCTCAGGTCGCGGGCGTAGAAATAGGCGGCGAGGCCGAACTCGGTGTCGTTGGCCTGGCGGATCACCTCAGTCTCGTCGCGGAAGCGGAACAACGGCGCCAGCGGGCCGAAGGTTTCCTCGCGCGCCACGGCCATCTCGGCAGTGACGCCGCCCACCAGCGTCGGCTCGAAGAAGTTGCCACCCAGCGCATGGGGTTTGCCGCCGGTCAGCAGGGTGGCGCCCTTGGCGAGGGCGTCCTGCAGATGGCGCTGCACCTTGGCCACTGCCGCGGCATCGATCAGCGGACCGGTAGTGACGCCCTCCTCCGCACCGTTGCCGACCTTCAGCCGCGCCACCGCAGCGGAAAGTTTGTCGACGAAGGCCTCGTAGATGCCGTCCTGTACGTAGATGCGGTTGGCACACACGCAGGTCTGCCCGGCATTGCGGTACTTGGAGATCATCGCGCCCTCGACCGCCGCATCCAGATCGGCGTCGTCGAAGACGATGAAGGGTGCGTTGCCGCCCAGCTCCAGCGAGAGC